>ERZ724510.590-NODE-590-length-20831-cov-5.156334_pt1 | contig 20831 bp, 18 predicted proteins | sample MGYA00376043_ERZ724510 | MGnify/ENA primary metagenome ERZ724510 (study PRJEB28724, sample SAMN07190888) | wastewater metagenome | isolation source: influent of sewage treatment plant in Hong Hong | place: USA: Christiansburg, Virginia | collected 2016-03-01 ... | reverse complement strand
ACATGACACTCCTGAATCAAAATGTAGTACCCAACTGGAACTGGAAGGACTCTGGTTTATCACCTTCCTGTTTATTAAGCGCCTGACCAAAACTGAATTTGAGTGGTCCAATCGGTGAAATCCAAGCCATCGATATACCCGTAGAGTACCGCAAATCACCCATTGAAACATTCTGGCCTTGGCCATAGACCTGACCAGCATCAAAGAAAAGTCCCATTCTCAGACTCTTTTCCATGCCGGGAACTCCCCAAAGCATTTCAGCATTGCCAATAACGCGACGCGTTCCGCCAAGGCTATCACCGTTGGTATCTTTTGGACCCAAGCTACCTGCCTTGTAGCCACGCACGGTGTTAACACCGCCAGCATAAAAATTCTTATAAAACGGCAAGCTTGTCGTATCACCATAACCACTGGCATAACCAACATCGCCATTGAGCAACAAAGTAAATGTTTTACTAAGGGGATAATAATATTGCAATTGATACGAAGTACGGTAAAAGGTCAGATCCCCACCTGGGATAGCTACCTCTAAACCCGCCTTCTGGTAGATGCCTCTGGTCGGGAACAAGAAGCTGTCCTTGCCATCACTGACCCAATTTATAGAAACAGGGATAGTCATGTTTGTCGAACCAAACGTATTGACAAAATCCTTGTAACGCTGCGGGCTTTCACTTACCGTTGTAATGGTCGTTGAATCGAGACCAACACCAAAACTTAGTGATTCTTTTTCACTAATCGGAAAGCCAAATCTCAATCCACCACCAAGAGATTCGGTTTTATATGGAGCGACAGCCGTAGACGTAGAGTCTACTTTTCGATTATATACATCAAAACCTTGACTAACCCCATCCTTGGTAAAGTAAGGATTGGTATACGAAAACGAGTAAACCGTATTGATCTTCCCGGTATTAACCTGAATCGCAACGTTGTTTCCGCTACCCATGAAATTATTCTGGGCAATCGAACCAGACAGCACAATACCTTCCGTGCTGGACAAGCCAAGACCCAGCATGAGGTTGCCTGTCGGCTTTTCGGTCACATTCATGTTGACGTCAATTTGATCCGAAGTTCCCTGCACGGCGGGTGTTTCAACGACCACTTCAGAGAAAAAGCCCAGTCGATCAAGACGCAATTTGGAGGCGCTTACCCGCTCTGAATCGTACCAACCACCTTCCATTTGACGCATTTCACGTCGAACAACCTCATCACGTGTTTTAGTATTACCCGTGATATTCAAGCGACGAACATAAACACGCTTACCAGGGTCCACAAAAATGGTAAATGCGACTTGACGCTTTTCTTTGTCAATTTCAGGTGCGGCATTCACGTTGGCAAAAGCATACCCTTCCTTGCCCAAACGTTCGCCTACAGCCTTGGTTGATTCGTTCAAACGTTCGCGCGAGAAAACATCACCAGGCTTAATGGTGACCAGTTTGCGTAACTCATCTTCAGGAATCGTAAAATCACCAGCCAGCTTGACTGAAGAGACTTGAAAACGGTTGCCTTCAGTGACGTTAACCGTTATGAATACATCCTGCTTATCCGGCGAAATGGAAACTTGTGTTGACTCGACATTGAACTCGAGATACCCACGGTTCATATAAAATGACTTGAGCTTTTCTAGATCAGCCGATAGTTTTTGGCGAGAATACTGATCGCTTTTTGTGTACCAAGTTAAAAAGCCAGGAGTAGTCAGTTCCATCTGGCCAAGCAGTTCTTTTTCCTTGAACGCAGTGGCACCAACCACATTGATTTGCTTGATGCGGGCAGCAGCACCTTCTTCAATTGTGAAATTGATACTGACCCGATTCCGCTCCAGCGGCGTAATAGTGGTGGTAATCGTTGCGCCATACTTGCCGCGCGTCAGGTACTGACGCTTAAGTTCCTGCTCAGCCTTTTCAAGCTGGGCACGGTCAAAAATACGACCTTCTGCAATACCCGTTTCCTTGAGCGCCTTGATAATTACGTCGCTCTCAAATTCCTTGAGGCCAACAAAATTGATTTTTGCAATAGCCGGGCGCTCTTGCACCACAACAACCATCACATCGCGATCAATTTCAATCCGGACATCTTTGAAGAAACCAGTGGCAAACAATGCCTTGATTGACTGTGCAGACTTTTCATCGGTCAGGGTATCGCCGACCTTGACAGGCAAATAACTGAAAACAGTACCCGCCTCGGTACGCTGAATTCCCTCGACACGGATATCCTTGACCGTAAACGGTTCAAAAGCATGTGCGGGCAGCGCAAATGCACTGGCGATCAGGATGGACAGCAGAGATTTCTTCATCATTCAGCCAGAGACAAGGCGATTTATGTCATTAAAAAAAGCGAAAGCCATCAAGGTTAGGAGAATAGCCACACCAAGCTGCTGGCCCAACTCCATCGCTCGCTCTGACAACGGGCGGCGCCTGACGACTTCTATCATATGATACAACAAATGCCCCCCATCCAGAACCGGAATGGGCATCAGATTTAGCACGCCAAGGCTGATACTAACCAGCGCCATGAACTTGAGGTAATAATCCAGGCCAAGGCGTGCCGACTGGCCAGCGTAATCAGCAATTGTTACTGGACCGGAAAGATTTTTCCAGGAAACCTCGCCAGTCAACATTTTGCCCATCATGACCAGCGTAAATACTGATTTATTCCAGGTTTCATTAACTGCCTTTACGCCCGCCTCGAAAAACCCATAACTGATGAATGTGTGCAGATCGCGACGGCTATCTGCTGTCTCTGCGACCGCAACACCCACCTTGCCTATTTGGCGACCACGCTCGGAAATCAGCTCCGGAATCACATCGACCATAACAACCTGACCATTACGGTTGATTTCAAGGTGCAATGGTTTTCCACCTCCATCCCGAACCTGTCTTACGAAGTCGATCCAAGTGCCGATCTCAACATCATTGATGGCCACAACATGGTCACCGACTCGCATTCCGGCCATTTCTGCGGGACCACCTGATGATACTTTACCGATCACGGGAGGAATTTTCGGCCGGAAAAAGGTGACCCCCAGCCGCCCCAGCGCATCGCCCTCCCAGCCCTGCTCACCCACAGCAAGCAAGGACAAACGACGTAAACCGATCTCCCTTTGCTCGTTGATCACTTCAATCTCAACGCTCTCCTGATCGGCTGCTTTTTGCAACAGGAGCCAGCGAAAATCGTCCCAGGTCGCAACCACTTGACCATCCACCGCCCTGACCCGTTCACCATTGCCTATTCCGGCGGCAGCAGCCGGTGAATTGACGGGTGGATCGCCAAGAATTGGCAGCAACTCTTCGCTGCCATGCATGAAAATAGCCCAATATAGCAAAATAGCTAATGCAAAATTAGCCAACGGACCAGCAGCGACGATCAGGCTGCGCTTGCCGACCGACTGTTGATTAAATGCCCGATGCCGCTCCTCTGGCGCAACTTCGCCTTCACGCTCATCCAGCATTTTGACAAAACCACCCAGTGGCACGGCAGCAATTGCCCATTCGGTACGGTCAACGCCCAATTTTCGTTGAAAAATTGTTTTCCCGAATCCAACCGAAAACCGTAAAACCTTGACCCCGCAATAACGCGCAGCCAGATAATGACCAAGTTCGTGAACAACAACGAGTACGCCTAAAACAATAAGAAAGGCAACGAGGTAAAACGGAAAATTACTCACGTGAATAGCTGTTCCTTGATCATTCGATGCGCCTCATGCCGCGCTTCGGCATCAGCCGCCAACACATCACCCAAACTACCCTCTGGACCGCCAGGCAAAATAGCCAAAATGGATTCAATCAATTGTGAAATGCCAAGGAATGGCAACTGACGATCAAGAAATGCAGCAACTGCAACTTCGTTTGCTGCATTCAAAATTGCCGGTGCCGTGCCACCTTGATGCAGGACATCATAGGCAAGGCGCAAGCACCGGAAGCGCTCAAAATCAGGCTGGTAAAAATCAAGTCGGGCAATTTTGAACAAATCCAAAGAATCAACCCCCGACACAATTCGCTCAGGATAGGCCAAAGCAAAAGCAATCGGTGTACGCATATCGGGATTACCCATCTGTGCCAAGACTGAGCCATCGCTGTATTCAACGGCAGAGTGAATGACGCTTTGGGGATGGATGACAACCTGTATTTGCTCAGGTGGTGCAGCAAACAGCCAATGCGCCTCAATTACTTCGAGGCCTTTGTTCATCATACTCGCCGAATCAACCGAAATTTTAGGCCCCATAACCCAATTCGGGTGCGCGCAGGCTGCCTCCGGGGTGACATGGTGTAATTCATCAAGTGCTTTCTCACGAAATGGTCCACCTGATGCCGTCAATAGAATCCGGCGCACACCACAAGCTTCCATGCCACGAGAAAAATCTGCCGGCAGTGCCTGAAAAATGGCGTTGTGCTCGCTGTCGACCGGTAACAAAGTTGCTCCATGCTCGCGCACGGCATGCATAAACAACTCGCCAGCCATGACCAGCACTTCCTTGTTGGCCAGCATGATCTTCTTGCCTGCACGTGCTGCTGCTAGCGTTGGCTCCAGCCCCGCCGAACCGACAATAGCCGCCATGACTGCATCGACTTCGGGCAAAGAAGACAACTCAATCAGTGCTTCAACACCGTAGCGGACTTCTGTACTCAGGCCAGCTGAACGACACAAATCTTTCAGTTTCAAGGCCAATCTGGCATCGCGCAGCACGGCAAAGCGCGGTTGAAATTCGCGGCATTGCGCAAAGAGTTTATCGACCTGAGAGTGGGCGCAAAGTGCAAAAGCACGATAGCGATCAGGATGTCGTCGCATCACTTCAAGCGTGCTAACACCGATCGATCCAGTCGAACCTAATATCGTAATATTTTGCAGGGTCATTGAATGCCCTGTGTAACCAACCAGAGCAAAGCGATGATTGGCATGGTCGACGTCAAGCTATCAATCCGGTCCAGCACTCCGCCATGGCCGGGCAGCACATTGCTACTATCCTTGATCCCCGCCTGGCGCTTGAGCATGGATTCATAAAGGTCGCCAATGATACTGACCGCAGTCACCAAGACAAGGGCCATCACCCACAGAGGCAGAGCAAGTGGAGCATATCCCGTGGCAAAGCGCATCACCAAGCCGTAAACAATCACGCCGACCACCGCTCCAAGCGCACCCTCCCAGGTTTTTCCAGGGCTGATGTTTGGTGCCAGTTTGTGTTTACCAAAAGCCTTGCCAGAAAAATAGGCAGCGACATCGGCCATCCATACCACAGCAAACAGTGCTAATAAAATACCCGGACCAGGGATGCGTAATTGAACTAGCGCCAACCATGTCGGAAACAGGACAACCAGACCGGTCAGCAAACCTGCTGCACCCGTGCCGAGTGCCCAGCGCGTACGCAGCCAAAATGGAATCAAGAGGCACCAGAATACGGCGGCAATAAGATATACAGCAAAGACCCAGACTGGACCAAATTCATGAATTGCCGAGGCACCGATAGCATCCGGTGCAATCAGAGCAACTCCCGCGCAAGCCAAGGCCACAAAAATACCGAGCAGACGTCGTTGGATTTCGTTCCAGCGCAGCAAAGCGCCCCACTCCCAAGCACCAACGCCAACAAAAGCAGCCACGAGAAGCGCCCAGTGAGCTTGAGACAGATAAAACATGCTAGGCAAAAGCAGACCGAGCAAGACAAACGCGGTGATGACGCGCGTTCTAAGCATCCGCTTTTCCGGTCAGTTGCTCACTTGTCCTACCAAATCGACGTTCGCGTTCCTGATAAGAAAGTACGGCCTTATCAAACTCGGCAGTATTGAATTCAGGCCATAAGGTATCGGTGAAATACAGCTCTGTGTAGGCCAGTTGCCAAAGTAGAAAGTTACTGATGCGTTCTTCGCCGCCGGTACGTATGAATAAATCCGGCTCAGGTGCAAACGCCATCGAAAGGAAGGGCTCAAGGTCTGACTCGCACCAGCCATTACGTTTTTCAGGATTAGTCACCAGCATTTGATTCACCGCCTGCATGATGTCCCAACGCCCACCATAATTTGCGGCAATCGTTAAATCAAGCCGTATATTGCCGGCGGTCCTTGCTTCAGCATCGTGAATCAGAGCTTGCAAGGGCTGGTCAAAACGTGACAAATCGCCAATAACACGTAAGCGAACGCCATTTCGATCAAGCTTTTCGACTTCCTGCTCAAGCACCTTGACGAACAGCTGCATCAACAAGGTGACTTCTTCTTGCGGTCGACGCCAATTTTCAGAGCTAAATGCGAAAAGCGTGAGGTAACGTACATTTCGCTCAAGGCAGGCGCGAACCATCTCGCGCACCAACTCAACCCCTTTGGCATGACCAGCAAAGCGCGGCAAAAAGCGTTTTTTTGCCCAGCGACCGTTGCCGTCCATAATCACGGCTACGTGATCAGGTACCGACGCAGCGCTGGGTACTTGGCGTGTTGAGCTGGAGAACAATGCCATTCGGCGGCGAACTTAAACCTGCATCAGCTCGGCCTCTTTATGGGCGAGCATCTTGTCAACTTCGGAGACGTATTTGTCGGTGAACTTCTGAACTTCGTCCTGCGCCTTGCGCTCATCATCCTCAGGGATTTCGTGTTTTTTCAATGCATCCTTGAGATGAGCATTAGCATCACGGCGTAAATTACGCAGGGCAATCTTGGTGTCCTCGCCTTCGGTTTTTACCACTTTGATCAGATCGCGGCGGCGCTCTTCAGTCAAAGCCGGCATCGGTACGCGAATCAAGTCACCCTGTGAGGATGGATTCAAGCCCAGATCACAATCACGAATCGCTTTTTCAATTTTTTGCAGCATGGGTTTTTCCCAAGGCTGCACACCAATCGTACGAGCATCAACCAGCGTCACATTCGCCACCTGATTTATCGGAACCATGGAACCGTAATAATCAACCTGGACATGATCGAGCAACCCCGTATGGGCGCGACCAGTGCGCACTTTTTGCAGGTCATTCTTGAGAACTTCAAGTGACTTCTGCATCTTGGCTTCGAGTGTTTTTTTGAGTTCGGAAATCATCTCGTCGTCTTTCAGTAATAAACCAGCGTGCCCTCATTTTCCCCAAGAACTACGCGCTTAAGTGCACCGGCCTTGAAGATTGAAAATACGTTGATTGGCAGTTTTTGATCGCGACACAGCGCAAAAGCTGTCGCATCCATAACCGCAAGATTCTTTGAAATCGCTTCATTGAAGCTGATCTTGTCATAGCGCGTTGCCAAAGGATCTTTCTTTGGATCAGCACTGTAAATACCATCGACCTTGGTCGCTTTCAGCACAATTTCTGCGCCGATTTCCGAGCCGCGCAAAGCTGCAGCAGTGTCGGTGGTAAAGAAAGGATTACCGGTGCCGGCACCGAAAATCACAATCTTGCCCTCTTCCAGATAGCGAATGGCTTTTCCTCGAATGTACGGCTCGACAACCTGCTCGATATTCAGTGCAGATTGGACGCGTGCATTCAGACCGCCTTGACGCATGGCGTCAGAAAGGGCCATCGCGTTCATCACCGTTGCCATCATACCCATGTAATCAGCGGTAGCTCTATCCATCCCGGTAGCCGTACCGGCCATGCCGCGAAAGATGTTGCCGCCGCCAATTACTACACCTATTTCCACACCCATATCCGCAACAGCCTTGATCTCGCCAACAATCGCCGCGATGGTCTGCGGGTTGATACCGTAGGCGTCGTTACCCATCAGGGCCTCGCCGGAGAGCTTCAGGAGAATTCGCTTGTATTTGGGTACAGTCATGGCGCTTTCCTACAAATTACTTCTTGGCAGCTGCAGCTGCAGCTTGAGCGGCAACTTCAGCAGCGAAGTCATCAACTTTCTTCTCAATGCCTTCACCAACGACGAACAGCGAGAAAGCTGCGACAGATGCGTTCTTAGCTTTCAGCAATTGTTCAATGGTTTGTTTGCCATCAGCAGCCTTGACGAATACTTGACCCAAGAGGGTGACATCTTTCAGGTATTTCTGAACGGTGCCTTCCGCAATCTTTTCCAGCATTTCTTCTGGTTTGCCAGCTTCGCGTGCCTTTTCAATGGCGATACGACGCTCGGTATCAAGCAGTTCAGCGGAAACACCACTGGAGTCCAACGACTTTGGCTTTGAAGCTGCGATGTGCATCGCCAGATCCTTGCCCAGCTGCTCATCACCACCGACGACGTCGACCAGAACACCAACCTTGGAGCCGCCGTGAATATAAGGAACCAGCTTGCCTTTAGCTTTAAAACGGGCGAAGCGACGGATACTCATGTTCTCGCCAATTTTACCAACCAGTGCAGAACGGGTTGACTCAACAGTACCTTCACCCATCGCCAGCGCGGAAAGCGCAGCCACGTCGACCGGGTTCTGTTCAGCAACCAGTGCAGCAGAACCATTGGCCAGAGCGATAAACTCGTCGTTTTTAGCGACAAAGTCGGTTTCACTATTAACTTCAATCATCGCACCCTGCTTGCCATCCGCAGAGATGCTGATCGCCACGATGCCTTCAGCAGCGATACGGGTTGCAGCCTTGGAAGCCTTGTTGCCAAGTTTAACGCGAAGAATTTCCTCAGCCTTGACCATGTCGCCATCAGCTTCTGTTAGTGCTTTTTTGCACTCCATCATGGGTGCATCGGTCTTGCCGCGCAGTTCTGCTACCATGCTTGCGGTAATTGCCGCCATATTTTTCTCCTGAGCTTTAAAACAGAGGGGGCATTACGCCCCGCCCTTTTTCAACCAGAAACCAGCTTATTGAGCGGCTTCTACAACTTCAACGAACTCGTCATCACCACCGGCAGCAGCAACGATTTCCTGAATGACCTGGCTACGGCCCTCAAGGATGGCATCAGCCATGCCGCGAGCGTAAAGACGAATCGCGCGGGAAGAGTCATCATTACCCGGAATGACGTAAGCAACGCCTTCTGGTGAGTGGTTGGTATCAACCACGCCGATCACTGGAATACCAAGCTTACCGGCTTCGGTAATACCAATCTTGTGGTAACCAACGTCGATAACAAAGATGGCATCCGGCAGACCATTCATTTCCTTGATGCCACCAATGGATTTTTGCAGCTTTTCCATTTCGCGACGGAAGGTCAGCGCTTCCTTCTTGGGCATACGCTCGAGATCACCAGCCTCGACAGCAACTTCCATATCCTTCAGGCGCTTGATCGAAGTTTTGACTGTCTTGAAATTGGTCAGCATGCCACCCAACCAACGCTGGTCAACATACGGCACGCCAGCGCGCTGAGCTTCTTCAGCAACGATTTCGCGCGCCTGGCGCTTGGTGCTGACGAACAGGATGTTGCCGCGGTTGGCAGACAGCTTTTTCACGAAAGCTGTGGCTTCGTTGTACTTGGCCAGGGTCTTTTCGAGATTGACGATGTGAATTTTGTTACGTGCACCAAAGATGTACGGTGCCATCTTGGGAGACCAGAAACGGGTTTGGTGGCCAAAGTGAACACCAGCCTCCAGCATTTCGCGCATAGTTACAGACATACAAAAACTCCTTAAGGGTTGAACCTCCACCCGCCTGAAACGCCCGCCATTATTAGATTCTGGCGAACACCCTTAATCGGCGGATGTGTGGATTTGGCTGCACGCACCTCGCGCACAACCGCTTTAACAAGCATTTCAGCTTGGAAAAACTTTTCGATTATAGCAAAAGACCAGGCTTAACCCAAGCTCAATAGCCATTCTGTTTAAGTGACAAAAGTTGCAGCATTCGCGCCAGATAAGGCAGCCAGTCGGGCATCACCAACCCGAAATCAGTTTCCAGAAACGTGCAGTCAAGTCGTGAATTCATTGGGCGCATCGCTGGCGTCGGATAGTCCGTACTGGGAATGGCGCGAATTGCGTCGGCCTTCAAACGCAAATCAAATCCCGGCATCGCCGAAGCAAGCTCGATAATTTTTTGCGCAAAGTCATGCCAACTAACCGGATTAGCCGCCGCCAGATGGTAGAGGCGATGCTCCCCTGGCGCCATGGCTTGCCCTTGATGTAGCATCGCCAACACTACGCCACTGACAGTGGCAATCAAGGCGGCCGGCGTTGGGCTACCTATTTGGTCATTAACTACACTCAGCAACTCATTTTCACGCGCCAAACGCAATATGGTTTTAACAAAATTTCCACCGCGCGCGCCGAAAACCCAACTGGTACGAAATATCACTGAACGACAGTCGACCGCAGTTATTGCCTGCTCTCCAGCCAACTTGCTCTGACCATAAACACTTTGCGGCCCCGTTGCATCGCTTTCAAAGTAAGGCGCTTCCTTGCAGCCGTCAAAAACATAGTCCGTCGAGTAGTGAATCATCAGAGCGCCGACTCGTGCAGACTCTTCAGCCAACACTCCCGGCGCCTCGGCGTTGATACGCCGAGCCAGATCCGGTTCACTTTCGGCGCGATCAACAGCGGTGTAAGCCGAAGCATTAACGATTACCGCTGGATTGACCTGCCGCACAACCCTACGCAACTGATCAATATCTCCCAGATCACATTCGGCACGACCACAGGCAACAACCTTTCCATGGGGAGCCAGCGAACGCTGCAATTGCCAGCCGACTTGTCCGTCTTTACCCAATAGCAATATTGTCATTTGCGAAACCTGGACTCAAAGAGGGGATTATGCCATCCGCAGCCAGATCATTTGGATCGACGAAAGCTGTGGAAGTTGGCATTTCCCGCTAAAATCCGACCTTATCCATTCACCCAACAGCAGGATTTTCATGGGCATTTCCATCAAGACGCCAGAAGAAATCGAGAAAATGCGCGTCGCTGGCCGTCTCGCTTCTGAATTACTCGACTACATCGAACCCTTCATCAAGGCGGGAATCACGACCGGCGAAATCGACCGGATGTGTAACGAATACACAGTCAATGTTCAGCACGCCATCTCGGCACCGCTCAACTATGCTCCATCGGGCTACAACCCTTACCCGAAAGCCATCTGCACCTCAGTCAACCATCAGGTTTGCCACGGCATTCCAGGTGATCGTGTGCTCAAAAACGGCGACATCATCAATATTGATGTAACACCTATCAAGGATGGTTACCACGGCGACACAAGCCGCATGTACATGATTGGCGAACCATCAATTCAAGCGAAACGGCTTTGCGAAATTACGTTTGATTGTCTTTGGTTGGGTATTTCTGTGGTTCGCCCCGGCGCCCGTTTCGGTGACATCGGTGAAATTATTCAGAAATATGCCGAGAAAAATGGTTACTCCGTAGTTCGCGAGTTCTGCGGTCACGGCATTGGCGCAAAATTCCATGAAGAACCCCAAGTTACCCATTACGGAAAAGCCGGCACCGGGCCGAAAATGGAACCGGGAATGATTTTCACCATTGAACCGATGATCAATGCAGGCAAAGCACCGATTCGCGAATTGGCCGATGGCTGGACTATCGTTACCAAAGATCATAGTCTCTCTGCCCAGTGGGAACACACCGTACTGGTGACAGAAATTGGTTACGAAGTATTGACGCATTCTGCTGGCTGCCGCCCGAAACCTGACTGGATTTCCTGATGATTGAACAGGTTGCCGCACTACGCGGTGAAGTTAAGGCCATGCAGCTATCGCTGCGTGAAAACTACGAACGCACCGGTGATGGACTAGCTTTGCTCAGTGCGCGCAGCAAACAGGTAGATCAGGTTCTTGTCAGACTCTGGAAAAGCCTCGACTTCCCTGCCACTCTCACCTTGGCCGCAGTCGGTGGTTACGGCCGTGGAGAATTGTATCCGGCATCCGATATTGATCTACTGATTCTCCTGCCCCAACCTCCCGGAGTTGCACTCCAGGAAAAACTGGAAAAACTGATCAGCCATTTCTGGGATATCGGACTGGAAATTGGGCATAGCGTCAGAACCATTCAAGAATGCCTGAATGAAGCCAGCAATGATATTTCGGTTCAAACCGCCCTCCTTGAAGCTCGCCTGATTTCCGGGAACGAAAAGCTTTTCGCCACTTTCGAGAAGCGTCTGCACGGCAACCTTGATCCGCTGGTGTTTTTCGAGGCCAAGCGCCTGGAACAACAAGAGCGCTACATGCGTTACAACGAAACACCATTCAGCCTCGAACCAAACTTCAAGGAAGCTCCAGGCGGCCTGCGTGACCTTCAGGTAATTTTCTGGATCGCCAAAGCCGCAGGTTACGGAACCACCTGGGCGGATATCGTCAAGCATGGTTTTCTGACCCACGAAGGACAGAATCTAGCCGAAGACTGCGAGACTTTCCTTCGTCACTTGCGCATCCGCATGCATTTTCTGTTAGGCCGGCGCGAAGACCGTCTGATGTTTGATTATCAGAACACGCTCGCCAGTCAATACGGTTTTGAGTCGACGCCGGAGACACGAGCTTCCGAGCAATTGATGCAGGGTTATTATCGCAATGCCAAAGCAATAACCTTGCTTAATACCATTCTGATGCAGAACCTAGGTGCTGCTTTAGCACCAGAAAACGAGCAATTGCCGCAAACAATAGACGAGGATTTCCAGTCCGTCGGCAATCTGCTTGATCTGCGCGATGAATGCCTTTTCGAGAAAAAACCAGCAGCGATTTTCGACGCTTTTCTGGTCATGCAGGAAAATCACGAACTTCAGGGAATGACCGCCCGCACCTTGAGGGCGCTGTGGCGTTCCCGCCAGTTCATCACGCCAGAATTCCGCGCCAACCCAGCCAATCGCGCCGCCTTCATCAAGTTATTCCAGAGCGAACGCGGTGTCCTGCATGAATTCCGTCGAATGAACCAACTCGATGTTCTCGGCGCCTATTTGCCAGCCTTTGGACGTATCGTTGGTCAGATGCAGCATGACCTGTTTCACGTTTACACAGTAGACCAACATATTCTGCAAGTTTTTCGCAATATTCGCCGCTTCACGATGAGCGAATTTGCACATGAATATCCGCTGTGCACCCGTGCCATCAGTGATTTTGACAAACCATGGCTACTTTATGTCGCTGCTATATTCCATGACATTGCCAAGGGACGTGGTGGCGATCACTCCGAACTTGGCACAGTCGATGCGCGCATTTTTTGCGAAGAACACGAGTTTTCTGAAGAAGACACTGAATTAGTTGTCTGGCTGGTCAAAAACCACCTCGTCATGTCACGCGTAGCACAGAAGGAGGACCTCAGCGATCCTGATGTCATTGAGGGATTTACCCGCCTGGTTGGCGACAAACGCCACCTTTCAGCACTGTATTTACTGACCCATGCGGATATTCGGGGCACCAGTCCAAAGGTATGGAATCAGTGGAAAGGTAAGCTGCTTTACGATCTCTATTCGCTGACCCAGCACCAGTTAGGACAGGAAAATACGCCGGCTACGCACGGTGTGATTACCGAACGTCAAGCCGAAGCGATGCGCCTGCTGCGCTTTTTTGCACTCTCGGCAACAGTCCACGAACGTCTCTGGAAACAGCTTGATATGGCGTATTTCCTCCGCCACTCCGCGGAAGAGATTGCCTGGCATACGCGCTCGCTGCATTACCGGATTTTTAACGACCAACCTGTCGTACGTGCCCGCCTGCATCAAGAAGGAGAAGGATTACAGGTCATGGTCTACACCAAAGACCAACCAGATCTTTTCGCCCGCATCGTCGGATTTTTTGCGCGTGCCGGATATAGCATTGTTGATGCAAAAATTCACACGACAGCGCACGGCTATGCGCTGGACAGTTTCGTGTTGCTTGATGTTTCGAATCGTGACAATGACCGCGAGATGCTTTCCTACATTGAGCACGAACTCGAATATCGTCTGATCCATCAAACGCCACCGGAGCAACCTTCTTCGGGCCGAGTCTCACGTCAAGTCAAGCATTTCCCGATCAAGCCACTGGCAACAATTCAGGGGGATGAACGCGGCGCGCATTACATTCTCTCCTTGGTTGCTGCCGACCGCCCAGGATTGCTCTACTCGGTAGCAAACACGTTGGCCGAGCATGGAGCCAATTTGCATACGGCCAAGATCACTACCCTTGGCGAACGTGCCGAGGACGTATTCCTGATCAGCGGCGGTGATTTACGGCAAAGTAACAGCCGCATCAAGCTTGAAACCGAGTTGATGGAACGCCTGAAGGTTTAAACCGAGAGCCCCATCGGCTGGCAGTTATCCTGACAGCCGACAACGCGCTCGATGATCGTCCGAACGCGACCCATCGCTTCGTGCAGGACGTGTTCGAGACTTTCGAAATGAATGCCGTTGGCGCTGCTGCCGCGCCCGGCCGCATGGTTGGCCACAACATTGATCGCCGCGTAAGGAATACCAAGTTCGCGGGCGAGAACAGCTTCTGGCATGCCGGTCATCCCCACCAGATCAGCGCCATCGCGTTCAAGCCGATTTATTTCAGCAGCTGTTTCAAGACGCGGGCCTTGGGTTGCTGCATAGACACCACCAACCTTGACTGAAATGCCCAAGCTTTCTGCGGCTTCTTCAATACGTTTGCAGAGTTCGCGATCATAGGGTTCAGTGAAATCAACATGCGTCACCGTAGTGCCAACGCCTTCAAAGAAAGTCGATTTACGCCCCCAAGTGTAATCAATAATCTGGTTAGGCAACACAATCTCGCCGGGGCCAAGATCATCGCGAATACCGCCAACCGAAGCAACCGAAATTATCCCGGTGGCCTTGTGGTGATGAAGCGCCCACAGATTGGCGCGGTAATTCACCATATGCGGCGCGATGGTATGCCCATAACCATGACGAGGCAGGAACATGGCCGGTTTGCCACAGATTTCGCCAAAAACCAGCGAACCAGATGGCTCACCATAAGGCGTGCGGACGACTTCACGGTGCGAAACATCCAGATTGGAAAGCGTGGTCAGGCCACTGCCACCGATGATTGCCAACATATTGTTATTTCCTTTCGACGAGGAGCGAGGCCAGGGTTGGCACAACACTCTTCAGTGCGGGGTGCGGGCGACGCATTGCAGCCATGTCGACCACGTTATCCCCAAGTTTTCGGTAAAGCGCATTACGCCGGTCTGCATTAAATGGCAGATCGAGCAAAGTTTTTCCGGCATGGTAACGAACCAAAGTATCTCGTCCGATATCTTTTGCCTGCCAGGGTATGGCGGTGCGATCAACGAGATGTAAAGCGTTCACCGTCAGCAAACTGGCGGCCAGTTCTGCAATTTTGCGATGTATATGCTCGCGATAAGCTGCCACCGCTTTGCCGCCATCATGCAGCGTTGCCCCCGTTGTATCTGCCGATGCGCCCATCAGCCAGCAAACGACACAATCAGGCGCAAAGTTAATGATGGTCTGGCTTTGGATTTCATTCAGAGCACAGATATCAGCCTGCAAAAAGCTGACGCCCTGCCCAGCCGAACGTTGCTGGCTGACTGCCAGACATTCTTCCAGCGTATCAACGGCCAACACCGCAAGGCCACGCGCCGCCAGCGCCTGAGTACCGAAACCCAAGCCACAGCCGATTTCCAGCACACGTTTGCCGGGCACCAGCGAAGCCATCCAGTCATAATCGCCATGCCGCACATAGGCGGCACCTTCTGTCTCCCAGTAACCGAGAAACTCGGCGACTGTCGTTCCACTCACGTGTCTTCTTTCATGGCGTAAATCGCCGGCAAATGACGCCATGCGCCGTCGACATCCATTCCGAAACCGAAAACAAAGCGATCAGGTACGGTCAACCCGACAAAATCGGCAGAAATTGGTTTTTGCTTGCCATTCAGTTTGTCAGTGAAAACTGCCGTCAATACCGCCTCCGCCCCCATGCGTCGCAGGCTTTCCTTGACTGCCGCCAATGTCACGCCTTCGTCGAGAATATCGTCAACAACCAATACGGTGCGCCCCTTGACCGAGGTCCACGGTGCACTGCGCCAGGAAATCTTGCCACCCTGTGTATCGGGACCATAGCGCGTGGCGTGCAGGTAATCAAACTCAAGCGGAAAATCGAGCCTGGTCAGCAGTTGACCGCAAAAGATTAGGCCGCCGGTCATCACGCACAACACCAGCGGATTTTTATCGGCTAATTTGCTTTTGATTTGCGCAGCCAGTTCGCTCACTGCAGCGCTGACCACCTCGGCCGAATGAATCAGATCGGCTTCATCGAATAATTTGCGCGCCTTGTCCGCATCCATGATCTACCCCAGACTCTTTAAATAGGCTTGAAAATCTGCCCCGACTTCCGGATGTCGCTGACCAAAGACAACGGTAGCCTGCAAATAACCGAGTTTGGAACCGCAGTCGTAGCGCGTACCGTCGTAACGGTAGGCCAGGACCTGTTCTTCGCTGAGCAGCGAAGCAATACCATCGGTCAGCTGAATTTCGCCACCGGCACCCGGTTTGATCGTTTCCAGATGATGGAAGATGCGCGGCGTCAAAATGTAGCGACCAACCACTGCCAAGGTAGATGGCGCATCCTCCGGCTTCGGCTTCTCGACAATGGCATTGATTTGCTCCAGACGGTCAGCAACACGCCGGGCATCGACGATACCGTAACTTCTTGTATCGGCGCGCGGCACGTCCTGCACGCCGAGCACCGAACAACGGTAATAGTCATAGGTATCGGTCATTTGCTTCATCACCGCCGGGGTACCGTCGAGCAAATCATCAGCCAGCAACACGGCAAACGGTTCATCGCCAATCACCGGTTTGGCACAAAGTACAGCATGGCCAAGTCCCAGTGCTTCAGCCTGACGGATGTAGATGCAGTTGATGTTCTTTGGAATCATGTTGCGCACGAAATCAAGTAATTCATCCTTGCCACGCGCCTGCAGCTCAGATTCAAGCTCATAGGCCTTGTCGAAGTGGTCTTCAATCGAACGCTTCGAGCGACCCGTGACGAAAATCATGTCGGTAATGCCCGCCGCAACCGCCTCTTCAACCGCGAACTGGATCAGCGGCTTATCGACAATTGGCAACATCTCCTTGGGGCTGGCCTTGGTTGCCGGGAGAAAACGGGTGCCCATGCCAGCGACAGGAAAGACTGCTTTTCTGACTTTTTTCATTGCTCGGTTCCTTCACTCAACAATTTCAAAAATTCTATTTCATCCAGCACCGGAACACCCAGCTCCAATGCTTTTTCCAGTTTTGAGCCAGCTTCTTCGCCAGCCACGACAAAATCTGTTTTTTTCGAGACCGAGCCGGACACCTTGCCACCCGCTGCTTCAATCATCGCCTTGGCCTCATCACGCTTGAGCGTCGGCAAGGTTCCGGTCAGCACCAGCGTTTTGCCGGCCAGCAGTTTAGGACCAGCCTCGACCGACACACCTTCCGGCCAATTAACACCGGCAGTTCGTAATCTTTCAATGATCTGACGGTTATGAGATTCGCCAAAGAAAGCTGCAAGGCTTGCAGCGACCACTGGGCCAACATCCGCAACCAGTTGTAAAGTCTCACTATCAGCAGCCAGCAAACAATCAAGCTGGCCAAAATGCTTGGCCAGATCACGTGCGGTTGACTCGCCAACATTTCGAATCCCCAGCGAAAAAATGAAGCGGGCAAGCGTCGTCTGTTTGCTTTTTTCAATCGCTGCGACCAGATTCTGTGCCGATTTCTCACCCATGCGATCAAGTCCAGCCAGGGTTTCCATCGATAGGCCATAGAGATCGGCTGGCGAATGGACCAGACCCGCATCAACCAGTTGATCGACCAGTTTGTCACCGAGTCCTTCGATATCCATTGCGCGGCGTGCAGCAAAATGGGTCAAAGCGGCCTTGCGCTGGGCCGGGCAAAAGAGACCGCCAGTACAACGGGCGATGGCTTCATCAACCCCTTTTGCAATCACCGAGTCACATTCCGGGCAGGTTTTCGGCATGATGAATGGCGGATGCAAAGGCTCGCCGCCAAACAAATCACGGCTTGGCCGCTTTTCCGGCACGATGGCGACAACCTCAGGAATCACGTCGCCAGCGCGACGAACTATCACCGTATCGCCAACCCGCACATCCTTGCGGCGAACTTCATCTTCATTGTGCAAGGTCGCGTTGGTAACGGTCACACCACCAACGAAGACCGGTTGCAACCGCGCCACGGGCGTAATCGCCCCGGTACGACCAACCTGCACATCGATACCGACAACTACGGTCAGCGCTTCTTCAGCTGGAAATTTATGGGCTATGGCGAAACGCGGCGCACGCGAGACAAAACCCAGTTGCGTCTGAGCAGCCAGTCTATTGACCTTGTACACAACGCCATCAATGTCGTAGGGCAGCTTCGCGCGCTTTTCACCAATTTCGGCAAAGTAGGCAAGCAGTCCTTTGGAACCCTGCACTATCCGGCGTTCTTCAGCGACCGGAAAACCCCATACCACAAGCTGATCCATCAATTCGCCATGCGTTTTAAGTGTGAGCTGATCGCCCCCGGCACCAACGCCATAGGCGAAGAATGACAAAGGGCGACTCGCCGTAATGCGCGAATCAAGCTGGCGCAAACTGCCGGCCGCAGCGTTACGCGGGTTGGCAAACTCCTTGTCGCCACGTTCGCGCTGGCGTGCATTGAGTTCAACAAATGCCTGTTTGAACAAGAGGACTTCGCCACGAATTTCAATCAACTCAGGCCAACCGGCACCGGACAGGCGCAAGGGAAGACAGCGCAATGTCCGCAGATTGGGCGTCACTTCTTCGCCAGTCGCACCATCGCCACGCGTGGCGCCACGGGTAAAAAAACCATGTTCGTAGGTCAGGCTAATCGCCAGACCATCAAATTTTGGCTCGACAGCGTAGTCGACCGCAGCGATTGATTCCAAACCATCTCGCACACGCTGGTCGAATGCCTCAACCTCGGCTGGTTCAAATGCATTGTTCAGAGATAACATCGGCATGCCATGCCGACGTGAAGGGAATGCTTTGAGCGGCGCAGCACCCACACGCTGGGTCGGCGAATCTGCTGTCAGTAATACCGGATACTGAAACTCAAGCGCCTGCAGTTCGCGAAACAGCTTGTCGTATTCCGCATCGGGAATCGTCGGCGCATCGTACCGGTAGTAGGCCTCGTTGTGGCGCTCGATTTCAGCGCGCAACAACGCTGCACGCTGAGTTTCCGCGACCAGTTCTGGCATCAGGAGAAGAGGCGCAATGCCTGCGCCGAACCGGCCGGTAAATTGTAGCTGGCCATTTTGGCCTGTGGTTTGCCGATGAATTCCCGGCGAATGTGATCAAGTTGCGCATCACCCAAGGGTTGGCGATTGTCATCAACCAATATGCCTTGCAATGCTTCTGCAAATCGCTTGGCCAACTCGGCCATCTGCATAAAGACACGCTCGCCGTGGTCAACGCGCGGCACATCCAGCAGGAAAGTCAGCCCGTGCGTACTCATGGTGCGAATCGATTCAGGTGAAAACTGCGTACTCTCGAAATTCTGCAGACAGAACTGGGCGCGGCCCTCTTCGTCATAACGAGTAAACAAGCCGTCAGCACCCAGCACCATGCCGGCCGCTTCTGCCAACGCACGAATTTTCGTGCCGGTAAACGGCAAGCTCTTACTAACCAGATTGATACCAATTTCGAGATCAACTTCGGCTGAAAACAGATCAACTTCAACTGCCTGATCACGCACCCGGATTGATGGCATGTCAGCCACAGCCATCAATTCATCGGCCAAAGCCTGCATGGCCCCGGCAAAAACAACCAGATCAGCATCAGAAACCGGGCCCATACGATTCGCCAGTTGCAAGCCTATGCGCAAGCGACGTACCTGAAGCTCAGAATCCGGATGCAGGCGGACCCATTCGCGGGTTAGCTCATTGTAGCCAATCCAATGCACGGGTTTGCTGACGTTTTGCAGAACATCGCGTTGCGAGTGCAAGATCTGGATCGCTGAAACCGGATCAACCAGTTCCATCGCCACAATGAATTCAAGACGCGGATCGAGCAAAGTCGCTGGTAATTCGCTCGCCGGTGCCTCATCCGTTTCTTCAATTGCCTGCGCTTGTTGTCTCTCTTGGGTGGCACTGATTACATTGATTTGAGCATCAGGTTCATGCTGAACAATCTCGCCAGCCTCCGCCATCATCGGCTCAAGCCGTTCATCAGCGTGCGATCCGGCATCTTCAAGCCTTATCTCAGGTTCGCTACGCTCAACCGGCACAGTCTTAGCGGCCACATTGGGCGCGTTACCGAGCAAGTGTGCCGGCTTGAGCAATGACTCAGCCAGTTTGCGATGGCGCCCTTCCTGCCACTTGTTGTAACCAAATACGCCCACGACCGCTATCGCGCCGAGGCCAATCAAACCCATTTGGAGTTCAGTCATTTACGCCGCATCCCTCATCTTCAAAGCTTCCTGAATATCCACTTCCACCACGCGCGAGACGCCGGATTCCTGCATTGTCACGCCGACTAGCTGCTCGGCCATTTCCATGGCGATTTTATTATGGGAGATGAATAAAAACTGTGTGTTAGCAGACATTTTCTTCACCATGCCGCAAAAACGCTCGGTATTTGTGTCGTCCAGCGGCGCGTCGACTTCATCAAGCAGACAGAACGGCGCCGGGTTGAGCTGGAACATCGAGAAAACCAGGGCAATTGCCGTCAGCGCCTTTTCACCACCGGATAACAAATGAATGGTCGAATTCTTCTTGCCCGGCGGCTGGGCGATAACCTGCACGCCAGCGTCGAGAATTTCCTCACCGGTCATCACCAGCTCGGCGCGACCACCACCGAACAGCTCGGGAAAAAGTTGGCCAAAATGGCTGTTGACCGTATCAAACGTTGATTTGAGCAAGTCACGCGTTTCGCGGTCGATACGGCGGATGGCGTTTTCCAGAGTTTCCATCGCTTCGTTGAGGTCGGCTGCCTGCATATCGAGGTAGCCTTTACGCTCGGTGGCTGTGTCGAGTTCCTGCAAGGCGGCGAGATTGACTGCGCCAAGTTCGGCAATCGCGTTGCCCAAGCGGGTAATTTCG
>ERZ724510.582-NODE-582-length-20957-cov-6.312315_pt1 | contig 20957 bp, 13 predicted proteins | sample MGYA00376043_ERZ724510 | MGnify/ENA primary metagenome ERZ724510 (study PRJEB28724, sample SAMN07190888) | wastewater metagenome | isolation source: influent of sewage treatment plant in Hong Hong | place: USA: Christiansburg, Virginia | collected 2016-03-01 ... | reverse complement strand
GTACTTCCAAAATGCCCAAATCCTGCTAAAATAACTTTATGTTTTTCTTCCACTTTATCGGCTTCTCTTTCTTTCACTTTTGTTTTTGTACCCAAATATGGATCTATAAATCGTTCATTTATAAAAATTAAGATGGGCGATATTGCCATTGTAATGGTTGTTACTGCCATACAAATTTCAATAATGTGTTTATCCATTAAACTATTTTGCTGAGCACTTGCCAACAATACAAATGCAAACTCACCAACCTGACAAAGGAAAAATGCAAATGCTATATTTTGATCTATTTTAATGTTGAATTGTTTGCCAACAGCCAATAATATGAGGGCTTTTACCAACATGGTAATAAATACCAATAAAAAAACTAAACCAGCTTCGTTATAAATTAAGTGGAAATTAATGGTAGAACCAACTGCTGTAAAAAACAAACCCAATAGCAAACCCTTAAATGGTTCAATATCGCTTTCAAGCTCATGTCTAAATTCGCTATTGGCCAATAATACACCTGCTAAAAAAGCTCCCAAAGCTGCACTTATACCTGCCAATTGCATTAAATATGCAACACCAATTATTATAAGTAATGATGCAGCTGTAAACAATTCTTTAATTCTTGTTTTAGCAATTGCACGTAAAAATGGATTGATAAAATAAATACCTACCACAACAACAACAGCTATTGCACCTAAAGAAATTAATACTTGATTGCTCGTATTGTTTGTGCCAATTGCATTGCTTGTTTTTACTGCCAATAAAGGCAAAATTGCAAGCACAGGAATTACACCAATATCTTGCATTAGCAATACTGCAAAAGTAGATTTGCCAACTTTGGTTTTACTAATTCCTTTTTCTTTTAAAGTTTGCAATGCAATGGCAGTGCTAGACATAGAAAAACTTAATGCAATTACCAATGAAGCATTGAACGAAAAATTAAAAATCCAGAATAGAATACTAAACATAGAAATGGTGGTTAATGCCATTTGTGATAAACCCATTCCTAAAATAATTTTTCGCATCTTCCAAATGGATTGTGGATTTAATTCCAGTCCAATTAAAAACAACATCATTACTACTCCAAATTCAGAAGCATGCATTAAATCTTCTCCTTCTTCTCCAATAAAACCCAAAACAAATGGACCAATAATTACACCTGCTACCAAGTAGCCAATGATACTACCAAAACCCAACTTTTTTGCGATAGGTACACTTACCAAAGTTGCTGCTAAAAAAACTGTTGCTTGTTGCAAAATATCTCCTTGCATAGTTTAATGGTATTGGTGAATGTTTAAATATTCTCTTGCTTGCAATTCGTGTATAGATGTTTCTTGATTGTACAAATTGGTAAGTAATATTCTATACTCATTTGCAAAAGATAAACAAATACCTTCTGATGCAATATTTGCTTGATGCACCACAAAAGGAGGTAAGTATTGCATGTGGCACAATTTTGCAGTTTGATTAAACGAGTACAAAAATTCGTTAAGTGTAAAACGATTTCTACCTTCATGATGATACACTTGTTTGCTACCACCAGCACTTACACAATTAAAAATAATTTTACCTTTTAAATGTTCTCCATTTTTACCATAAGCCCAGCCATAAGCCAATACTAAATCCATCCATTGCTTCATTAATGGAGGGCAGTTGTACCAATAAATAGGATGTTGCCAAACTATAATATCATGCTCTAATAACAGTTGTTGTTCTTTATGAATATCAATATCAAAATCGGGATATTCTTCGTACAAATCTTGAATGGTAACGAAGGGTAAATTTTTTATGCCTTCTATTAAACTATGATTTACCAAAGAATTTTCGTAACGAGGGTGTGCAATTAAAACCAATATTTTGAGTGATTTCACCATACGCTTTTTTAGATGATTGTTACTAGATAAATACTTTCGTTGTTTAACAACAATAATAAATAAGAGAAGAATTGAATGATGGCTAAAATAAACTAAAAAGTCCATTCAATTTTTATTGAATGGACTTTTTGAAATAAGTATTGTAAACCCACTTTTATTGAAGGTACTATTTTTGAAAAATTACATTAAGATTCTGCTTCCATATAGCTTTCAATAGGTTCGCAAGTACAAATTAAATTTCTATCGCCATGAGTATTGTTTACTCTTGCAACATTTGGCCAAAATTTATTGAGTGTTACATAGTATAAAGGGAATGCAGCTTCTTTACGAGTGTATTTGTGATTCCAATCGTTGGCACAAATAATGGCTTGTGTATGTGGTGCATTTTTTAATGGATTATCCGCCTTATCTGCAGTTCCATTTTCAATGGCTGCAATTTCTTCACGAATAGAAATCATGGCATCGCAAAAACGATCTAACTCAGCTTTGTCTTCACTTTCTGTTGGTTCTATCATAATTGTTCCTGCAACAGGAAAACTCATGGTTGGTGCATGAAAACCATAATCAATTAAACGCTTGGCTACATCTTCAGCTTCTATACCAGCAGTTTGTTTAAAAGGACGTAAGTCTATAATAAACTCATGAGCACAAGTTCCATTTTTGCCTGTAAATAAAATTGGATAATGTGTTTTTAATCTTGCCATCATATAATTGGCATTTAAAATAGCATATTCTGTAGCCATTTTAATACCGTCGTTACCCAACATTTTTATATAAGCATAGCTAATTAATAAAATAGAAGCACTGCCATATTGAGCTGCAGAAACTGCACCAGTTTTGCCCAATGCAATATGCCCTGGTAAATGATTGGCTAAATGTGCTTTTACACAAATTGGACCCATGCCAGGACCACCGCCACCATGTGGAATTGAGAATGTTTTATGCAAGTTTAAATGACAAACATCGGCACCAATATTTGCTGGTGATGTTAAGCCCACTTGTGCATTCATGTTTGCACCATCCATGTACACTTGTCCACCTAAAGCATGTATCAGCTCACAAATTTCTTTAATGTCTTCATCAAATAAACCATAGGTACTTGGATAAGTAACCATTAAGCCACCTAAAGTGTCTTTATATTGTTCAGCTTTAGTTTTTAAATCTTCCATGTTAATACTACCATCTTCATTGTTTTTTACAACAACAACTTTCATACCTGCCATTACTGCACTTGCAGGGTTTGTACCATGAGCTGAGATTGGAATTAATACCACATTTCTATGAGCATTTCCATTGGCAATATGGTAAGACATGATGGTTAACAAACCAGCATACTCACCTTGTGCACCACTATTGGGTTGTAAACTACAAGCATCAAAACCTGTAATGTTACACAAATAAGCTTCTAACTCATCAATAATTTGCTTGTAACCTTCTGCTTGATTGGTTGGTACAAAAGGATGCAAGTTTGCAAACTCTGGCCAACTCACAGGAATCATTTCTGATGCTGCATTTAATTTCATGGTGCAACTTCCCAATGAAATCATGCTGGTATTTAAACTTAAATCTTTATTTTCTAACTGTTTAATATAACGCATCATTTGGCTTTCGCTGTGGTGTGTGTTAAAAACAGGATGTGTTAAATAAGCTGAAGTTCTTGCAGCAAATTCTGGTATTGACGTAAGTGCATCATCACTATCAAATTCAATTTCTGCTTCATCTTTTCCTAAACTTTCTGCAAATACATAAACAATATCCAGCACATCTTTTTGGCTAGTTGTTTCATCTAAACTAATACCAATATTTTCAGTATCAATATATCTAAAGTTGATGTTGTATTTTTCTGCAATTGGTTGTATTGCTGTGCTATTTGCTTTAACAGTAATGGTATCAAAGTAAGCAGTGTTTAAATTGCTAAAGCCCATTGTTGTTAATGTACTACTTAATACCTGTGTTAAAGTAGCAACTCTTGTAGCAATATTTTTCAAGCCTTCTGCACCATGGTAAACAGCATACATTGCAGCCATATTGCTTAACAATGCTTGTGCAGTACAAATATTAGAAGTTGCTTTTTCACGTTTAATGTGTTGCTCTCTTGTTTGTAAAGCCATACGCAATGCTCTATTGCCCTGTGCATCTATACTTACACCAATTATACGACCAGGTATACCACGTTTAAATTCTTCTTTTGTTGCAAAAAAAGCAGCATGTGGTCCACCATAACCCATTGGTACACCAAAACGTTGTGCACTACCAACTGCAACATCTGCACCTAAATCTCCAGGAGACGTAAGTAGTGTCAACGCCAACAAATCTGTAGCCATTACTACATAACCACCAACTGCATGTACGTTGGAAATAAAGTCTTTATAATCTTCTACACTACCTAAGTTATTGGGGTATTGAATTAATGCACCAAAAAAATGATCATCTAATAAAGCAGTTTTATAATCGCCAAAAACCAATTCAATTTTTATTGGAGTTGCTCTAGTTTTTAATAAATCTTTTGTTTGAGGAAACACATTTACGTCAACAAAAAATTTGGTTTTTTTACTAGTGTCGCCATTGTGAAATAACATGCTCATCGCTTCTGCAGCAGCAGTAGATTCGTCTAACAAAGAAGCATTTGCCAAAGGCAAACCTGTTAAATCTGTTACCATGGTTTGAAAGTTTAATAAACTTTCTAAACGACCTTGAGAAATTTCTGCTTGATAAGGTGTGTACTGTGTGTACCATCCTGGATTTTCGAAAACATTACGTAAAATAACACTTGGTGTAATGGTGTTGTAATAACCTTGACCAATATAAGTTTTAAAAACTTTATTTTTTGCAGCAACTGCTTTTAGTTCATTCAAATACTCAAACTCACTAATTGCTGTTGGGGTAGTTAATTCTTCAGCTAAACGAATGCCTACAGGCACTGTTTTATTAACTAACTCATCTAAACTACTTATGCCAATGGTTGTAAGCATTTCTTTTGTTTCAGTAGCATCGGGTCCATTGTGTCTTCTTTGAAACTCTGTGTTTTGCAATTGGAAAAGATTCATATTCCTGTTTTAGATTTTTTATTGTGTTACTAGCGATAGAATAAAAACTAGGCTTCGGTGGCGTTGTTGAAAATCCTGCTTTAGCAGGGCACTCTTCAACTGTTGTACTTAAAATGAACAAGAAAAGAAACAACTCCAATAGCCTCAATTTATTCACTAAAATTCGCCGCAAATGTACATGCTAATTACACCCAATGCTAACGATTGTTTGTAGTTGGTAATAAACTGTGCATGAAATTATGAACAAATAATAATTTATCTGCTTTTAAACTGGTTTATGTTGGTCTAAACTATTTTCTACAAGTCTCATTTGTTTGCTTGTTTGCCTACTACCATTGTGGCTATAACCAGGAGGGCCAAAAAGATACAACCAACGAGCTTTTAAAGAAATATTGGGTTGTGTAATATCTTTAAAAATTTGTGCCCATTCATGCAATACAACAGTAACAGGGTTGGGGTTTTCTAAATTTTTGGTTAACCCATAATTAATGGGTTGATATTCTTTTTCGTTGAGCTCTTTTTGAAAAGTACCAAACAGTTTATCCCAAACAATTAAAAACATGCCCATGTTTTTATCTAAATATTTTGGGTTGCTGGCATGGTGTACTCTATGATGAGAAGGAGTAACTAAAATATATTCTAACCAACCCATTTTTTTAATGAGTTCAGTATGTACAAAAATTCCCCAAATTTGGGTAGCAGCATAAACAAACAAAATATCTAATGGCTTAAAACCCAATAAAGGGAGTGGAGAAAAATAAATAAATCTGTACAATGGCTGAAAAACAGACGACCTAAAGCCCACTGTAAAGTTCATTTTTTTTGATGAATGATGCGTTACATGCGTTGCCCAAAAAAAACGAATTTCATGATCGAATCTATGAAGCCAATAGTATAAAAAATCTTCAGCAATTAATAAAATAGCCCAATATGCAAAAGCATTTTGCCAACTATCTATCAATCGATGGTTGTATAAAAAAGTGAAGATAAAACCAACATAAATTGATCGAAACAATAAATCTAACCCTCCATTTAGCAGCATTAAATAAATATTGGTAACTGTATTTTTTAGAGTGTACAATTTTTTATGCCGATAATTTGATAAAAAAATTTCTATACCAATTATTATAAAATAGTAAGGGGTTGAAAAAAGTATAAGTAAAGTTTCTTTTGTTGTTTCCATTTTTAGTTAAACCGCTAAGCTGCAGAGGTACAAAGAAAAATGTTTTTTTGTATTGTTTAAAATGAGTTTTAATTGTAACAAAAAAGCAATTCACCATTTCCCAAACTCACTATTTCCCAGTCGCCATTCACTATTCCCCATTCAGTAATCCCTAATCAAATCTATATCTTTGTATTATGGCAGAAATGAATTTAGACAATTGGCAAAAGAAAAGTGACGAGCACACTAAGCTGTATAAAAATTTTTTACAAAGAGCCAACAAGAGTAAAGTGTTGAAGCAATTGCCAGATTTGCATGAAGCAGCTTTTGAGCAAATTGATTGTTTAAGTTGTGCTGCATGTTGTAAAAATTATTCTCCACGTTTTAAAACGCCTGATATTAAACGAATTAGTAAATATCTAAGAATGAAGGAAGGCGATTTTATTGAAACATATTTAAAACTTGATAAAGAAGGCGATTATGTTACCAAGCTTTCTCCTTGCCCATTTTTAGGAGCAGATAATTATTGCGATATTTATGAGCATCGCCCATCAGATTGCCATCGTTTCCCATATACAGATGAAGACGTTTTATTGAAACGCCCAGCAATTACGCTAAAAAATGCAACATTTTGCCCTGCAGTGTATTTTGTTTTAGAGAAGTTGATTTAAAGCTTTTCATATGTACAATAGGTATAATTATTATAAAAATAGGCAACTAATTTAGTTGCCTATTTTTATAAATATAAAGGTGAAAAAGTTATCTTCTTAACCACCAGCCAAGCCAGGCTCCACATAAAGCCCAACTTACCAAAGCATCGGTTAAATGTGCTGTTAAATCAAAGGTTTTGTACCAAATAAAGCCTGTATAGGGAACATTCAAAAACACAATACAACCAATAAAAATATTTACAAGTAATACAGTAATAAAGCTTGGTGTTTTCATTTTAGAAATCATCCAACAAACCATCCATGCAATAATAACATTTACAACAAAGCCTCTGCCCATATTCATAAACATGGTGCTACTATCCATTTGTAAAGATTTGTGGTATTGAATTGTAGCCCAAGGTTTGCCTTGCATTTTTTCGGCTTGTTTTGTTGATTCTTCCATGGATGTGCCAACTGGCGTATTTGGAATATAATAACCACCCTCTTTTTCGAGTGTAGCGTTTAAAAATGCCATAATAGTATCTTGTTTGGGGGTATAATCCTGAGCTGGTCTATGTAAATCCATTACAGTCCAGCTTAATGTTTGCCAAATAAAAATTAGTAAACCGCCTACAAGCGATCCAATGAGGGCTTTTTTCATAATGAGGGTAGTTTTGTTTATGGCTAACAAGGTATAAACCCTGCTGTTGTAAAACAAACTTTTTGCAGTTTTTTTTGATTGCAAAGCATTTATGAGAATAAAAAAGTTAGCAATATTGGGTCAGTAATGATTTATTTACTTCAAAGTACCCGCTTAAAACAACATTTATTGATAACAATAATTACAATTAGTTCAATTTATTTAACTTGCTTGTTCTAAAAATTAATTTATGAAGGTTTTCTACAAAATTGTATTCCTCTTTGCATTCATTGCTCCACTCGGAGTGATGGCACAAAATAATTTTTTTGCTGATAAAAATGCATCGTCTTTTAAAACATCTTCCACACAAGTTCGTCCTATTATTCCAGAAAAATTTAGGGCTGTTACGTTAGATGTTGTATCCTTAAAACAATTGCTGAAGCAAGTACCCATGGAGTTTACAGCAGATGCGGTAAGCAAGCCAGTAATTTTATCAATACCAATGCCCGATGGTAGTATTAGCAGATTTAGTGTTGTTGAATCGCCTATTCAAGAACCGGGTTTAATGAATAAGTTTCAAGACATTAAAACCTATAGTGGACAAGGCATTGATGATAGAACTGCAACAATAAAATTAGATTGGACAGATTTTGGTTTTCATGCTCAAATATTATCGCCCATCAATGGTTCAATCTATATTGATCCTTATGAAAGAGGAAATGTTGAAAATTATATGTCTTATGCTAAGAAAGATTTAAAGCCTAAAAACCAGTTTAGTGAGTTGGGTATTGATGTTACCGATGGAACAAATATTCCAGATTTAGGTGCAAGAACAACAGCAGGTTTTTGTTTAGGAACTCAATTAAGAACTTACCGTTTGGCCGTTGCTTGTACAGGTGAATATGCAGTTGCTGTTGGTGCTACAAATGCTACACAATTGCATTCTGCTATTGTAACAACAGTAAATAGAGTAAACGGTGTTTATGAAAAAGAAGTAGCCATAAGATTGGTACTTGTTGCCAATAACAATTTAATTGAATACTTAAGTCCTGCTTCAGATCTATTTACAGGGAATAATGATGCTAACACTTTAATTTCAGAAAGTCAAAGTGTAATTACCAGCAGAATAGGAACAGCCAATTTCGATATTGGTCATACGTTTAGTACTGGTGGTGGTGGTTTAGCTGGTTTGGGTGTGGTTTGTAATGCTAGTAACAAAGCAAGAGGTATTACAGGAAGCCCACAACCAACTGGTGATGCTTATGATATTGATTTTGTTGCTCATGAAGTTGGTCATCAGTTTGGTGGAAATCATACTTTCAATGCAACTACAGATAATTGCAGTGGCAATAGAACAGGTAGTACATCTGTTGAGCCAGGTAGTGGTATAACAATTATGGGCTATGCTGGAATTTGTGGTAGCATAAATGATTTAGCCAACAATAGCATTCCTTATTTTCATACAGTAAGTCAAGGTCAAATTGGAAGTTTTTCTAACAATGGTGGCACTGGTGGTAGCTGTGCACAAATAACAGCTACTGGCAATTCGGCTCCAGTTGTAAATGCTGGATCTGATTATACAATTCCTGCAGGAACACCTTTTATGTTAACTGGAAGTGCTACAGATGCCAATGGAGATGCATTAACCTACTCTTGGGAACAAATTGACAATGGGCCAAGTGGAGCCAATTGGAATTCAGGAAATTCTCCATTTTTCAGATCATTTGCACCAACAGCTTCTCCTACAAGATATTTTCCACGTATGAGTGATATATTAAGTGGAACGCAAACTATTGGAGAATTTTTACCAACCAACAGTCAAACTTTAAATTTTCGTTTAACTGCAAGAGATAACAGAAATGGTGGTTCTGGCGTATGTTCAGATGAAGCTGTTGTTAGTGTAGTTGCTGGAACTGCATTTACTGTAACTTCTCAAACAAGTGCAACTAGTTGGACTGCAAATGGCAGCAATACTGCTGATATTACTTGGAATGCTGGCAATACAGCATCAGCACCAATTAATGCTACCAATGTAAGTATTTTGTTTTCTGTAGATGGTGGTCAAACATATCCTTATACGTTGGTTCAATCTACTCCAAATGATGGTTCACATACCATTACAATTCCTGCAATTGCAACTACTTCAGGAAAAATTATGGTAAAAGGTGCAAACAATATTTTCTTTAATATTAATGGTGGAATAATTAGCATTATTAATTCTGTTTGTAATGCTGAAGGTGCATCAATATCACCAGCAAGTAGTATAAACTCAACGGTAGGTAATCCAGCATTAAACTTAAATTTAACGCCTTTATATAGTACTCCTTTAGCACCAAGTGGTACAATTACTTCAGGTAGCCCTCAAGCTAGTTTAGCTGTATTGAATTCTAACATTTCAAGTTGCCAAGTATATTCAAATGTATTTAGATATGCCACACACACATTTGTAGTTAATCAAGCGGCTTTTTATACTTTTACTTTATCTGCAAATAATGGTACTGTTATGACGCTTTATACAGGAAGTTATAATCCTGCTAGTCCATGTGCTAACTTTATTGCATCAAATACGCAGGTTTCTGGTTCTGCAATTATCAATGCAACGGTTTCAGCTGTTTTAGTACCCAATACAACTTATGTATTGGCAGTAGGTAGTTTTAGTGCTACACAACCAGCATTACCCTTTAACTACAATATTACAATTACATCAAACCCCGGTGGAAGTGCATTTGTAGGTACTGGTATTTTTGCTAACCCTGGTGCAAACTTTAGTTATGGTTATGTAATTATTGACAATGCAACCAATACTATTAAGGCAATTTCATCAACTGCCGATTTAAGCAATTCAGCTAACTATCCTACAGGTTCATATACAGTTTATGGAATTAGTTATTTAACTGCGAATGCTGCAGCTATCAATGCTTATATTGGTAACAATTTTGGAGCTTTAACATCCTCATTGGCTACACAACCAAATACTACTTGTGGTAATTTGAGTAAAAATGCAGTTGATGTTTCTATTAGTTCTGCTGTTGTGCCAGTTACATTTACAGCATTAAAAGCTAGAAAATTAAACAGTACTGTTGCATTAGAGTGGGGTACACTAACAGAAACAAATAGTAGTCACTTTGTTATTGAACGTTCTACAAATGGTACCAACTTTACCACAACTATTGGTAGAGTAAATGCTGCAGGAAATAGCAATGCAGAGAAGAATTATACTTTAAACGATGTTACACCAATTAAAGGATTGGGTTATTACAGAGTTAAACAATATGATTTAGATGGACGATACACTTACAGCAATGTTGCTGCTATTAATTTTGATAAAATAGCTAGCTTATTGGTGGTTTATCCTAACCCTGTAAAAAACACTTTAAATGTAGAATATACTGCTATTAAAGGTGGTAAAATTGAGTTGAACATTATTGATGCTAAAGGTGCAATTGTAAAACAACAAACACAAACAGTAGTATTGGGCAGAAATGTTCATACAATGAATGTGAGCAATTTAGCAAAAGGAGTTTATGTTATTAAAACCATTGATGCCGACAAAAATGTAGTGTACACTAAGTTTATTAAAGATTAACACTAGATAGTGCAATAGTTCAAAGCCCTGCATTACAAGCTGCAGGGCTTTTTTGTGCTTGTATTTATTCGTGTAAGAATACTATTGAATTGATGACTAAATCATTTTAATAGTACAAGAAACGCATTAAACAGATTGTACTTATGCTGAGTAATTGGCAATGAAGTTTACTTACTAAATGATGGACTTTTTTTTTGTTGAGCAGAAAATATCTACTCTAGAATTTGATATTAAAAGAATCTAGTAAACTGATTTAGAGCAATTTTTTTTGGTTGGTACCAACTTAAAATTGCTCATAAAAAAGTGCCAACTAATTTAAATTAGTTGGCACTTTTTAAGTTATTAGAAATAATTAATTTTTCTTAGGAGCAGGTTTTGTTGCAGGAGAACCTCCAATAATACCCAATGCTTTAGCTTGTTCTTCAATTTCTTTAGGTAATGGAACTTTTAATTTCAACAACACTCTTAACATTAATTCTTCAGATTTATCAGCATAAATAAACACATCTTTTTTAAATACGTGAGTATATTTCTGTTCTGTAATTACAACTTGTAAAACACCATAAATTTTTTCTAAGTAAGGTCTTAAAAACTCTTGTTGTTTGGCTTGTAATTTTTGTTGTTGGTATTGTTGCCAATTTTGAATTTTAAGAAAATGCTGAGCAATTTCTTTTTTCATAATTTGCTTAACAGATGCATTTAATTTATTAGAATCAATTTTAAACGTACTATCTTTTGTTTGAAATTGATACAACTCATAATCATACTCTGGTTGTAAAGAATCGGTAACATATTTTTGTAAAAGTGAATCTACATTTTGTATACCTGGCATAAAAGATAAAATTGCTTCTTCATCAAATGTGCCAATTTTCATTTGGGCATTTGTTTTTGTTGTAGTAAAAAGACCAACAATCACGGCAACGGCTACCAATAAAACTTTCTTCATTGTTTTTTTTATTTATTTGAAATGTTTAGTTAACTAAATTATTTAATTCCCAACTCTTTTAAAACGTCTTCGCTTTTATCTATTTTGGGGTCGGCAAATATAACAGTAATTCCTTCACTTTTATCTAGCACAAAATCGTATCCACGACCTACTGCAATTTTTTGAATGGCGGTATAAACTCTATCTTGGATTGGCTTCACTAATTTCTGGCGTTCTTTAAATAAATCGCCTTCGTAACCAAAGCGTTTCTTTTGTAAGTCTCTTATTTCTTTTTCTTTGTTAAACAACTCATCTTCTCTTTTCTTCTTCAATTCGGCACTTAACATGTATTGTTCTGCATCAAAGCTTTTATACATTTTATCAAGCTCTGCTTGTTTGTTATCTATTTCTCTTTGCCATTGTTCGGCTACAGCTTGTAATTTTCTATCGGCATCTTTATATTCTGGTATTTTATCCAAAATATATTTTGTATCTATAATAGCATAACGTTGGGCTGTTGCAACAGTTGCAAAACAAAAAGTACATGCAATAGCGATAAAAATCTGCTTCATAATAATAGTTTTTAGATTGTAGTTAAGATTGTTCAACCATTATTCTGGTTCAAAACCTAACATAAAGGTAAATCTAGATGCGTCTTTTAATTTTCCATTTGGCGTTACTCTATCCAATCCTATGCCATAATCAAATCCAAGCAATCCAAACATAGGTAAAAAGAAACGCATACCTACACCCACAGAGCGACGTAGTTGAAATGGATTGTAATCTTTAAAGCTAAACCAGCCATTGGCTGCTTCAAAAAAGGTTAGTGCATAAATGGTACTACTTGGGTTTAAACTTAAAGGATAACGTAGCTCTAACACATATTTGTTAAACATTGTAAAATATTCAGAAGCTCCTTGTTGATCAGGATTTACTTTAGGGTTTGATGTTTGATAAACAGGAAAACCTCTGTGTGCAATAATATCGTAACCCAACAATGCAAATTGGTTGGTTAAACCTGCATCGCCCACTTGAAAACGCTCAAATGGAGATATTCTTAACTGATCGTTGTACTTGCCTAAGAAACCAAATTTAGCAGCAACTTTTAATACAAATTGTTTGTTTTTTTCTGGTCCTGCAGGTTTACCCAATGGCACATACCATTCAGTATTTAAACGCCATTTGTGGTATTCAATCCATTGGTATGGATTTGAAGAAGTAACAATATTCTTATCTATTAAAGAGTAAGGTGGCGTAATTGCTAAACTGGCCATAAAGTTTGAACCACTACGTGGAAACAATGGCTGATCTACCGATGAACGTTGTAAAGAAATTTTAAAGTTTAAGTTGTTAGAAAAACCATTGTTAAAACCTGGCAAATTCACCTGATCGATATAATAATTTTTCAATTTATAACGAGAAAAACTTAAACCCATGCTTAGCGAAAAATAGTCATCGGGCCACTTTAATTGCTTTGCAAAGTTTACAGATGCACCTGTTGTTTTAATATACGAATTGTCAGCAGCATCGCTTGTATATGTACCAGTTACAGGATCGTAAGCATTGGCAAATTTTGTATCGAAAATAGAGAAGGTAAACGCATTTCTTTTTTTACCGCCCAACCAAGGTTCTGTAAACGAAAAGTTGTACGATCTAAATGCTCTACCATTACTTTGAATACGCAAACTTAATTTTTGACCATCGCCCATTGGTAATGGATCCCAAGCTTGTTTTTTAAAGATGTTTTTTATTGAGAAGTTGTTAAACGTAATACCTACAGTACCTGTTAAACCAATTCCTCCACCCCAGCCAGCACTCAATTCTAACTGATCGCTACTTTTTTCTTCTAAAGAATAATCAATATCTACTGTACCATCTTCTTGGTTTGGACGAGGATTGATACCAATTTTTTCTTGATTGAAATAGTTTAATTGAGCAATCTCACGTTGAGAACGAATTAAATCACTTCTTCTAAATTTTTCTCCAGGAATGGTTCTAATTTCACGTCTAATAACGTGTTCTTTTGTTTTATCGTTACCAGTAATATGTACATTTTTAATGGTAGCTTGTGGACCTTCAATTACTCTAATTTCATAGTCAATGGTATCGTTGTAAACAGCAGTTTCAATGGCTTCTGTTCTAAAGAATAAATAACCATCATCCATATACAATCCACTAATATCACCTCCTTCTGGAGATAATTGTTTGCCCAATCCTTTATTTAAGATATCAATATTGTACACATCGCCTTTATTAATACCTAAAATGGTAGTTAAAATAGAATCGGAATACTTTGTGTTTCCTCTCCAAGCAATATTGCCAAAATAATATCTTTTGCCTTCATTTACTTTAATGCTAATATTTAAATTGCCTTTTGCATTGGGTACTTTTCTCGATTCAATAATAACAGCATCTCTATATCCTTCAGCATTGTAATATTCTAGCAATTTTTCTAAATCTTCTTCATGTTTTTGTTCGTTGTATTTTGCCGATGCAAAGAATTTAAAACGAACATAAGGGTCTAAAACTTTTTTAGTTTTACTGTAAGTTAAGAAACCTTTTTCTTTAATGTAATCGCTAAATGTATATTTTCTTACTTCGCCAAATGCACTTTTATCGTCCGTTTTTCTAAGTGTTAAACGGCTCATTTCTTTGGTTTCTTTGAGTTGCTTTTTCAACTTTAAACCATCTAACGTATTGCCAACAAAATCTATATTGTTTACTTTTACTTTTTGTCCTTTAGTAACATAAAACAACAATATAATAGCATCTCCAAAAGTAGAATCTGGTTTTTCTTCAATTCTTACATGTACATTTTTGTAGGCTTTCTCGGCATAAAATTTTTCAATGGCTTCTTGAGCACTACGTTTCATATTTTCTGTAACAATTCTATTGGGTACCAAACCAGTTTTGCCCATTAAATCTTCTTTCTCACTTTTCTTTATACCAATAAAATCGTATCTAGCTAAACGAGGTCTTTCGGTTACACTAATTTCTAACCAAATATTTTTTGCTTCTAATTTGGTAATAAAAATAGCTACATCGCTAAAATAGTTTTGTCCCCAAAGTTTTGTAATGGCTTTTGAAAAATTATCACCACCCGGTATAGTTACTTCATCTCCAACATTAATATTGGCAATAGAGAGCAATAAACTTTCATCAAAATAATTGTTGCCAGTTACTTTAACCCCAGCAATTTTATATTTAATGGGTTTCTTTTGGTTGTAGATATTTATTAAATCAACATTAATTGAAGTAATGGTAGTATCGTTTTCAGTTTCTTGCGAAAAAGTTGTAATTGAACCGAGTACTAAAATAAGCAGTAATAAAACTTTATTCATGTTACGTATCAACATATAATATTATTGGTGACTGAAGTAGCAGTATTGCAGTTTCAGCAGTTGTTATTTGGTTTAGGTGGGCAAATTAAAGGGATTTCTCAAAAGTGTTTGTTAAATAAGAATTTTGATGCAATTGTTTAACTATTTAAAGGGGCAACTTCTTGTATTTGTTTACCCGTTTTGCCAAATCTTCTTTCTCGGTTTTGAAAATCAATAATTGCATCGTATAAATTTTGTTTTCTAAAATCGGGCCAGCGTGTATTGGTAAAGTACAATTCGGCATACGCCAATTGGTACAATAGAAAATTGCTAATTCTGTATTCTCCACTTGTTCTAATCATTAATTCAGGATCAGGAAAATTACTGGTGGTTAAATATTGTTGTATAGTAGTTTGGCTAATTTCTTCTGGATTGATTTTGCCTGCTTTTACATCTAATCCAATATTTTTTACTGCATTTAATAATTCCCATCTAGAGCTATAACTTAAAGCCATTATTAAATTTAAACCAGTATTGTGGCTAGTCATTGCCAAAGCTTCTGCCAATTCGGCTTGAGCAAAATCTGGCAACATTTGCATATCGCCAATTACGTGTAGCTTAATGTTGTTTTTGTTTAAAATGGCCACTTCTTTATGTATGGTATCAACCAATAAAGCCATTAATCCGTCAACTTCATTTTGTGGTCTATCCCAGTTTTCGGTGCTAAATGCATATAAAGTAAGGTATTCAATGCCCAGTTCTGCACTGCCCTCTACAATATCTCGTACACTTTCTACTCCATGAAAATGGCCAAATAAACGGTCTTCACCTTTTTCTTCTGCCCATCGTCCATTGCCATCCATTATAATAGCAATGTGTTTGGGTAAACGGGTTTTATCAATTTGCTCTAATGGCTCCAACATGTAATTCTTTACTTTAGGTGTGCAAAAGTAGTAAAATACAAGGGTTATTTGCATTTTGCTTTTAAACGAAGTTTTTGCGTTTTGGCTTTATTTGTTAAAATACATTTTACAATTGAAATGTTTTTACTTTTATGCCCTATTTAAAACAGACTTTGTGAAATTTTGGTATTTAACTTTTTGCTTGTTTTTAACATCACTTTTACATGCACAATTAACAGTAAGTAGTAGTAACAATGCTGCAGAGTTGGCTCAAAAAATTGTTGGACAAGGCGTTACAATTTTAAACCCTGTGTATAAGGGTACAGCAGTTTCTGCTGGATTTTTTAATGATAGAACTGGAACAATTGGTATTGATAGTGGCATTGTATTAACTACAGGCAGAGTGGTTAGTATTGGAACAACAGGCAATGGCATTGGTGTTAATGGGTCTGCTGGACTAAAAGCAGGTTATGCCAATGGTGCTGCTAGCGATGCAGATTTAAATGCTTTATTAACTGGATCTGGCATTCGGCAAGATGCTTGTGTGTTAGAGTTTGATTTTATACCTCAAGGCGATTCTATCAATGTTAATTTTGTTTTTGCTTCAGATGAATACTCTTTGTACAACTGTACTCAATACAATGATGTTTTTGGTTTTTTAATTTCTGGGCCTGGAATTGTTGGTACAAAAAATATTGCTTTAGTGCCAGGCACAAATATTCCTGTTGCCATTAATAGCATTAACAATGGAATTCCTGGAAGTACAGGCAATATTAGTACTTGTAAAAACATGGGACTCGGTTCTCCATTCACCAATTTATATAGAAGCAATTCTGGCAACGTTTATGTAACCTATAATGGATTAACAAGTGTTTTAAAAGCTGAATTAAAAGTACAACCTTGCCAAACCTATCATATTAAATTGGCCATTCAGGATGTAATTGATGGCGATTTTGATTCTGGTGTGTTTTTGCAAGCTAGTAGCTTTAGTTCTAATGCCATTTCAATTCAATCAACTGGCGGTTTTGTAGACAATCAAAATAATAATTTTATAGTAGAAGGATGTAAAGCCAATAAGGTTAAAATTAGTTTGGCTACGCCAGCCAATACCACAATCAATATTCCTTTATTGTATTCGGGTACTGCAACTTTTGGTGTAGATTATTTGCCTTTGCCAAATCAACTTACATTTAATATGGGCGATATTTCTAAAGAAATAGATATTGTACCAATCATGGATAATATTACTGAACCTATTGAAACCATAATTATTGGTATTGGAGGAAATACTTGTAGTAATAATGCAACAAGTATTGTTACCATGTACATTAAAGATTCGGTTGCTTTTGTACAAAAAAAAGATACGTTTGTTTGCTCTCAATTTGTAACTACAGTTAGTGCAAAATATGTAGATACAACAACCAATACATATCAATGGAGTACAGGTGAAAATACAAGAACAAAACAAATTACCACCGCAGGAACATATTGGGTAATTCATAAATTTTCTAACACATGTTACAATATTGATACTTTTAAAGTAACAAATGGAGATCCATCACTTTCTATAGGCAACAACATTGTTTTTTGTAATACAGATAGTGTTTTGGTTACTGCAATAGTTAACCCAAATGGAGGTAATTATTTATGGAACAATGGCAACACAAACAATGCTATTTATGTAAAAAATAATGGAACAGTTGGAGTGAAATATACTGCTATAAATGGTTGCTATGTTAACAAAAATATTCAAGCATTGGTAAAGCCTTTACCCATTGTGGAACTTGGTTTAGACACTAGTTTATGTACCTACGAAAGCATTGTGTTAAATGCTACTTATACTAGTGCAAGTTATTTGTGGAGTACCGGTGCAACTACAGCTAAAATTACAGTAAAAGATAGTGCAAAATATTATGTAACCAACACACTAAATGGTTGTACTTACAGCGATTCAATTTTTGTAGATCGTAAGAAACCTGCATTGGCAAATGTTGGTGCAAATGTAGAAATTTACACAGGTGGAAGTGCCAACTTAATTGCTGCGGAAACACTTGACAATAAAACCTATTTATGGACTCCAATATTTGGATTAACAACTCCCAATAGTTCTTCTACCATTGCTTCTCCTAGTACTACAACCACCTATATTTTAAAAGTAAGTTCAATAGATAACTGTATTGCTTTTGATACAATTGTGGTTACTGTAAAAGATGGGAACATTGTAATTCCAAACGCATTTTCTCCAAATGGAGATGGTATAAATGATACATGGCAAATTAAGCTACTCAACTCTTTTTTGAATGCTAAAGTACAAGTGTTTAACAGGCAAGGTCAACTTGTATTTAATACCAAAGGATACAGCAAACCTTGGGATGGTACAAGTAATGGAAAACCTTTGCCAATAGGCACTTATTATTATGTTATAGAACCAGGAAATGGTTTAGAAAGAAAAACTGGTTGGATTGCTTTATTAAGATAATTTCTTTCTTGGAACACCTTCTAAAATTGTAAATGGAGTAAAATAAATTGCTCCATTACCAGCACATTGCAAAGCCACATTTAATACGCTTGCAAAAAGTGATTTTAAGCCTTTGGCAGAACTGTTATAAAAGCCATAATGCACCAATAATATTTTATCATGACGTAAGTACAATGCTCTATATTCTTTTATGGTTAACAATCTTTCTGTCCAACTGCCAGTAATAGGATCACAAGTATTGGTTGGATGATTGATTGGTTTAGGAAGAACATTATTTTGAAGATAATGATCAATTGCTTTTTCTATATATACTTTATTCAATCCTCTTGTTTTTTCAGCCAATAACTGAATGATTTCATTGCTAAGTTTGGATTGATAATTAGCAATAATTTTCTTTCTTACTTCTATAAAAGAAACTCCAGCAAATTCATTGTTCATACCATTTTGAAAAGCATTGCTATCTACCAATTCATCTTGTATTTGTAGCTTTTTTAATTGCCTAGCTTTAAAGTAATTTTCACTAACCGATGCAGTTGTAAAAACGGTAATTATGTTTGAATTTATTTGCTGAAGTGTAGAAAAGAATTCATCTAAATTGTAAATGTGTTCAATTACATCTGTACCAACAACAATATCTAAATGCTGGTTAGAAAAGTAGTTGATTAAAGCATTTTCGTCACCCAAAACCCAACCATCAATTTCTATATAAATTGCTTTACTAAGTTGTTTTGCAGCAGCTAGAAAAGGTTCACTCAAATCGCTTGCAAATACTTTTTGAACACCACAATATTTTGCAAACAATGCCAATAATCCGTTGCCTGTACCAAAATCTAAAAGTGCAACTTCGGTATTGTTTCTTGCAGCAAAAACTTTTTCTAAAACTGTGGCATAAATATTTAAGTAATGTAATTTATGTTGTAATAAAGTTTGTAAATATTGTGTTGCATAAGCATTGCTACTTATACCATCAATAGTTACAGCATTTAATAAATTGGCAAAAGCCGGTATAAAATTTTTAAAAGGTTGCATTTATCTTTTCTCCAATAGCCACCAAAGCTTTTTTCGTGGTTTTACTTTGTAATTGCTGCGTACATAAGTTTTAATATGATTCATGGCTTCGTCATAGTCATCAGTTAATAACACTAAATCTAAATCTTCTGGCGAAATTGTTTTAGCTTCTTTCATTAATTCAACATACTCAAGCAAAGGTTCAAAATATTTTTTGCCAAATAAAACTACCGGAAAATTATTGATTGTTTTAGTTTGTATAAGTGTAAGCGTTTCAAATAACTCATCCATTGTACCAAAGCCTCCAGGCAAAATAATAAAAGCGTAAGAATATTTTACCAGTACTACCTTTCGGCTAAAAAAATATTCAAAGGTTAAACTCTTGTGTAAATAGGGGTTTTCGTGTTGCTCAAAAGGCAATTGAATGTTGCAGCCAATGCTTTGTCCACCATTTTCAAAAGCACCTCTATTGGCAGCTTCCATAATGCCTGGTCCACCACCTGTCATTGTTGTAAAACCCAATGCTGCTATACGTTTACCAAATTCTCTAGCAGCAATATAGTACTCATGATCTTCTTTAAACCTAGCACTTCCAAAAACGGTAATACACGGACCTGCAAAGTGTAATTTTCTAAATGCGTATATAAATTCAGTAAAAATATCCCAAGCAAAACCCAATTCATTTATTCTTGGCTTAGGACCATCTAAATACACCAATTTTTTGGGAGGTATAATTCTGTCTTTATTTTTCATAACATTTCTATTTTCAAATCTATTGATAATAAACCTAACTAAATTGCAGTACTAAAAAATAAATATGCGTATTATATCTTACAACACAAATGGCATAAGAGCCGCTATAAAAAAAGGTTTGTTAGAATGGTTACAAACCAACCCTGCCGATATTATTTGTATTCAAGAAACCAAAGCCAATAAAACAGATGTAGATGTACAAGCAATTGAGGCTTTGGGCTTTGAAACTTATTGGTTTAGTGCACAAAAAAAGGGCTATAGTGGTGTAGCTGTATTCACAAAAATAAAACCAGATTTAGTAGAATATGGTAACCAAATTGAACAAAGCGATTTTGAAGGAAGAGTGATTCGTTTAGATTTTAAAGACATTACTTTAATCAATGCCTACTTCCCAAGTGGAACTAGTGGCGACGAAAGACAAACCTACAAATACCAATGGTTAAACGAAATGTTTGATTATGTACAAGCCTTGCGAAAAAAACGTAAAAAAATAATTCTTACTGGCGATTACAATATTGCCCATACAGAAATTGATATTCACGATCCTAAAGACAACAAAAATTCATCAGGTTTTTTACCTGAAGAAAAAGAATGGATGTCTAAGTTTTTAGCCAATGGTTGGG
>ERZ724510.577-NODE-577-length-21047-cov-8.032441_pt1 | contig 21047 bp, 20 predicted proteins | sample MGYA00376043_ERZ724510 | MGnify/ENA primary metagenome ERZ724510 (study PRJEB28724, sample SAMN07190888) | wastewater metagenome | isolation source: influent of sewage treatment plant in Hong Hong | place: USA: Christiansburg, Virginia | collected 2016-03-01 ... | reverse complement strand
CCAGTGCTAGCTTTGCGTACCGTCACTTATTGCACTGAAAACGAGGAGACCCCGATTCGTGCGAAAACCTGCCACATCGACTAAATCCTATACAGGCAGGGTCGTTCGAGTCGGCATTGCCTCGGGTTTCAGGTCGGTTGGATAGTCGCCGAATCGCTTGAGCTTGCTGGTGGCATACGGGCTTAAAAAGGCCAAATCGGCGGGACGGATATTGACGCCCTTGGACTTCAGCGTGTGAAGCGCCTGGGTCTGATCCACGACGTTTTGCAGTGCAACCGCATTGGTCACAAGTTCGTTGTAGACGATGGCCTTTTCTTGATCAGCAGGGTCATTGGACCGGAGATGGCCGCCAGCACCGAACGCCAGGTGCTTGGAAAATTTGTGATGCCGTTCAATCTTGGTCGTCCCTTTGTGGACCGTGCGACGCAAGGACTCGTCCATGACCCATTCCAACAGGTACGTTGTGCGAACCGCGTTTCCAAGTTCCTTCAAGGCATGAGCGAATCGGTTTCTGGTGCTGTAGCTATTGACCCTGGCCAATACTGCGGAGGGCGCTAGTGCACCGCTTTGGATTGCCAGCGCGAGTTGCATGAACTGCGGATAGTGTTCCCGGATCAGCGCCCAATTGACCGTGCCGCCGAAAAGCGTGTCGATCTTTGTGTAACTGTTCGCGTTATCGGACCGGTACAGCGTCAGCTCTTGCCAGCGCCGGATTCGCGGCATCAGTTCAATTCCCAGCAAGTATGCCAGGCCGAATACAGCTGCCGACTGGCCATGCGTATCAGCATGCAGGCGATTGGGCTTCACCTCGGAGAGGTTTTGAAGCAACGCATCCAGAATGAAGGTCGCCTCATACGTTCCGCAGGCAATGAAACGACTAAATAGTGCAATGTAGTTGTCCGCGACGTGGCGGTAGGCGATGCCCCCGGTCTTGCCGTAACGAATGTGGTGCTCGGCGAGCAGGTTGTCTTCGTACGTCTCAAAATGGGTGCCATCGGCGGCGGCGGATTCCCCCTTACCCCATTGTTGCGGTAGTTCGAATTTGGCATACAGATTGATCAAATCCGCCGAGGCCGCCCGCAAGTCCGCAATGTCCACATGGCGACGATCGGCAAATGCCAGTTGATCGGCAGATACTGTTCCCCCCAGATGACGCGCGGCTTCGGTAGGCCCGAGTCCGCAGCCGTAGGCAAATGTGGTCAGCACGTAGCGATGGCTGGCGTCCTTGATCTGGGGACCAAGCCGGGATGGGAGCCCGAAATGCCGTCCCCATTGCGCCCAGTGTTCCGTGTTCGAGATGGCCTCCAACACAGCACGCTCAGGCATGTGCGCCATCATTTGGTTCTCCAGATTGATCGCCGTCTCGGGCGTTACCACCGCACGCAGCCGGGTTACAACCGGGCGCCCATGCTTTCCTCGGCGCAGGTACGCCCGATCATCGGTACCCACGGCGGTGTCCAGGAAACGGGCCTTTTGGTCAAGCGCCTTTTTCACCGCAAATACCAGTCCGTCGGCACCATCTCCCCACCCGCGCGCGATGGCATACGCCGCGATAGTGGCAGGGTCCGCGGCTTCGCTTGGCAGGCGATCCCAGAACCTGTCGAAGCTCAGGGAACCACTGACGAATATTTCGCCGGCCTTGATCGCTGTCACCAGCTCCAAAATGGCCACAACCTCCAATTGGCGGCGGTTGAACGCCTGCTTGTCATCCGCGTGGTCATGCACAAGGCCATGCCATTCACGCGGCAACGTATTGGAAGCCACCCCATCGATGGTTTGATAGTCGCTGTGCGGCGATGCTTCCTTGGTGAGTGACCTGACGAGGCTCAACATGCCAGCAGCTGTCACCGTGCCTTGCAATGGCAACATGCCGACCAAACGAAGCAGCGCGCTACGCAATGGAACAAACACGGCCCGCGCAAAGGGGCGCCAGTTCTGCCGCTCATGTCGCAAGTGCTCCTCACAGCTTTGCGCGAGCGCCTCGCGACCGCCCTGTGCCGCAAACACCGTATCCACCTGCGACACCTTCTCTCCGGCGTCCAATTTGGCCCCGTGCACGATGAGCGAATCATGAAATGCGCGGATGAGAACGTCAGTTTTGCTGCGCCGGGTCTGATACCACTGCGCTAGACGTTGATCACTTTTCCATTCAATTTTACGGACAAGCCTCAGCAGCATCTGCGTCAAATCATCAAGGACCTGGCCGCGCGCATCGTGAATGACCGCCATCAACAACGTGTAGCGGCGTGGGGTGATGTACTCCCGTAACTCAAGTGCGTTGAGGCGCCTGGCCTCATTGGACCATTGCAGAATCTTTGAATCGGCGATTGACTGCAGTGCCGTCGTTGGATCTGGAAGCTGTTGCAGCCACTGGTAGCGATCAATCAGCGCGTTGAGATTCCTTCGTGATGCCCGCCCTGGTGCCGCACACAGATTGGCAAATGGGGATTTCTGCGTCTTTGGATCCACAACCAGCATTGTTTCCAGTGCCACACGCTGCTCAAACGGGAGGCAGTCGCACACCTCGCTCCACTGGGCTGCGTTCACTTTGCTGTGCGCGGTACCTGCCAGCCGGCGTAACGTATCGAGTGCCGGTAGTTCGAAGCCATGGCGAATGAGTGCATCGATCGCCGAATTGATGATGTCTGCTGGTTCGGTTCGCGCTTGGGCGGTTTTTCGCATGGCAGCTTGGGCCAGCTCTCTCGCCTCGGCGCCCCATGAAACCACTCCAAGGCGTTTGAGGATGGCCGGACGGTGGCGATAAAGCGTTCGGTCTGGGAAAATCAGGGTTGATCCGGATTCCACGCCCAGGCGGCGGGCAACGTGCTCAATGACTGCAGGGGGGACATCGGCGGCGCGCCGAAAACGCCCGATGGTCTGGAAAATCTTCAGTTGCACCAGCAATGCCACCTGCGACGCGGCTGTTCGCGCAACCGTCGGCGCCCACTGGCGCTCATCGAAGCTTGGACTGAAGAGTTGCTGCAAGTCGCCTGGGGTCAGCGGATTAGGTAGCTCTGGATAAATTACGCGCGCGGCTGTGGGTGTCATAGGGTGGCCAAAGTGACAGGACCGTGGACCTTACCAAAGCCAACCAACCTCGTTTCCAAGCCACCAATTCTGATAAAAAGCCGATGTGGCAGGTTTTCGCACGAATCTTACCGGCGGGCCGAGTTGACCCAGACTCAGGTGTGCGCGCTGGGTTGCCCTAAAGGCTGGCCCATGGGTGCGGAAGATGTCCGCCACCTCCAGGGCACGTGGCCCCACGGTAGGTGACCTACGAGGGCTGCAAGGTCTCCAGCGGACTGATCACTTCGCGCAGGACGTCGGTCGCGACTTGCACATACTGCGCGGTGGTGTCCAGTCGCTGGTGCCCCAGTAAAACCTGGATCACACGGATGTCGACCTTTTGTTCCAGCAGGTGGGTGGCAAACGAATGGCGCAGCGTGTGCATAGAGACGCGTTTGTCGATCTTGGCTATGGTGGCTGCGTCATGGATGGCACGGTTGAGTTGGCGGGTGCTCAATGCTTGCAAGGGATCCAGGCCCGGAAACAACCAGCCGCCCTCCAGGATCTTGCCCTGGGCGCGCGCAACGCGCCACCACACACGCAGGCGTTCCAGCAAGATCGGCGAGAGCATGGCGTAGCGGTCTTTGCTGCCTTTGCCCTGCTCCACGCGCAGCGTCATGCGTTTGCTGTCAATGTCGCCGATCTTGAGCGCCACAACCTCTCCCACCCGTAACCCCGTGCCGTAGGCCAGCGACAACGCCGTCTGGTGCTTGATGTGGCCGACGCACGCGATCAGGCGGGTCACCTCTTCTTTGCTCAGCACAACGGGCAACTTGTGCGGAACCCGTACCGATTGCATCTTGGCCATCGCCTCCGGGCGACCCAAGGTGATTTCGAACAGGAAGTTCAGGCCCACGATGGTGGCGTTGAGCGTGATCGGCGATGCGCCTGAGTCAACCAAGTGCAGCTGGAAGCGTCGCAGGTCTTCATCGGTGGCCGTATCTGGCGATCGTCCAAGGAACTTGGCAAACTTGCGCACCGCACGGATGTAGGCCGCCTGAGTCTTGGGTTTGAGCTTGCGCATTCGCATGTCCTCCGTCATGCGTTGGCGCAGTGGAGAGACGGTTTGAATCGATGATTGCATGTCAGTGCTCCTGTGTGAACGAGGCCAATTGCCTCAATTCACTACATCGACACTAACTTCGCAGGCGCTCTCAACACATGCCGGATCGGAGACTACCGCGACAGCGGTTTAGTCCTCCGACCCAAAGCGGTCATAGCCACTGTCGGGAAAAGCTTCCGAAAGCCGACATAGACAAGCATCACCAAACTTAACGTCAACGTCAGTCAACCGGATGGCCGATTTTTAACGTAGTTGCCGGCTGCCAGCCAGTTTGACACCCTTGCCCAATGATTGTTCCAGGCCAAGGCAGGAACCCTAGCCAGGCAACACCGCCCACATTTTTTGCTTGGCTCGATACAAACACCTTGCTGCAACAGTTACGAATATCACTTTGCAGTCGGCATTACGAACTCGGCCCCTTTGGGGGTGCTTTCTGGCCAACGCTGCATGATGGATTTTTGCTTGGTATAAAACCGCACTCCCTCCTCGCCATAGGCGTGCATATCGCCGAACAGCGAACGCTTCCATCCACCAAATCCGTGCCAGGCCATAGGTACAGGAATAGGCACATTGATACCTACCATGCCCACTTGAATACGCCGACTGAATTCGCGGGCCACGTTGCCATCGCGTGTGAAGCAGGCCACGCCATTTCCAAACTCATGGTCATTTACAAGTTTGACCGCAGCGCCGAAGTCTGGCACGCGCATGCAGGCCAACACTGGGCCAAAAATTTCTTCCTTGTAAATACGCATCTCTGGCGTCACGTTGTCAAACAATGTTCCACCCATCCAAAATCCCTGTTCGCAACCCTCACCCGCACCGACACCGGTGAAGGTGCGGCCATCCACCAGTAGTCGGGCACCCTCATTGACGCCCTGCTCGATGTATCCTGTGATGCGTGCATGAGCGGCGGGGGTCACAATTGGGCCCATTTCAGCGGCCAGGTTGGTACCGTTGAGCACCTTAAGCGCTTTGGTACGTGCGATCAGTTTTGGCATGACCTTGTCGGCCACGTCGCCCACCAGTACTGCCACCGAGATGGCCATGCATCGCTCACCAGCCGAGCCGTAACCTGCCCCAATTAATGCGTCGACCACCTGATCAACATCCGCATCCGGCATCACCACCATATGGTTCTTGGCCCCACCCAGCGCTTGCACTCGCTTGCCGTGGTGTGCGCCAGTCTCGTAGATATAGTTTGCAATCGGTGTGGAGCCTACAAAGCTAACCGCCATGACATCCGGGTGCACTAGCAGCGCATCCACCGCTTCCTTGTCTCCCTGCACCACATTGAATACACCGTCAGGCAAACCTGCTTGTTTCAGCAGGTCGGCCATGAACAGGCTGGCACTGGGGTCAATTGGGCTAGGTTTTAGGATGAAGGTATTTCCTGCAGCGATTGCGACTGGGAACATCCACATTGGCACCATTACTGGGAAATTGAACGGCGTAATACCTGCCACGACACCCAAAGGTTGACGCAAAGTCCAGTTGTCGATTCCTGTACTTACCTGATCAGTGAAGTCACCTTTGAGCAACTGGGGTATGCCACAAGAAAACTCAACAATATCGATCCCGCGAGCGACCTCACCCTGTGCGTCCGTGAAAACCTTGCCATGCTCGGCTGTGATGATGTGTGCCAACGCGTCCTTGTGCTGGTTAAGCAATTCCAGGAACTTGAACAGCACGCGGGCTCGCCGAATCGGTGGCGTGTCAGACCAGGCAGGAAAGGCTGCGTTGGCTGCGGCAACGGCGGTATCTACATCGATGGCGTTGCCCAAACGCACCTGCCGCACCACGGCACCCGTGGCTGGGTTATAGACGGGTTGTGTCCGTGTACCACTACCCTTGTAGCGTGCGCCATGGATAAATTGTGCAACTTCGGTGGTATCAGTGGATAGAGTCATGGCGTGTTTCCGGGTTAGATCATGGGTAAGCGCAACCTGATTGGGTGTCGCTTTGGCCTGCAGTCTATGGCTCGCACCGCAATAGGACAAGACCAATGGGCTGAAATGATTGTTCATTTTGGTGAACAATACGCCCATGATTGAACAAAAAATGAAAGAGCCTTGGAGTCATCTGCATTGGCTCACTGTGTTGGCCCAAAATGGCAGTTACACCGCGGCTGCAGCCCGCTTAGGCGTGAGCAAGGCTGCCATGAGTCAACACATTGCTGAACTTGAACGAGCAGCTGGCGTTGAATTGGTCCGGCGCACCACGCGCAGCGTACAACTGACCCAGGCAGGACAGCGTTTGGTAGACGAGACACGTGCGTCTTTCGAGCAAATATCACAAAGCTTTTCCAAGGTGCGTGATTTGGCCGGTTCGCCCCGTGGATTGTTGCGAGTCACGGCCCCGGTGGCGCTGGCCCGCCAACAACTGGTGCCCCGGCTAGCCGAATTTCTACGAGCGTACCCGGAAGTGCGGCTGGAGCTAGATATGTCCGACCACCTCAGCTCAATGACAACAGAAGGATTTGATCTGGCTATTCGCCACACTGCAGTGCCTCCCGACACACATGTCGCCTGGACGTTGTGCAGCACCCGATCGGTATTGGTGGCCACGCGCAGCTACTTGCGCCGACGCGGCGTTCCCGCCACACCGTCTGATCTGGTTGATCACAATTGCCTGCACTACCGGCGTGCGCACGAGGCTCCAGCTTGGACGTTTGAGCCACTGTCTCCCAACAAGGAGGCCGAACGCGTCACAGTGCCAGTCTTCGGATCCTTGTCCGCCAACAATAGCGAAGCATTGCGCGACGCCGCGCTGAGCGGGCTGGGAGTCGCATTGCTACCGGATTTCAGCGCCCAGGCTAGTCTTCAGCAGAACAAGCTGGTTCAAGTGCTTCCGCAATGGAAGTCGGTGGGCGCCTTTGCAGAGAGCATTTACGCCATTCGCCCTTATTCGCATCATGTGCCCCTCGCAGTCACTGCATTTGTCGCCTATCTGCGGGGTGTTTTTTCAGGGGGGTTTGGTAATTACCAATGACCCAGCAACCTATCTGCTACTATTTATCACTTGGTAAATAACATCGCATCAACTTCATTGGAATTCACGGATGGCAATCGAAAAGTTGGATCACTACTCTGTTCGCACCACAATGGTGGAGCGTTCGGTTGATTTTTATGAAACTGTGCTGGGCTTGAGAAAAGGCCCGCGTCCCCCGTTTAACTTTCCTGGGGCATGGCTTTACCGATCCAATGAAAATGGAGAGATTGTTGGTACCAGTGTCGTGCACATTGTGGGCATCAACACCCAAGGTAATGCTGGACTGAGCGACTATCTGGGCGACAAACCCATGTCACAGCAAACGGGAAGCGGTGCACTCGATCACATTGCGTTTACAGCAGCAAACATCGCCGACATGCATGCGCGACTAGCAAAACACGGAATCAAATACCGCGAACGCAAAGTGCCGGCAATGGACCTTCACCAGATCTTTGTGGAGGACCCTGATGGTGTCACCATAGAACTGAACTACCCGCGCCCTGAGGACATCGCTGCTGGCGCGCGAAATATACTGTCAACGAAGCCCCACGGGTGACACTGGCACACCATCGTTGAAAATTGACGGAACTGACAGCAGGAAAGATCGAACCCGATCCGTCACCACCTGGTTGATGTCCTGCGGACCCGGTTGGCCATACACCCACTGGCGGATACCGATGTAGAAAATACCCCCATGCAGGCTCCACATCAGCTCCGTCTCCCGTTCAGTTGCGGTCGCTTTGGCTGTGAGGCCCAAGTGGCGCCGGGTCTCCCGCAGGATGCGGGGAAACAGTTTCTTCTTCAACAAAGCAAGGTATTGGTTCGGAATGGATCCGTCCGCCAAGCCTGAAAAAACGAAGATCCTCACCCATTCGGGCGTCAAAATTGTCGCGGCGTAGTCAAGATAGAAGCGCGTCATTTTTTCTTCCAGCGAAATAGACGCGTCATCCAGCAGTAACTCCCACTCCTTTTTCCAGCGCCCCAGGTACACCTCCTCATAGACACGTTCAATCAGCGCCTGCTTGGTCGGGAAATAGTGGTACAGCAAAGGGTGGGTGATTCCGATTTCCTTGGCCAGGTCGCGGGTCTGGCCTTCAAGGCCCCGCGCCGAGAAAAACTTAATGGCCCCCGCCAATATTTGTTGCTCCCGATCGGCAGTGCTAAATCTTTGTCGGACTTTTACAGCGTCTTTTTGCTTAGCAACAGGTGCCGCTTTGGGTGTTCTGGATGGCATTGAATGTAGTGTTTCCACAGGCTGCACTCTTCTGTAGCCGTTATGGGTTGAACGAGAAAGTGCATGTTACCGCGGCGCGCACGTTGATCACCTTTTTCGATGAATTTCTTGACTTAATTTACCAAGTGGTCAATAATTATCAAAACAGGCAAAGCGTCGATGTGAAGTCATATGCAATAGGAAGAAAATCATGGAATTGAATGGTGAGCAGATTGTTCGAGCACCCCGCCAACAGGTTTGGGATGCGCTCAATGACCCGACAATTCTGTCGCGCTGTATCCCTGGCTGCGAGGAGGTGAAGAAGGTCTCGGAAAGCGAAACCCACACACGGGTGGCCGTAAAGATCGGACCGGTGCGGGCGCGGTTTTCAGGCAAGATATTCATGACTGATGTGGTCGTTGCCTCGGGCTGCACTCTCACGTTCGAGGGCACAGGCGGCGCCGCAGGATTCGCAAAAGGCATTTCTCGGGTTACCCTGACCGATGAGGGGGTTGCAACGAAAATGACCTACTCCGTTGAAGCATCCGTTGGTGGCAAGCTCGGGCAAATCGGAGGTCGACTGATCGACTCCTCAGCCAAGAAGATGGCAGACGAGTTCTTTGCCGCATTCGACAGCGCACTGACGGGCGGGACTATTCCTGCGGTGGATGCAACTGTGGCGCAGCCAGGACAGACCTACCCGATATCTGCCAGGCCGGTGCTTGCGGTTGCTCCAGTGAGTCCATCACCATTTGCGGGTGGGGGGTTTCGTCACGAGCTTTACCGTGTCTTTTGGTTCAGTTTGGGCGTGGGATTTACGTTGCTGCTAAGCCACTGGTTGCGCTAAGTAGTTACCAGATTGCGCATCCTTTGCTGGATGGCTACGGCAAACCATAAACATCGGAGCGATCGTGAAAGCCCCTCTATTTGATTACGTAAAACCGACTTCCCTCCATGAAGTCTTCGCTTTGCTTGAGCAGCACGCAGACAGCGCCCGCATCATCGCCGGTGGACAGACCCTGTTGGCGACTTTGAATATGCGTTTGTCTGAGCCCAAGTTGCTGATTGACATCGGGGGAGTGCCCGGCTTGAGCGGGATCTCGCTACAGGAGCACAGTGTTCGCATCGGAGCCATGACCCGCCATTGCGAGATCGAAGAATCCCAGTTGGTCGCACGGAATATGCCGCTGCTCGCGGTGACCGCACCGCATGTCGCACACAAAGCCATACGAAACAAGGGCACCCTTGGCGGCTCCATTGCCTTTGCCGATCCTGCTGCCGAGTGGCCCTGTTGTGCGGTCGCTCTGGAGGCAGTGATCGTCCTGGCCAGTAAGCGTGGCCTGCGTCGGGTCAACGCGGGTGACTTTTTCCAGGAGTTGTACACCACCGACATGGCTGCCGATGAAATCATCGTCGCGTGTGAGTTTCCATTGCCTAAGCCTGGCACTCGGTGTGCCTTTGATGAGCTCGCCCGCCGCCATGGCGATTACGCCATCGTAGGCCTTGCTGCGATTGCGCAGGTCACAGAAAAAACCCTGAGCCAAGTACGGTTGGTTTTCTTAGGTGTGGGGAACATCCCCGTACGTGCCAGAACAGTGGAGCGAGCCCTGGAAGGGCAGACCCTGACTGAAGAAGTAGTTGCAGCCGCCAAAGAGGCACTGGCGCAGGACATCGCTCCCACCGCTGACCTCTACAACTCTGCTGCCATGAAACATCACCTCGCCACCGTCCTGATGCAGCGAATGTTGGCAAGTCTGACTCTGTAACGTCTATTTCCCTCGTCACTGGAACCTCTATGGCCGAAAAAATTGAAGTCACCATCAGCGTCAATGGGGTCGACCAAACCCGCCTCATTGAGCCGCGCACACATTTGATTGACTTTATCCGCGACGAACTGGGCCTGAAGACCGCACGCGCGGGCTGCGAACATGGCGTTTGTGGCGCTTGCACGGTGCGCCTGGACGGCGACATTGTGCGCGGTTGTCTGGTTCTTGCTGTGCAAGCAGACGGACAAGAGGTTGAAACCATTGACGGCGCAAGTGACCGGGGTGACTTGGTCGAACTGCAGGCAGCTTTCCATGCACACAACGCGCTGCAATGCGGGTTTTGTACCTCTGGCATGCTAATCACGGCCTCCTCACTGCTGTCAGAAAAACCCGATGCCTCGCGTGCCGAGGTTCGTGAGTACATGTCCGGTAACTATTGCCGTTGCACCGGCTACCAATCCATCGTTGATGCCATTTCCGAGGTGATGGATAACCGCCGCGTCATCGCCTCGTCAGAGCGCAGCCTGGGAGACCCCCTATGACTTCAATGACAAAACCGGCCACCGAGGGTGGCTACATCGGCGCCAGAGTCTCACGACCCAATGCCAAAAGGCACCTGGAGGGACGTGGAACCTACGTGGACGATATTGTGCTGGCACAGCTTTCACACGTGGTATTCCTGCGCAGCCCGATGGCCCATGCACGTATTGGCGAAATTGACGCAACACAGGCCCGCAAAATGCCCGGCGTAATTGCGGTCGTCGATGGCAAACAGGTGGCGGCAATTTGCAGCCCGTGGGTTGCCACCCTGTCCCACCTGACCGGCATGAAGTCCGCGACCCAATACCCACTCGCAATGGAGAAGGTGTGCTGGCAGGGCGAGCCCGTCTTGGCGATCGTGGCGGAGTCACGCCAGCAAGCTGAGGACGCGCTACAAACCATCGTCGTGGACTGGCAACCACTGCCGGTGGTTGCGCACATGGAAACCGCGCTGGATGTCAATACCACGGTGATTCATCCCGAGTTAGGGGATAACTTGTGTTTCACAAAAACCATCGATACCGGTGGTGTGGATGCAGTCTTCGCCACCGCGGACTGCGTGGTTGAGGAAACCTACCACTTCGGCCGGCACACAGGTGTGACCATGGAAACCCGGTCGGTTCTGGCAGACTTCCATCCATCCGAGAAAAAACTCACCGTCTACCAGTCCCATCAGGCCCCGCACATGATGCAGGACCTGTATGCACGCCACTTTTCCTTGCCAGAAAGCGCCGTCCGCGTAATTTGTAAAGATGTCGGGGGCTCCTTTGGTGTCAAGGTTCACTCCTATCCGGATGATTTTGCAACGGTGGCTTTGTCCATTCTCCTCAAGCGGCCTGTGAAGTTTGTCGCAGACCGTCTGGAATCCTTCGTCAGTGATATCCACGCCAGAGAGCACCGTGTGCGAACCCGGCTGGCCGCCACAAAGACCGGCGAAATTCTTGCATTTGAAATTGATGACCTGACCGGTGTCGGCCCCTATTCGGTGTACCCCCGCACCAGTGCCATTGAGGGCAATCAGGTACTCAACATCACAGGGGGGCCGTATCGGCACAAGCAATACCGTGGGCATCTCAAAGTGGTACTTCAAAACAAGGCGCCCACCAGCCAGTATCGCGGCGTCGGTCATCCGATTGCCTGTGCTGTGACAGAGGCGATTGTGGAGCTTGCGGCACAAAAGCTCGGCATCGACTCGTTGGAAATGCGCAAGATGAACGTGATGCCTGACGATGCCTACCCCTGCACAGGCGCTTCCGGTATCAAGTTGGAAAAGCTATCGCACCAGCAGTGCTTGGCCCAACTGGAAAAGTTGATGGACTATCCCGGCTTGCGCCGCGAGCAGGAGGCCTTACGCAAGAAAGGCATCTACCGAGGCATCGGACTGGCCGTGCTGGTGGAATTGACCAACCCCAGCGCCGCGTTCTATGGCGTCGGCGGAGCTCGCATTGCGGCGCTAGATGGCGCAACCGTGCGTCTGGAGCCTACCGGCGCAGTCACATGCCTGGTGGGTGTCGGCGAACAAGGGCAGGGAACCGAAACCATATTTGCGCAAATTACAGCCGATGCGATCGGCGTACCCATGGACCGGGTCAAAGTCATCACCGGTGACACCGATGTCACCCCCTATGGCGGCGGTACATGGGCCTCGCGCGGTGCAGGTATCGGCGGCGAGGCCGTATTGCAAGCGGGACGCGCCCTACGCAACAATCTGCGAGGCATGGCTTCAGTTGTTCTCAAAAGAGACAAAGAAGAATTAGACATCCTCCACGGCCACGTCGTGGAGGTCTCAAGCAACACGCCACTGATGGATGTATCTGAACTCGGGCGAATCGCATACTTTCGCCCGGACACCCTGCCTGTCGGCGCGCTGCCCGAACTGGTCGTAACCCGAACGTATGCCCAACGGGAATTCCCATTTGTGTTTACCAACGGCGTGCAAGCTTCCTACGTCGAGGTTGACACGGAAACCGGATTCGTCAAGCTGCTCAAACATTGGGCGGTAGAAGACTGTGGTCGCATCATCAATCCCCTGTTGGTCGATGAGCAGATGCGCGGCGCAATCGTCCAGGGAATTGGAGGCGTCTTGTTTGAAGAGTGTCTGTACGATGACAGTGCCTTGCTGCGCAATGGCAGCATGGCGGACTACTTGGTCCCCATGGCATCCGAGATGCCAGACATTGAAATTGGCCACGTCGAAACGCCGACGATGACTTCTGCACTCGGCGCCAAAGGTGCGGGCGAAGCAGGAACCGCTGGCGCACCGGCGGCGGTAATGAATGCCATCAACGACGCGCTATGCCCCTTCAGCGCACGCGTCACCTCCCAGCCCATCACGCCGGAAAAGATCTTGCGTGCGTTGGGCGTCATAAAAAACTGAGTCCATTTCACTTTAGGAAAAATTCCCATGCCATTGGTAAAAATTGATCTCCATGCCGGAAAAAATGCCGAATTCCATAGCAAGCTGAGCGATGCCGTTCACAACGCGATGGTGTCCACCATTGGCGTTCCCGTTGCGGATAAGTTTCAGATCATCACCGAACACAAAATCGGTGAACTGGTGTTCCCGCCCGCGTACCTCAACATTGCGCATGAAGACGACATCATGTTCATCCAGATCTACCTCAACGCGGGACGCACTGTTGAACTGAAGCAGGCCTTGTACCAGGCACTGGCCGTCGGTATTTTCGAGGCTGTCAATTTCAACGCCAAGGACCTGATCATCAACCTCGTAGAGGTAGGCAAAGAGGACTGGTCTTTTGGCAATGGCATCGCTCAGTACGTATGAAAGCGTGAGGCTGAGACAACGGTAATTAGAGAATGCTCACTCTGTTGGAGTGAGCATTCCACCGGAATCTATACAGAGCAGTAGCGCTCTTGTATATCAGCGTCGTTGAGCAGATCCTGCGCGGCAGCGGTGTGCACGATTTCACCCTGGTCCATGATGTAAGCGCGGTCCGAAATTCGCAAAGCATGTTCCACGCTTTGTTCAACCAAAAGAATCGTCACACCTTTTTTCTTGAGTAGCTCGAAATACTCAAACATCTCATCAACCAGCTTGGGCATGATACCTTCGCTTGGCTCATCGAGCATGATCATTTTGGGATTGGACGCCATGGCGCGTGCGATTGCCAGCATTTGCTGCTCGCCACCAGACATGGTGACCGCCTCTTGGGTCAAACGCTCTTTCAAACGCGGAAAGGTCTCCGCGATTTCCTCTACGACTTCTTTCGTGCGTTTGCGACCATCCGCTGATGCAATGACGCCGAGTTCGATGTTCTCCAGCACGGTCAGGCCAGGCACGATGCGCCGCTCCTCAAATACAAAAGCCAACCCATGGTGAAAGCGCTCATGGGCAGGCTTCCCGAGCATTTCAACCCCATTGAATCGGACTTGCCCCGCAGTGCGGCCAAGTAGTCCCATGATGCTTTTCATCGATGTCGTTTTGCCCGCACCGTTGCGTCCGAGCAGCGAAACAACTTCGCCAGGCATGACGTGAAAATTGACACCCTGCAGAATGTGGCTCCGGTCGTACCAAGCGTTGAGTTGCTCAACGGACAGGATTGGCTGCTTTTCCATCAATGATTCCCCTTACCCAAATAGACACGTTTCACATCCTCATTGGACCGAATTTCATCCGGCGTGCCTTGCACCAACAATTGCCCCTGGTGCAGAACGATGATGCTATCGCTCACGCCCATGATCAGTTTCATTTTGTGCTCCACCAACCCGATGGTGCGGTGCTCTAGCAGTTTGATAATCAAGTTCATGATGACGCGGGTTTCCTCCGGACTCATGCCCGCGGTAGGCTCATCCAGTAAGAGCAGCTTAGGATCACACGCCAGCGCGACCGCAATTTCAAGACTGCGTTGCTCGCCATGCGCCAAGTTCTCGGCACGGTCGCGGCGCCGGTCCTGTAACCCGACCAGTTCCAACAATGCTTCGGCCTTTTCTACCCATTCAACGTGCTTGGCGCGCGGTGTCCAAATGTTGTAGACGCTGTGCAAGGATTGCACGGCTACCCGAACATTCTCCAGCACCGTCAGTGCTGGAAACAAGTTGGTGATCTGGAATGACTTTGAAATCCCGACCTTGGCGAACTCATGCTGCTTCAATCCGACAACGCTGTGTCCGTCAAAGATTATTTCTCCGGAGGTCGGCATAAAGCCACCCGAAACCATGTTGAAAAATGTAGATTTTCCTGCCCCATTGGGACCAATGATGGCCGTCAATTTTCCACGATGGAAATCCACGCTCACGTCTTTATTGGCGGTAAACCCACCAAACTTTTTCGTGATATTTCGTGTGCTGAGAATAGAGGTAGTGGTCATTTTTGATACCGCGCCAACACGGTCCCCCATATGCCCTTGGGAAAGAAAAGGACCAGAATGATAAAGATAATGCCAACGATCAGTTGCCAGCGTTCGGTGAAACCGGTCACAACATGCTCAATTCCCAAGAACATGCCTGCTCCAAGGAATGGGCCAAAGAAGGTGCCCATTCCACCCAGCAGTGTCATCATCATTACCTGGCCTGATGTGTGGTACGAGAGACTATCAATCGACACCGTGGAAAGATTGATGGCGTTCAGTGCGCCAGCCAATCCGCAGACAGTACCCGAAAGCACCAAAGAAAGAAGACGTGTTCGCTCAACATTGATGCCACAGGCACGCGCCCTGTGTTCATTCTCGCGCAGCGCCTCCAGCACAGAGCCAAACGGGGATTTCAGCAAACGATCTATCAGCCATATGGCAACCGCGACAAAACTAAGCATGAAGTAGTACTTGACCAGGGGATTTAGCAAGTCGAGTTTGATAAGCCCCAGATTGATCGCATTTACGTTCACACCGCGCAAACCATTGTCTCCTCCTGTAATCGAGTTCGCATGGAAGAACAGGAAGTACACACATTGCGCCAATGCCAAAGTCACCATCGCAAAGTAGATGCCGCGGGTGCGCATGGCCAATAGGCCCATTGCAAGCGCGATCAGACCTGCCAGAACAATGCCAAACCCCAATGCCAAGGGCCACACGATGTTGTACTGAGAAATCAGGATGCCGCAGCCATAGGCACCGCCCCCGAAAAATGCTGCATGTCCAAATGACAGCTTACCGGTGTAGCCAAAGGTGAGGTTGTATCCCGCTGCAAACAGTCCAAACAACAGAATATTGATGGCCAGCGAATGGAATGGAAAGACAAGTGGAAAGACAATCAAAAGGGCAATGGTTGCCGCGACCGGATGCCTGCCTAGTTTGTCCAACGGATGCGGTGAACCTGAATGATTTTTTTTCATGGTGTTTTCAGCTCATGAGCCCTTTGTGACCGAACAAGCCATTGGGTTTGAATATCAACGTGATGGCCATCAATGCAAACATGGAGAACTCAGCCAACTCCGGTTGAAACAGTGTCGTGAAGCTGACGACAACCCCTACCAGCAGCCCCGCCGCAATGGCGCCCCCCAGTGACCCCATTCCACCGACCACGGTGATCACAAATGCTTCGATCAGTATGGGCACGCCCATTTCTGGGGATACGCCACGCATCGGCGCAGCAAGCAAGCCTGCCAGACCTGCGATGGCGCTACCGACCCCAAAGATCGCCAGCCATACTGTAGAAACGTTGATACCCAGTACGCGTAACACCAATGGGTCACGGGCACCTGCACGCACAATGAGTCCAAATCGGGTCTTCTCCAGGAAGAGCCAAAGTGCAAGCAGCACAACCGAAGTCACCACGATCAGAAACAACCGGTACAACGGAAACATGCCCACACCGATGTCCACGGCACCTTGCAGCATCTCGGGCGTGTCAAAGGGCTCGCCCTGCACACCAAAAGTCATTCGGATGACGTCCATCATCACGTAGGCCAGCCCAAACGTTAAGAGTAGAGGGTAATCAATGCCACGGCCATACAGTGGCCGCACCAAAAACCGTTCAACCACCATACCAATGAATCCGGTGATGAGCGGCACCGCCACCATGCAGACCCAGAAGTTCCCGGTTCTGGCAAACACGAAGACGCCCATGTAGGCACCGAGCATGAAAAATGCTCCATGCGCAAAGTTGACAATCGTAAGGAGGCCAAAGACCAGCGAGAGCCCGACGCCAACCAAGACATAAATGGATCCCAGTGCGAGGCCGGTTATCAACTGCTGCGCAATAAGACTAAAGGAAAGTTCCATGGACACACCGATGCATTTGTGATTGGACAAGAAAAGACAAGAGCGGGGCAGTAGCCCCGCTCACCTAGCGTGCTCAGCGTGCTTACGCGGGGTGACCCAGTTCAGCGCAGGTGCGCAACTTGCCTTCATCAAAATTCTCGACTGCCAGAATTTTGAAAATATCCTGGTCATTGGCTGCGACTGCGCGATCCTTGGATTCGACAATCAGAACCGATTGCACAGCCTGATGATCGCAACTGCGAAAATTGACATTGCCTTTGTACAAATCGCCCTTGATGGCGCGCATTGCATTGACTACCTTTTCGGTATCCGTCGTGCCAGCCATTTTTGCGGCAGCCAGAACATTGCGTACACCGGCATAGCCCAGGCCAGCATAGTCGGTTGGGTACAGACCGTTGTGCATTGCCTTGAAACCGTCGTTCAGGCGCTTGGCAGAGGCCAGAGTAGCCTCCATACCCCAGTAATAGCCTGTTCCTCCGACAATGCCTTCGTAGGCCTTGTGGCCATCGACCATGCGGCCGTTGTGCATCAATAGCGGAGCAATAATTTTGACCTGTTTTTTAACGCCAAAATCGTTCGCCTGTTTGAATGCAATTTGCTGATCACGCCCAAAGTTGCAAACGATCAGTACATCAGGTTTGAGGGCCAAAATCCTGGGGAAGTAGCTGGAAAAATCAGTCGTTCCCAGCGGGTGGCGGATATCTGCAAGGACCTCCATACCCAGGGCTTTTCCCGCCGTCTGGAAGCCGCGGGCCATCTCCTGTCCGTACGCATAGTCTGCGGTTAAAAAAACCACCCGTTTGCCCATCTTCGGAATCGCGTACCGGGCTACCGCACCCGCAGTCATGTGCGGGTTCAGGCATTCGTGGAATGTGTAGCGGCTCCAGTCTTTTGCCTCGTTAATCGTGTCGGACTGGCTGATCGAGTTGTAAATAATCTGGCGTTGCTTTGTCACATTGTTGACCGAGAGCTGAACCGCCGCAGAAACAGATCCGACAATGAAATTGACCTTGTCTTTATCGATCAACTCAATGGTACGGGTGGCCGCCTCTTGCGGGTTGAGCTTGTCATCCCGAACCAAGAGTTCGGCTTTGCGACCATTCAACCCACCGGCGTCATTGAATTCCTTGATCGCCAGTTCAGCCCCTCTGACCACTGCTTGAGCTTCGGCGGCGAAGGCGCCAGTCAATGGCACCGGAAAGCCCACCCGAATGGGCTCGGACTGTGCCAAAACCATGCGAGGAAATGCCAATGCGCCCACCGCAAGGGAGGTGCCCCCCGCAATGGATCTCAAGGCCTGTCGGCGGGTTGCTGTTGATTCTGGATTGTTGATGTTGTCTCCTGCGGTTTGAAATATGGACACGGTGAGTTCTGTAGTCGACTCTTATTACAAGGGGTTTTACCCACTGAAGAAATCATAGTACATTATTTACCCATTGGTCAATACGTGAATTCCCAAGCCGTGAATTGACCACGATTGCCCCGACGAAGCTCCAAAAAAAGGCAGGTACGTATATGGAAAGTCTTGATCTCAGAGTATTGAGTGACGCCTTGAACTGGCATCGCTCTGGCTATCAGGTCACACTGGTGACAGTGGTGGAGACTTGGGGCAGCGCTCCACGCCCCCCTGGCGCGCTGTTAGCGGTACGTGATGACGGGTGCGTCAGCGGCTCCGTATCGGGCGGTTGCGTTGAAGACGACTTGATTGCACGCACCAGAGCCGACTTTGAATTGGTCGGAAATGGGACGCCTGCCATGGCCACTCCCGCCATGATCGCCTATGGCGTCAGCCAGGAAGAGGCCGCACGGTTTGGACTGCCGTGCGGAGGAACCCTGCGTCTCGTTCAAGAACCCCTGCTCGATGCCGGGTGGATCGTCGAGCTGTTGTCGCGCACTGCCTCGCATCAGCTTGTGACGCGCACACTATCGTTGGCCAGTGGTGTGGTGCGACTGTCAGACGCAGTACGGGGGCAAACCATGCAATTTGACGGCACAACGCTGACCACTGTGTTTGGCCCGAAATGGCGCCTCCTATTGATAGGCGCGGGCCAGTTATCACTCGCAGTGGCCCAGATAGCAAACATGCTTGATTTCGAGGTGTTGGTGTGCGATCCCCGTGAGGAATATGCGTTGGCGTTGCGAGCTGATCCTGTGAACATTCGCAGGATTGAAGGCATGCCGGATGACGTTGTGCGTGAAATGAACCCCGACCCGCATACCGCTATCGTCGCTCTCACGCACGATCCAAAACTAGACGACATGGCCTTGCTGGAGGCGCTTCGCTCAAATGCGTTTTACGTGGGGGCTCTGGGGTCACGTCGCAACCAGGTCAACAGGAAAAGCCGCTTGGCAGAACACTTCGACCTGAGCGATGCCGAACTAGCCCGATTGCACGGCCCGGTAGGACTAGCACTGGGTTCAAAAACTCCAGCCGAGATTGCCGTATCTATCATTGCCGAGATCATTCAGGTAAAGAACTCGACCCCCATTGCCACAGCAACCCATGCGATCCGTGTACCGGCATGAGTCCACCGGTGGTTCTAATTCTGGCTTCCGGGCGCGGTGACCGTTACATTGCATCGGGAGGGACCACACACAAACTGCATGCGCGCTTGGGTAGCAAAACGGTTTTGCAACACACATTGGACGCTGTGCGATCCAGCGGCTTACCATGGCATATCGAAGATGCAGGGCACCCCGGAATGGGGGATTCGATTGCTGCCGCCGTAAGGGCCGCACAGAAGTCCTCACCGCAAGCATCGGGCTGGTTGGTTCTTCCTGGTGATTTGCCACTCATCCAAAGCAGCACCTTATTGGCTGTCGCTCATGCGTTGAGTGGTGCTGATGTGGTCGTTCCCTACTACCGTGGTCTGCGCGGGCATCCAGTTGGTTTTTCTGCATGCTGTGGGGTAGAACTTCGGGCACTAAAAGGTGATCTGGGTGCATCCACCGTCGTGCGCACACATCAACACTTAGAACTTCATATCGATGATGTTGGAAGTGTGACCGACATCGATACCGTGAATGATTTGCGAGCGGCAGAGTGTCTTTTGTGGAAATTTCGGGGAAATTAAGCTGGTGTCCAGCGGACAAGCACTGCCAGTCTCGATGCGGACTACTTGAAATCGCGAAGAACACAATCACTGCATCGTGCAAGGATCCCGGATAGATACAAGAACTTGGCATTGCGGTTTCCACTGTCAAAATCCGGATTTCACGCGTTTTTTTGCAAGTCAGATCGGATCATCTGCCGTTGACGAATGTGTGTTTATATCAGTTGGACACAATCAAACCGGACTTGCCGCAGCCGACCCAAAGCGGAACTCCACAGGTTACGGTTGAGCACCAAAAAGCTGACATTCAGGATTCATTCACCAAGCAGGTGCGATGGATAACCGAAATGACGGCTTCTACAAGCATCTAGTAGACTGGAAAGTAGCTGCCGTTGAACGTTACACCCTCGGGGTGGGGCTGAAAACTGTCACCGCTCTGCCAATTCATGGGATAAATCTGCGTGCGTAGCGGGTAGCTCGAGGTAGCGCGAAGCATTACCAATCGGAAAGGGAGCTCTCAGTGTTGAACACAGACTTGTACTCAGGTGCGGTCATACGGCTGGCGACCCTGCAAAAGCAAAGAGGACACGCAGGTCGCCTGCTCTTCGGAGCCTGTCAGAAATTTTGTGTGTGAGGCATAACATGTCACCAAGGAACATGAATGCCGAGCAAGACACGCAAACCCAAAGCAGCACAGGTGCTGCCCACCATCCCCAAAGAACTGCTTGACCAGTTTGTCAACGGCCCCATGAGCGCGGAGGCGGTGAATGCCGCCTCCATGGCCTTCAAGAAGGCGCTGATTGAGCGTGCCCTGGGCGCAGAACTCACCCACCACCTGGGCTATGCCGCCGGTGCGGACAAACCCGGTGAGGGCAAGAACCACCGCAACGGCGCCTCCGGCAAGACCGTCCTGACCGAGGATGGACCACTGCGTATTGAGGTGCCACGCGACCGCACCGGCAGCTTTGAGCCCTTGCTCATCCCCAAACACGAACGCCGCTTTACCGGCTTTGACGACAAGATCGTGGCCATGTACGCACGCGGCATGACGGTGCGTGAGATTCAAGGCTTTCTGGCCGAGCAGTACGGCACCGAGGTCTCGCCGGACCTGATCAGTTCGGTCAGGTGCTTATGAACGTCCAGCGTGTAAAGCAGGTCGATGCGCTCCAGTACCTC
>ERZ724510.568-NODE-568-length-21217-cov-5.146773_pt1 | contig 21217 bp, 16 predicted proteins | sample MGYA00376043_ERZ724510 | MGnify/ENA primary metagenome ERZ724510 (study PRJEB28724, sample SAMN07190888) | wastewater metagenome | isolation source: influent of sewage treatment plant in Hong Hong | place: USA: Christiansburg, Virginia | collected 2016-03-01 ... | reverse complement strand
TACAAGGCGCAGGGCGAGCAGGTCATGCTCTTTCACGTCACGGCCTGGGATGCCAACTGCCCGCAGCACATTCCGCAGCGTTTTGAGGCGGCCGAGGTGCAGCAGGCGCTGGCCGAACGCGACCAGCGCATTGCCGAACTGGAGGCCGAGCTGGCGCGCCTGAAGGGCAACACTTCAAGCAAGGGGTAATTCCGGCCGGCATGAAGGATAATTCGCCAATGACGCGAACCCTCCTCTATGCCATTGTTTTCATCGAAGGCTTTTGCTCACTCGGCGCCGAAGTGATCGCCCTGCGCCGGCTGGTGCCGCACATCGGCAGTTCGATTGTCGTCACCGCGCCGACCATAGGCTTTTTTCTGCTCGCCTTGGCGCTGGGTTACGCTTCTGGGGCCAGGGTTGCCGGTAATTACATCAACATCGTCGCGCGTAACTTCCTGATCGCCGCCGCACTGGCCGGCATAGGTTTGGCCGGCATCACGGTGGACTGGATGTTTGCCCATCTGCAGCCAGTGTTGATCGCCTACCTCATTTTTATCGGCGGTGTGCTCTGCCCGCTGGCCTGGTTGCTTGGGCAGACGGTGCCAATTCTGACCAACCTGATGAAAGCCGAACGCACCGGCGAGGCGAGCGGCATGGCGCTTTACTGGTCGACGCTGGGTTCCTTTCTTGGCTCGCTCAGCCTCTCGCTGCTGGTCATGCAATGGCTGGGGGTTTCGGCTGCGGTGTTTGCCTGCGCGCTGGGGCTGGTCATCGGCACCTTGCTACTGGCAGCGCGCGACAAAAAAATAGTCGCTTTTTCGCTGTTGACCGTAACACTTGCCGCTGGCTTCAATTTTCAGCACGCGGTCACTGCTGATACGGCTTACGCCGAATATATCGTCAGCCAGGTCGATCTCGCTGGCCAGAAAAACCCGCGTGCCTTCTGGGTTAACAAATCGGTTGCCTCCTTGCTTGATGACTCCGAACCGCCCAATACAACACGTTATATCAAGCACCTGCGACAAATCCTGCTCGATGATCTCGGCTTCAAGGACAAGGAAATCCTCGTCCTCGGTGCCGGCGGTTTTACGCTCTCGCTCAACGAAACGCTAAACCGCTACACCTACGTTGATATTGATCCGGCGATCAAGGAAATCGCCGAAAAACACTTCCTGCGCGAAGCCGTACGTGGCGAATTCATCGTCGATGATGCACGTCGCTTCATCGCCACCACAGAACGCCGGTTTGATGCCGTAGTGGTTGATGTGTTCAGCTCGCACACCTCCATCCCCAGCCATCTCGTCACCCGCGAATTCTGGGCCGGCACTCGCCGAGCCTTGAATCCGGACGGCGTGCTACTCGTCAACCTGATCCTTGATGGCAAACTGGAAACACGCTACGCGCGCAATTTACTGGCCACGATCGACAGCGTTTTCGGGCGCTGCGCAGTCGATGTGCTGCACAAGGGGAAACCCCTGTCGAATGTTGAAGTCACCTGCTTCGCCAGCAGCCAGGCAGCGCCGACCGGCATTTATGTCGATGAAAAAAACCATGCCGACCTCGACCGTGCCCGTTGATTCTGCAGGACAAAATAACTAAGTGATACGCGCAATTGACGGCAGTTCGCCAACTCAGTAATACTTTGCTCGGCAAATTTACTTTCCATCCCCTAAAGCGTAAGGAAGCTTCACCATGATCGCTCGCTTTCTTGCCAGCCTTTTACTGCCATTTATCCTGGGCAGCGCTTTGGCTGCCGGTCCGGATTGCTCACGGCCCTACACTCTGGCGTTGCACGACCACGGGCTGCTCTATTCAGCCGAAACCAATACCGGCATCGACAAGGATTTTGCTGACGAGCTGATACGCCGCAGCGGCTGCAAGGTCACCGTCAGCCTGATGCCACGCGCCCGCATCTGGCAGCTGATCGAATCCGGCGCGCTTGATTTCAGCCTATCCGGCATCGCCAACAATGAGCGCTACCGTTTTGCTTCCTTCGCCTGGTATTTCAGCAACAAGTATTACCTGCTGGTGCGCAAGGACGGCGGCGTGCAAAGCCTGGCCGATTTTGAGCGTAACGACAAATTGCAACTCGGCGTCATCCGCAGTTTCCGTTACAGCGAAACAGCCAATCGTTTTGTCGACAAACTACACGCCGCCAACCGTGTCAATCAGGCCGGCGGTCTCGCCCCGCTCTATCAAACCCTGAGCCAGAACCGTATCCAGGGCATGATCATTGAACCTTTCGACTACCCGATGCTCAATGAAAAAGGGATACGCGACCAAACCAGCATCATCGAGTTCAATGACCCTGCCGTGCCGCACGGCCTGATTATGTCGAACAAGGCGCTAGCTTCAGCCGAGATCGAAAAGTGGCGCGCACTGGTCGATCAGATGCGGGCCGATGGCGCGGTACGCCGCATTTTTGAAAAATACTTCAAACCTGACCTGGCTGCCGCCATGGTCGATTTCTAGCGCAAGCAGTGTACACAACACGACTCTTCCTTCTGCCCTGGCTGGTACTCGTCGCAGCACTCGGTCTGACCTGGCTGCTGTGGGATCACGAGCAAAAGTCGGCCAACAAGGAGCTACGCTCGCATTTCGAGTTTGCGCTCAGCGATACAGTCAGTGGCATAGAACAGCGGATGGTCGCCTACGAACAAATGCTGCGCGGCGTACAAGGCTTGTTTGCCATCATCAATCCAACTGACCGTGACGACTTTCGCGATTATGTCGATGCCCTGCGCCTTGATGCGAATTTCTCTGGTACCCAGACCATAGGTATTGCTTTATGGATTCCGGAAGAAGCCAGAAAGTCTCATATTGCCGGTATGCGCCAGGAAGGTTTCACCGATTACACAATTGAGCCAGCCGGCCAGCGTGAGGTTTACGCGCCAGTCATCCAGCGCGAACCTGAGGTTGGGCGTAACCGTATCAAGCCAGGCTACGATGCGTGGTCAGATCCGGTTCGGCGCAGCGCTATGGAACGAGCGCGCGACTCCGGCATGGCTGCACTCTCGGGCAAAGTCCAGCTAACGGTCGACGCCGCTGACAATGCACAGCCCGCTTTCATCATGTATCTGCCAATTTATGCCCGTGGCCAGCCACGCGAAACCATAGCCCAGCGCCGCGTCAATCTGGTCGGTTGGGTTTTTGCCGCCTTTCGCATGAACGACCTGATGGCCAGCCTTTACGGTGAAAAAGTCCCCGGTGTCACGGTCGAGATCCACGACGGCATAGCGCCCAGCCCTGCCGCCCTGCTTTATCGCTCCAGCCTGATCGAAAAACCGGCGCATAACGCACTGCTCAATGCTGAGGAATATTTAGTGATTGCCGGGCATAACTGGACGCTCTCCATGCATGCCGACGAAGAGTTCAAAAGCCATTTCAACAATGATGCGGCGCCGCTGATTGCCGGTACCGGCATTGTCCTCAGCCTGCTACTGGCCAATCTGGCCTGGTTATTGTCGAGCGGACGGGCGCACGCACTCAAACTGGCGGCGACAATGACCAGGGAACTGCGCGAGAGCGAGCAACGCTGGGCATTCGCGCTTGAAGGTGCCGGCGATGGCGTCTGGGACTGGAACCTGCAAACCCGTGTTGCCATCACCTCACGACGCTGGAATGAGATCGTCGGCTGCGATGAAGCTGGTTTCACCCGTACCATTGATGATTGGGAATCCCGTATAGCACCGGATGACAAGCTGGAGGTCATGGCGGCGATCAAGGCCTGTCTTGCCAGCCCGCCCGGCAAGCATGCCACCTGTGTTGCGGAACACCGACTACGTTGCTACGACGGTAGCTGGAAGTGGGTACTCTTTCGCGGCATGATTATTGAATGGGATAAAAAGGATCAGCCGTTGCGCATAATCGGCACCATCACCGACATCAGCGAACGCAAGGCAACCGAAGAACGCATCCGGCACATGGCGCAGCATGATGCCTTGACCAACCTGCCCAACCGCGCCCTGTTCAGCGATCGTTTACAGCGCGAGCTGGAAGCGGCGAAACGCAACCGCGAGCATTTCGCGTTGATTTTTCTCGATCTCGATAAATTCAAGCCAATCAACGACAATCACGGCCATGGCATGGGTGATCGCCTGTTGCAAGCTGTTGCACGCCGCCTGGAGGAATCAATCCGCGCCTCGGACACCGTTGGCCGAATCGGTGGCGATGAATTCATCATTCTGCTGCCAAAGTTGCACGTGGCTGATGATGCGCTCAACCTGGCTGAAAAAATTCGCCTCAATCTGCAACGGCCATTTACGATTGATGAGCACGAATTGAATATCAGCTGCAGCTTGGGCATCGCCATCTATCCGGAAAACGGCAGCGATGAAGTCTCTTTGACAAAAAGTGCCAACCGGGCGCTTTACCAGGCCAAGGAAGAAGGCCGCAACAAAGTCGTCAGCGCCTGACTCACTAAAGTCGGCTGGGGATTTTCAACCCCGACGACGCAGTTTCATATGCGTTGAAATCATCTGCGGAATTTGTTGATCTAGACCACGATTCATCTGGCAGCCAAGCAACAGGTGCAACATGCCACTGGTAAATGCCCAGGTATCACGCGCTGTTTCAAGCGGATCAAGTCCTTCACGCAACATGCCTTTATCGGCAGCACGCTGGTAGACAGTTTCCATTTTTCTTAGAAATTCCTGCGCTGGCCGGCCGATTTCTTCCTGCACGCTGGCAAATTCATCAACATATTCACAGCGCGAAATCATGATCTCGAAGACTTCGCGGACGACGGAACAATCATCAAGAACGCGGAAGAATTCCTTGAGCGAGGCCTCGATGGCGTCGAGCGGGTTTTCAAAGTTTTCCGAGAGCAGGAAAGAATCCGTGCGTTCAACCATCGGAAAAAATACGTCTTCACGCATGGCAAAGAACAACTCGGCCTTGTCCTTGAAGTGCCAATAGACAGCACCGCGCGTCACGCCCGCTTCCTTGGCAATTTTTTCCAGCGTTGAGCGGCTGACGCCACACTGGTGAAACACCCGGCGCGCCGCTTCTATCAACTCTTTGCGGGTGTTTTCCGCTTCTTCTTTGGTTTTTCTGACCATTTGATCTCTCCCAGCTTTTGTAAATGGTAAGCCAACTTGGCGCTGGCTTAAAATCATTTACATACATCCGTGAATGTATATAATACCGCAAACATTCCTGATGGAGCAATTCGCATGACTTCCCACCCCCTGTTCCGGCGCACCGCCCTTTCCATCCTTGTCGTTGCCGCAACGCTAAGCGCTTGCTCGGACAGCAAGCCGGCTGGCCCGCCACCAATGGGGCCGATGCCGGTCACCGTACTGGAAGTGCAGCCGCAGAAGATCCCGACCTCGATCGAGATCATGGCGCAAACCGAAGGCGCCCGCGAAACCGAAGTCCGCGCCCGGGTGGGCGGTATTCTGGTCAAACGGCTTTATCAGGAAGGCGAAACGGTCAAAGCCGGGCAAGCCCTGTTTCAGATTGATCGTTCCAGCTATGAAATCGCTTTGAGCGAAGCGCGCGCCAAGTCGGATCAGGCCAGCCGCGAAATGAAGCGACTGAAAGGACTGATCGAATCGAAAGCGATCAGTCAGAAAGAATACGACGATGCTGCCTCAAACAATGCCATCGCCCAGGCTGCACTGCATCAGGCCGAGTTGAATCTGGCGTGGACGACCGTGACTGCACCGGTTGCCGGCACCACGGGCCGCGCCGCCAAGTCGGAAGGCAATCTGGTCACCGTTGGCAGTGACAGCCTGCTGACCTCGATTTACCAACTGAACCCGATGTGGGTTCGCTTCAGCCTCGGCGAAAGCGATCTTGCCAAATTCCCCGGTGGCCGTGTTTCGGCCAAGGATGTGACCGGCGTTCAGCTGGTCATGGCAAACGGCACTATCTATGACAAGCCGGGCAAACTCAATTTCCTCGCCTCCAATATCGACACGACGCTCGGCACCCAAGCCTTGCGCGCCGAATTCACCAATCCGGACAACCAGTTGTTGCCCGGCCAGTTCGTACGTATCCGCCTGCTGACCGGCGAGCGCGATGGCGTTTTCCTCGTCCCGCAATCCGCCGTGGTGCAGTCCGAACAAGGTGCGTTGGTCATGCTGGCGGGCGAAGGCGACAAGGTCACGCCGCGCCCGATTCAGGCCGGCGAATGGCTGGGCAAGGACTGGGTTGTGCTCGGTGGTTTGAAGGCTGGCGACAAGGTGATCATCGACAACCTGATGAAGTTGCGCCCCGGCGCGCCGGTTGCCCCGCATCCGCCAGTCGTTCCTGGCGCACCGGCCACAGCGCCTGCTGCAGCACCGGCCAAGCAGGGTTAAGGAGCGGCGATGTCAAAATTCTTTATCAATCGACCGATCTTCGCGTCGGTCATCTCGATCATCATCGTCATTGCCGGGCTGGTAGCCTCGCAAGTGCTGCCGATTGCGCAATACCCGCAAATCGCCCCGCCAACGGTGCTGATCTCCGCCACCTATCCGGGCGCTTCGGCTGAAACCTTGGCCAAAACCGTCGCTGCGCCAATTGAGGAGCAGTTGAACGGGGTTGAAAATCTGTCCTACTTCACCTCGTCAGCCGCTGCCAATGGCACCGTGACGATTACCGCCACTTTCGATGTCGGCACCAATGTCGATATTGCTGCGGTCAACGTCAATAATCGCGTCAAAGCTGCTGAACCACGCTTGCCGGAAGAGGTTCGCCGTAACGGCGTGATCGTCCAGAAGCGCTCAAACGACATTTTGCAGGTCGTCGCACTGGAATCCGACAAGGGGCGTTACAACACGTTGTATCTCTCCAACTATGCCAGTTTGAATATTGTGGATGAGCTGAAGCGAGTCAAGGGTGTCGGCGATGTAACCATCTTCGGCGCGCAGGATTACTCGATGCGCGTCTGGCTCAAACCGGATCGCATGGCGCAACTGGGCCTCACCGCCAGCGATATTTCTACCGCGATCAAGGCACAGAATGCCCAGAATGCGGCGGGCAAAATCGGTCAGGAACCGGCACCGAGCGATCAACAACTGGTTTATACGGTGACTGCCAAAGGTCGCCTGCTGACTCCGGAGGAATTCGGCAATATCGTCATCCGCGCCAGCGGACCCGGCGGCGTGCTGCGCCTCAAGGACATTGCACGCATCGAACTCGGCGCCAACAGCTACGACCAGAGCGTGACGCTGGATGGCCAACCGACCATCGCCATGGGCATCTTCTTGCAAACCGGCGCCAACGCGCTGGAGGTGGCCGAACTGGTGCGCGGCAAGATGGATACGTTGAAGAAGAAATTTCCCGAGGGCATGAACTACGTCATTCCTTTCGACACCACGCTCTTCGTTTCCGCCTCGATCAGCGAAGTGGTCAAAACACTGATCGAAGCGATGATCCTCGTCCTTGCCGTGGTCTATATCTTCCTGCAAAGCTGGCGCGCGACGCTGATTCCGATGGTTGCCGTGCCGATTTCATTGATCGGCACCTTCGCCGGCCTCTGGCTGTTCGGCTTCTCAATCAACACGCTGACGCTGTTTGCGATGGTGCTGGCAATCGGTATCGTCGTTGATGATGCGATTGTCGTGCTGGAAAACGTCGAACGCCTGATGGCGGAGGAAAAGTTGTCGCCGCGTGACGCCGCAATCAAGGCCATGCAGCAGGTGCAAGGCGCGCTGGTCGCCATCGTCCTGGTGCTTTGTGCCGTCTTCGTGCCGGTCGCTTTCCTCGGCGGCATTGCCGGCCAGTTGTACAAGCAGTTTGCTGTGACCGTCGCAGTGGCTGTCGTCCTGTCCGGCGTTGTTGCACTGACCCTGACGCCCGCCCTTTGCGCCCTGCTGCTCAAGGCCCAGCACACCGAGCACAAGCTGTTCCGCCCCTTCAACCGCCTGTTCGAGCGCTTTACCAACTCCTACACGCGCACCGTCGGCTTTACGCTCAAGCATGGCGTAATCGGCGGCATCATTTTTGCCCTCGTTATCGCGTCGACCGTCATCTTCTTCCGCATCATCCCCGGCAGCTTCGTGCCGTCAGAAGACCAGGGTTATCTAATCTCGGCGCTGATGCTGCCCGATGGCGCAACACTTAAGCGTACGCAACAGACCGGTGAGAACATGCGTGCCACGGTGGCTAAAGACCCGGCGGTCAAGCACACCTTCGTCGTTTCCGGCTTCGACCTGATCGGCGGCGGCAACAAGCCGAACGCCGGCACCATCTTCATTCCGCTCAAGGACTGGAGCGAACGCCAGGCCAAGGCGCAGGATCTGGCCGGCAAGTTCATGGGCATCGGCATGATGCAGCCGGACGGCATGGCGCTGGTCTTCAACCCACCACCGATCATGGGTCTGGGCACGGCAGGCGGCTTCGAGGTCTATCTGCAAAACCGTATCGACGGCGACACCAAAAAGTTGAATGAAGTGACCCAAACCTTCATCGCCGATCTGCAAAAGCACCCGGAATTCACCCGCATCAGCACCTTCTTCCGTCCCACCGTGCCGCAGCTGTTTGTTGAGGTCGATGAGCCGAAAGCGATGGCGCTCGGCATCCCGCTGGCCAGCATTTACGAATCGCTGCAAAGCACGATGGGTGCGCTGTATGTCAATGACTTCAACAAGGCGGGCCGGGTTTACCGCGTTCAGTTACAGGCCGAAGCCAGCTACCGCATGAAGCCGGACGATCTGACCAAAGTGTATGTGCGTAGCAGCACCAGCAACGTGATGATTCCGCTGTCCGCCGTCAGCACCATCAAGCGCATTGTCGGTCCGGAACAGGTCGAGCGTTTCAACGGTTTTGTCGCCGCCAAGATCATGGGCGACAGCAAGCCGGGCGTCAGCTCGGGCGACGCGATCAAGATCGTCGAAGAAGTTGCCGCGACACTGCCGACTGGCTATGAAATCGCCTGGACTGGTCAGGCCTTCCAGGAAAAGCGTAGTTCAGGTTCATCGATGCAGGCTTTCGTCTTCGCCATCATCATGGTCTTCCTGATTCTGGCTGCCCAATACGAGAAATGGTCGCTGCCAGTCGCCGTCGTCATGGCCGTACCCTTCGCCCTGATGGGGGCGCTAACTGCGATCTGGCTACGCGGCATGCCGAACGACATTTACTTCCAGATTGGTCTGGTCGTACTGATTGGTCTGGCGTCGAAAAACGCCATCCTGATTGTCGAATTCGCTGCCCAGAAATACGCCGAGGGGATGAATGTCGTCGATGCCGCCATGGCCGCTGCCCGCCTGCGGCTGCGCCCCATCGTCATGACCTCGCTCGCCTTTGTGCTGGGCGTCTTCCCGCTGGTCAAAGCCAGCGGTGCCGGCGCCGCCGCACGGCAATCGATGGGGACCGGCGTCTTCGCCGGGATGATCGCCGCTACTTTCATCGCCACCATTTTCATTCCGCTCTTCTTCACCTGGCTCGAACGCGGCAAGCAAACGGCCCCGGCTGGTATTGCACACGAATCGACGACGGAGGAAAACTAAGATGCCCGCCTTCAAAAAAAATCGCCTGTTTTTGGCGTTGACCGTAACAGTCTTCTTCGCCGGCTGCGCGGTCGGCCCGGACTACGCCCGCCCGACCTCGACGCTACCTGAGCAACACAAGGAAGCCACCACCGCCACGGCGCAAGCCGTCGCACCAGTCAATGCCGAATGGTGGACGCTGTTCAACGACGCCACACTGAATCAGTTGGTCCAGCAAACGCTGGCCGCCAATCAGGATCTGCAAGCCGCCATCGCCCGCCTCGAAGCGAGCGAGGCGGCGGCGCGTGAAGCCGGGGCTGAGCTTTATCCAGCGATCGGCCTCGCCGCCAACGGCAGCCGCAACCGGATCAGCGGCGAAACCTTCAGCGGCCAGAACACCGGTTCAGCCACTTACAACAACCGCCGTGCCGCTTTGTCACTCAGCTACGAAGTCGATCTCTGGGGCCGCATCCGGCGCAGCAATGAAGCCGCGCGTGCCGAGGCATTGGCCAGTCGCTTCGGTCGTGACAGCATTCAGCTCGCTCTGATCGGCCAGTTGGTCAATGAATATCTCATCCTGCGCAGCAATGAGGCGCAACTCGAAGTCACCCGGCAAACGCTGGAATCCCGCCAGGAATCGCTGAAAATCGTCCAGGCCCGCCTCGATGCCGGTAGCGCCTCCGGCCTCGAACTGGCTCAAGCCGAAAGCCAGTTGAACGCAGCCCAGGGCCAGTGGAGCCAGTTCAAACGCCTGCGCGCGCTATCGGAAAACCAGATTGGCCTGCTCAGCGGCCAGCCAGGCCTGAAACTCGCGAGCACCAGCCTTGATCAACTACCATTGCCGCCAACGCCACCCACCGGCCTGCCTTCATCGCTACTCGAAGCGCGCCCGGATGTGCGTCAGGCGGAGGAAAAACTGATCGCCGCCAACGCACGCATCGGCGTCGCCAAAGCCGCCTATTTCCCGACCATCGGCCTGACCGGCCTCTATGGCAGCGAAAGCGCCGCACTCTCCAACCTGTTCACCGGCAGCGCCGGCATCTGGACTGCCGCCATCGGCCTGACCATGCCTATCTTCGACGCCGGCCGCACCGGCGCAAGAGTCGATCAGGCAACAGCAGCGCAAGCCGAAAATATCGCCAACTACCGCAAAACCCTGCAAACCGCCTTCCGCGAAGTCAGTGACGCCATTGTCAATCTGCACGAATTCGCCAACGAAGAAGCCGCCTTTGCCGCCCAGGTCGACGCCTCGAAACGCGCCTTCAATCTGGCGCAAAAACGCTACGACAGCGGCTACTCGGGTTACAGCGACCTGCTCGATACACAGCGCACGCTAAATACAGCGCAACTCCTCTATCTGGCCAGCCGTAAAAACCGGCTGGGTGCATCGGTTGATTTGTTCAAGGCATTAGGTGGCGGCTGGCAACCAAGTTAGGCAGCATCTGTTACGGTCAACTCAAAAAACAACCCAATTTTTTGAGTTGGCGCTAACAGCAAAATAGTGACGCCTTTCCAGCCCCTTGAGAGGCGCCGAGCAACGCAGGAGCGCCGGGGGCTTTCGGCTGGCGTTGTCTGAGCCGAAGGCGAGTTTAGCCAGCCACCCGGCGTTTCGAGTAGCGCAGGGAACCGGCGCAGCCGGCACCGACCCAGGGGTCGCCTTTTCTTTGGCTACTTTCTTTTGGCGAAGCAAAAGAAAGTAGGGCCGCCGGCAGGGCAATCCCCAGCAATTAACCGCGACCCAGCGCCAGCCCCTCATTCACCACCAACGCCCCCAACACCAAACACCCACCCACCAACACACTCCCCGCCGGCACTTCCCCCGCCCACAGCCAGGCCCAGGCGACACCAAACACCACCTCAAGCAAGGCCAGCAAGGCAATCTCCGGCCCCGGCAGCACACGCGTCAGCCTCACCACCAGCAAACAGGGAATCGCCAATTGCACGCTACCCAGTAGCGCCAGCAAACCGAGATCATGCGCGGAAGCCTGCAATGGCCAAGCCAACGGCAAACTGAACAAGGCCGAGAGCAATGCACCGATCAAGACCGCCGGCAACATATCCGGCGCCTCCTCACCCGCTTCGCCAACCCGCTGCAATACCGTCCAATTGACCGCCCCGGCGAGCGGCACGGCACTGGCCACCAGCATGCCCAGTAGTGAGCCACCTTGCCCCACTTCCAGACCAAACATCCAGGCGATACCAGCCCCCGCCACCAAAATGGCCAGCCATGTCCTTGCCGGAAGTTGTTTGCCGAGGAAGAACCGTGAGAACAACGCAGTGATCATCGGCCCAATCGCCATCGTCACCAGCACATTGGCCACCGTGGTCATGGTCAGGGCTAGCATGAAAGCGGTAAACATCACCGCCCAGCACACCCCGGAAATCCAGACCACCCGCCCCGATTGCAGCAATCCGCGCCACAAGGCCGGGCCACGCATCAAAGTCAGCGCTGCGGCCAGCGCCAAAGCATTGAAGGCACTACGCCAAAAGGTCACTTCAAAGCTACGCGCTACCTCAAGCTGACGTGTTACGACACCGGCAATGCTCCACAGCAATGTCACCAGCACCATCAGCGCCACCGCGCGGCGGTGACTCATCTCAAGGATGGCGACGACGTGCCTCGTACAGGCACACCCCGGCAGCCACCGACACATTCAGGCTTTCCACCGAGCCATACATGGGGATTTTGACCAGCTGATCGCAATTTTCACGCGTCAAACGGCGCATGCCATCGCCCTCCGCACCCAGCACCCAGGCCGTGGCAACTGGCCATTCGGCGGTGTAGAGATCCTTCTCAGCCTCACCGGCCGTACCGATCACCCAGATCTCGCGTTCCTGCAGTTCACGCAGGGTGCGCGCCAGGTTGGTGACCATCACGTAGGGCACGCTCTCGGCAGCGCCGCTGGCGGTTTTCATCGCCACATCGGTCAAGCCGGCCGAGCGGTCCTTGGGCGCGATCACCGCATGCACTCCCGCCGCATCGGCGACGCGCAGACAGGCACCGAGATTGCGCGGGTCAGTAATGCCATCCAGCACCAGCAGGAAAGCCGGTTCTTCGAGAGTATCCAGCACATCATCGAGATGGGCTACCTTGCGCCCGCCCTCAACACGGGCAATCACGCCCTGGTGCTTGGCATCCGGTGCCATATCGTCCAAGCGCTTGCCATCACAGGCGATGACTTTAACTGCCTGCAATTCAGCATGCTGGAGCAGATCACGGGCGCGTGCATCCTGACGTGTTGCATCAATCAGAATTTCTTTGACTGAACCGGGGTCGTGGCGAAGTTTGGCGGTAATGGCATGAAAGCCATAAATCAGGCGGGAAGACATGGTTGCTTTCAGAAAATCAGTAGCCGGATTTTACCGCTGCAACCGCTTCCTGACTTGGCAATCAGGCTTTCTTGAGGTGGGGCAAGAAATCCCGGCTCATCATCCAGCGCTCCAGTGCCTGATCATGCAGCACCACGTGGTGTGAAACCCAGCGCTCTAGCAAATGATCAAGTTCGCGCACCAGCAGGATTATTTTCGAAGGTTCTATCGCCGCAACAATCTGCTGAATTTTGTGCGAAATTTGCGCATGATCCTCCATGTGCGCCTCGCAAACATGACGATCAACCATGTACAGCAAAGAATCGCGCATGGCTTTTTCTTCAGCTTGAAAATGATCAAGGATGAAGACCAGCAAATCACCCAACAGGCCAATCAGTGTCGATTCACAACAACCACGCTGAACACCATTACAGGTATTACACGTAGTGTTTGCCGGGTAGACGCACAATTTGCGCAAGGATGCGATGCAGGTAAGTAACTGTGCATGCCCAAAATCCACTTCAGCAATTCCTGTATCCAAGGCAGCTGGCAGATTTCGTCCAATCAAATCATTGACCGGATCAGCCTCCATGGTTCTGAAACCGACGTGCATTTCTTTCGGCTTAAGGGGCACTTCTGACATCCACGTTGGTCACATCCAATAGACTTTAGAACTGCGGCATTGTACTCCCTGCATCAAAATGGAGATTGTCAACAATTGTGAAATCTATAGTTCTGCTTGGGCTAACCGTTAACTAAGCTAAGATAAACTTATCTCAACAACGAATATCACCGTGCTGACTGAACATCAAAAACATTGGGGCGTTGACCAGTGGGCGGCCTTCCTCACCGCTCAAGAATTACCCTGCATGCCGCGCTCCAAAGCGCGCCTGCTGGAGCTTGAAGAAAGCCTAGGTGAACAGCTTTCAGCGCACGATCTGGCCACCATCGCTGCCACCGACCCTTTCCTTTGTCTGCGTCTGCTCCGTGAAGCAGAAGCGCACCGCTCCCAACGACTGGGACACGATACGACCACGCCACTGGCTGCCGTGATGCAGCTAGGCACAGAAAGCTTCCACCAATTGCTGGCCACCTGCCCTGAGACGAACGAAGGCAACCCAGGCCTAGCCGAGTGTGAGGCACGCTCGTGTATGGCAAGCCAACTCGCCATGAAGTGGGGTTCGGCCCGCGCCGACGTATCGCCAGACGAAGTCGCCATGGCCAGCCTGCTCGCCGAAATCGGCGAACTTTTACTTTGGTCAGTCGCGCCCGAACTCCCGCTAGCCGCTCTGGAAGCCCTGCACTCAGGAAAATCACCACGTTCAATACAAGCCCAGGTTGATGTCTGTGGTTTTCGCTTCAAGGATTTAACCCTCAAGTGCGCCACACTCTGGCATCTGCCGCCGCTGTTAACGCAATTGATCCGCGGCATCGACAACACTCGAGCCAACCTCTCACGGCTCTGCATCGATACGGCACGCCACCTGCACACGGGTGGCCCATCCGATCCTGCCTTACCTTCCGACATCGCCGACGCCAAACAGATCATTCACGGCGCATCGCTTGAATGGCTAACCGAGCAACTACCTGATCTGGATGAAGAACAGGTAGCTGCTATTGTGGCCAAGGCAGGCGAGCTGCTCGTATCAAGAGAGCAGCCCTAAACCCAAACTGTTACACCCCAGGAGTGCTGATAAGGCCCCTGCACAGCAAGACGGCCAGCAAAGCTGGCGCGTCGCTGGGAATCCTTCGGGGCGCGGTCAACGCCGTTTTTGCGGTTTTTTTCCAGCTGATTTGCTTGTCGGCTTAGACGCCTTGGCCGCTCGGGGTTTGGCAGCAGCACTTGCGCCACGTTTGGTAACTGGCTTGGCCAAAGGCTTTCTTGGCGCCTTGGCCGCAATCTTGGCCGGAACCCGCGCAACCGTCTTGGTTACCCGCCCCGGCTTGCCGGTGCCCTGCCCCTTACTTTCTTCCTGGACCAGCACGAAGTCAATCTTGTTGCTCTCCAGATTGGCCCGCACCAACCGGACACGAACCCGGTCTCCAAGACGGAAACGTTGCCCGGTGCGCTCTCCCAGCATCTGATGTTTGATGTTGTCGAACTGGAAGTAATCCTGCCCCAGTTCAGACACATGCACCAAGCCTTCAACAAAGACCGTATCGAGGGCGACAAAAATGCCAAAAGCGGTGACCGCCGAAATGGTGCCGTCAAATTCCTCGCCGATCCGCTCCTTCATGAAGAAGCACTTCAGCCAGTTTTCGACATCACGCGTTGCTTCATCAGCACGACGCTCGGTAGCCGAGCAATGCAGGCCAATATCGTCCCAACTTTGAACCGGCGTGTATTTTTCCTTGGCCAGCACGGCTTTAATCGCGCGATGCACCAGCAAGTCCGGGTAACGGCGAATCGGCGAGGTGAAGTGCGTGTAATGCTCGTAGGCCAGACCGAAATGCCCGACGTTATCCGGGCTATACATCGCCTGCTTCAAGGAGCGCAGCATCACTGTCTGCAGCAACTGGAAGTCCGGGCGTAATTTGACCTTCTCCAACAACAATGCGTAGTCCTTGGCTTGCGGATCATCACCGCCGCTCAAGGCCATACCGAACTCACTGAGGAAAGTACGCAGGTTCTTCAGTTTCTCTTCGGAAGGCGCAGCGTGAACACGGTAGAGACAAACCTGTTTATGCTCGGCGAGGAAATCTGATGCACAAACGTTAGCCGCCAACATGCATTCTTCAATGATGCGGTGAGCGTCATTACGCGCCACCGGCACAATGTTCTCGATCTTGCCCTGCGCATTGAATAGCATTTGCGTTTCGGTCGTCTCGAAATCAATCGCCCCGCGCTGGCCACGCGCCTTGTGCAGCGCGGCAAACAACTTGTAGAGATTCTTGATCTGCGGCTGCAGTGCAATGTGAATCTCGCTTTCCGGCTTGGCCTCGCCCGACAACCATGACCAAACCTGGTTGTAAGTCAGCCGTGCCTTGGAGCGGAAGACCGCCGGGTAAAACTTGTATTCGCCAATCTTGCCGGCAGCGCTGATTTCCATATCGCAAACCATCGCCATCCGCTCGACATCCGGGTTCAGCGAACAGATGCCATTCGACAGTTTTTCCGGCAACATCGGAATTACCCGACGCGGGAAATACACGGAATTTCCGCGATCCATCGCCTCCTTGTCGAGCGCCATGCCCGGCTTGACGTAATGCGATACGTCGGCAATCGCCACCACCAGACGCCAGCCGCGCCCTTTTTTCTCACAGAATACGGCATCATCAAAGTCACGCGCCGTTTCACCGTCGATGGTTACCAGCGGCAAATCACGCAAATCCTCGCGGCCCTTCAAATCAGCCTTCTTGACCTTGTCCGGCAACGCCTTGTTTTCCTCCAGTGCCTCGCGAGAAAACTCGAAAGGCAGGTCGTGCTTGCGCAAGGCAATCTCGATTTCCATACCGGGGTCAGCGTAATTACCGAGCACCTCGGTAATCTGTCCAATCGGCTTCGAGAATTTGCTCGGCTGCTCGATGATATCGACCATCACCACCTGCCCGGCAACCGGTTTGATCTTGGCCTTCTTGTCCACCGGCACCAGAATATCCTGCGCAATCCGCTTGTTCTCCGGCGCGACAAAAACAATACCGTGCTCAATCAAAACGCGGCCAATCACGCGCGTATTGGCGCGCTCGGTCACTTCAACGATGCCACCTTCAGGCCGGCCCTTGCGGTCAATGCCTGTCACCCGGACAAGCGCACGGTCGCCATGCAGCGCCTTGCCCATCTGGTGCTGATCGAGAAAGATATCGGCACTGCCATCATCAGGAATCAGGAAGCCATAGCCATCCGGGTGTCCCTGAATCTTGCCCAATGTAAGGCTGGCTCGCTCCGGCAGGATGTAATCGCCCTTGCGATTGCGCATCAGCTGCCCTTCACGCTCCATCGCGCCCAAGCGACGCTGGAACATCTCGCGTTCGCTACCGGAAATGTCCATTAATTCAGTCAGGCCAATGAAACTTAAAGGCCGCCCTTCGTCGGTCAGCACCTGCGAAATGTATTCGCGTGACGGCAGGGGAAATTCATAACGTGCCGACTCACGCTCGAAGAACGGATCTGCACGACGGGTTTTGGATAGTTTTTTTCTTGACATGTTTTGTTCTTTCTTTATAATTCGCCGCTCTTTGCAGGTGTGCCCAGGTGGCGGAATTGGTAGACGCACTAGTTTCAGGTACTAGCGGGTAACTCCGTGGGGGTTCGAGTCCCTTCCTGGGCACCAAGCAATCTTGATCGAAGGCCTTGTTAATCAAGGCCTTTTTTCATTTCAAGCCGGCCATTTCTTTACGCTGCAGCACAAGCTTCAGCGCCCCGGCATTGTCTCATAAGCGCCCCGAAACAATTGCTGACAATTGCAACAAGGCATTGCGTCATCCCTCGAGCACTCCCTGCGTTATTTGGCTTGTGATAACAACGAATTCCACCAAAGCCATGAAAATCCGCAATGCACTGAGTCTCACCCTGCTTCTTTCCATCAGCCTGATTGGTAACGCTCAGGCTGATCGCGGCTACTACGACCGTGGTCATCATGACCATGGTGGCCATCGCGGCTACTACAATGCACCGCAACAACATCATAATCATGGTCGAAACTGGGGGGTACCGGCTGCTGTTCTGGCGATTACGGGGCTGGCAATTGGTGCTGCCGCCTATCAAAGCTACCAGCCACGCCCGGCTTATGTTTATAGCGCGCCCCCCCCAACCCGTAGCGCCGCCGCCCGATTCAGGAAACTGGTATTTCTGCAATTCTTCCGGCAACTATTACCCCTATGTGCGGGTTTGTCCGGAAGGCTGGCAGCCCGTGGCTCCCCCACGTTAAAAGTAGCCTTCCAAAACCAGGCGTCTTAAACTGCATCGCTCTGCTTTGGGTTTGGTCTCTGGTTAATGAATATCAGCCTTGGGTACTTCGTTCGTCATAACTGGGTATTGTTTTTACTGGCGCATTTTGCGAGTCATTGTGCACTGGCAGCGACGCTTTACCCATTCACTGTTACTACAGAAAAAGTTGGGCAGAGCTACCAGATCATTGCGCACAACCGTGGGCACGCGCCCGTTTCCGTACAGGTTTCCCTGACTTCAGTTGAAAATATTAGTAGCGACCAGAGTTTCCCGTTGTTCGCGGTGAGCCGACCAAACAGCGATACAACGCTCGCCACTATCCGTGCCGCCAACCCTGGGCGTAGTTTTCGGTTTTCAACACAAAACCGCTTTCATCCCGGCAATTTTCGCGCGAGTCATGACTCCGGCGCACTCTATCGCTTGCCATTTGAGGATGATCGCAGTTTTGTCATTGGGCAGGCTCCCGGCGGCCCAATGACAACGCACAATACGCCGGATAGCGAGCAGGCAATCGATTTCACAATGCCGGAAAACACGTTGATCGTTGCCGCACGAAAAGGGGTCGTGATTTCTGCTGAAGGGGCCAATCAATTCGGCGGGCAGGACAAGACCATGCTCAGCATGGCCAACCATATCCGTATCCTGCATGCAGACGACAGCATCGCCACCTATGCCCATCTTGCCCCCAGAGGCGTTCTGGTCGGCGTCGGGCAACGTGTTGAAGCAGGAACGGTGATTGGCTATTCAGGCTCGACAGGTTATTCCTCTGGCCCCCACCTGCATTTTGCCGTGCATCAATTACTGCGCAAGAGTGATGGATTCGGGAATATTTCCGTTCCAATCCGCTTTTATGTCGGCAATCCGGCTTATGTTTTTACGCCGCAGTATCTGCAAAAAGTCACCGCCGACTATCGTTCTCCCGGCAAGGCTCCGCCGATTTTGGAAATAAAAAAAACGGGCCCGAAAGCCCGTTGACCACAACACTTTGGCAAAAACCCGATTAATTGAACGGGTGTTGCTTGAGTATGGTCTCTTCACGTTCCGGACCAGTCGAGACAATGGCGATTGGCACCTGACAAAGCACTTCAAGACGATTCAGATAGGCCTGAGCATTAGCCGGCAACTCTTCCCAGCGCTTGACGCCGAAGGTGGTACCACTCCAGCCAGGCATGGTTTCGTAAATCGGTTCGCAGCGAGCCACTTCATCGGCACCGATGGGCAACAGGTCAATGATCTTGCCATCCAGCTTGTAGCCGGTACAGATATTGAGCTCCTTCAAACCATCCAGCACATCCAGCTTGGTGATGCACAAACCGGTCAAACCATTGATCCGACCAGAACGACGCAAAGCTGCCGCATCAAACCAGCCACAACGACGCTTGCGCCCGGTCACCGTACCGAACTCCTTGCCGACCTGCGACATCTGGTAGCCCGGCACACCTTCAGTTTCGATATCCAGTTCACTCGGGAATGGACCACCACCAACCCGCGTGCAGTAAGCCTTGGTGATGCCCAGCACGTAATGCAACATGCCCGGCCCGACACCCGCACCCGCAGCGGCCTGACCGGCTACGCAGTTGGATGAAGTGACAAACGGATAGGTGCCGTGGTCGATATCAAGCAAGGTGCCCTGAGCACCTTCAAACAGCATGTTCTGACCAGCCTGATTGGCTTCGTATAGCGCGGCAGATACGTCAGCCACCAAAGGCTTGATCTGCTCGGCATCGGCCATCGCCTGATCGTAAACCATTTGATAATCAACTGCTGGCGCCTTGAAATACTGCGTCAGCACGAAGTTGTGATATTCGAGAACTTCTTTCAGCTTCTCGGCAAAACGCTCGGGATTGAACAGGTCATAAACCCGCAGGCCACGACGCGATACCTTGTCTTCATAGGTTGGGCCAATGCCCTTGCCGGTTGTGCCAATTTTCTTGTCTTCCGCCTTGACCGACTCACGCGCCTTATCGATAGCGGAATGGTAAGGCAGGATGATCGGGCAGCCCGGGCTGATCTTGAGGCGTGAGCGAACATCAATACCGCCTTTTTCCAGTTCGGCAATTTCCGACAGCAGGTGGTGAATATCGAGCACGACACCATTACCGATATAGCACTTCACACCATCACGCACGATGCCGGACGGTACCAGATTCAACTTGTAAACCTGCTCGCCAACCACCAGCGTATGGCCGGCATTATGACCGCCCTGAAAACGCACCACTCCCTGTGCATGATCGGTCAGCCAGTCGACGATCTTGCCTTTTCCCTCGTCGCCCCATTGCGTACCCACCACGATGACATTTTTTGCCATTTTTAGTCCTCTTGAATAGCTTCAATAATCCAGCGTTCGCCAACTTTAGCCAGTTTGCGGTCGCACAGTGGCCCCTCGCAAGCGGTTTCATTTGGCAGTAATTCGACGACAGTTTCCCCCTGCTCGCGTAGCGCAGCAATATGCGCAGCAAGCAGCCTGTCTTGTGGTGCACATGGAGCCAGCACAGCCCCCTGACTCTTCATCGCCGGCACAAGGCGGGCAACTTCGCGCAAATCCATTGAAAAACCTGTGGCCGGACGAGCGCGACCAAAGGCCTTACCGGCGCCGTCATAACGGCCGCCGAGGGCAATTGCGGCCGGGTAATCCGGGCAATAAGCAGCAAATACAACGCCATTGTGATAGTGATAGCCGCGCAAATCCGACAAATCAACAGAGAACGGTAATTCCGGCGCACTCGCAATCAGATGTCGCAAACCTTCCAGCGCAGCGGATATGGCTGGCAATGCCGGCAATTCGGCAGTAGCACGATCCAACACTTCGACACCGCCATAGAGCGCAGGCAAGCGTTGTAATGCTTCTCGGTATGGCGAAGGCACCTCGGCACAAGCGTCAATCAAGCCAGGTACATCCTTGGTTTGCAACAGCAACAGCAGACTCTCTTCTGCTTCTTGTGGCAGACCGGCAGCCTCTGCAAGGGCGCGGAAAATACCAACGTGGCCAAGGTCGATGCGACTCATCGGCAATTTGATTTTTTCCAATGCACCGGCCATCAAGCGAATGATGCTCAGATCAGCCTCAATGCCCTCATACCCATACAGTTCAGCACCAATCTGCAAAGGTTCGCGGCCCGCCGAAATAGTTGCCGGCAAGGTATGCAACACACTATCGCAGTAGCAAAGACGGGTAACGCCTTGATGATTGAGCAGGTGTGCGTCAATTCGTGCAGCTTGCGGCGTGATATCGGCACGAACACCCATCGTGCGCCCACTCAACTGGTCAACCAGCTTGAAAGTGCGCAGATGGAGATCCTGCCCCGCCCCGGTCAGCAAGGACTCAAGATATTCCAGCATCGGCGGCATGACCAGTTCAAACCCGCGTTCACGGAAATGATCCAACACCGTCCGACGCAAGCGTTCAATGCGTGCAGCCTCAGCCGGCAACGCATCGGCAATATATTCAGGTAACAGCCAATTCATGCAAAAACCATGAGCAGGACGAGGCCGATAAGCATCGAGGTAAGCCCGATGAAGCGAATCTGCCCGTCAGAAAATTGAACCAGACGGCGGAAGGTTTCGCGCCATGCCGCCGGGGCTATAAAAGGCATCAGGCCTTCAAGCACCAACATCAGTGCGAAGG
>ERZ724510.561-NODE-561-length-21376-cov-4.250363_pt1 | contig 21376 bp, 20 predicted proteins | sample MGYA00376043_ERZ724510 | MGnify/ENA primary metagenome ERZ724510 (study PRJEB28724, sample SAMN07190888) | wastewater metagenome | isolation source: influent of sewage treatment plant in Hong Hong | place: USA: Christiansburg, Virginia | collected 2016-03-01 ... | reverse complement strand
TGACGGAACAGGTACTCGCCCTTTTTCAACTCGATGCGCTGTACGTAATCAGTAAAGCGTACCGCGAGATCCAGGCTGCCAAACTCCTTGGCGAGCCGTTGTACAAACGGCATATCCACCCGCGACAGACTCGGCTCGTTGACGACCGCCCGCTGTTCACACCACTCGAGAGCGGCATCGAGATCGTCGAACACAACACACACGTCGTCATCCCGAATGCAGTGTTCCCGACGCAGCGCTCGTTCCATTTCGGCGTTGAGCGAGGTAAAGATGAGCTGCATACGCCGATCCTCAATGGTCTGGCGCAGCTTCACCAACGTCAGCGCTGTCGAGGAATCCATGCCGTTGACGTAGCGGAAGTCGACCACCACCGACTTGAGAGGCTGGGCATCCTGAGCGTACGAGCGCCGAATCCGCTGCCGAATGTCCGCCACTAGGCCCACGATCGAACCAAAGAACAGGTAGCCGCGCAGACGCAGCACCCAATACTGCCGACCACGGATGCGCAACACCTGATTTTCTTCCGCCGAGCGCTGGACTTTGCTGCCGTATTCATCGAGGGTGAACGAGTTCTTTACGACCGAGACGCGGCTGTAATTGACCGCGAAGATCAAGCAGCTCGCGAGCGCACCAACGAATAGGCCCACGACGAAGATGCCGGTGACGATGATCAGCACCAACATCAGCACCACCAGCATGTAATCGGTGCGCTGGAGCTTCCAGTACGCTTTGAACAGCCACTCTTGCAAGAGCCGCAGCCCCAGGTAGACCAGCGTGGCACCAAGAACTGGTCGGGACAAAAGGCTTGCCAGCTTCGGACTGATAAACAGGACGAACAGACACAAGGTGCCGGCGATGACTCCTGATAGTCGCGTCGCTGCTCCCGCCTGCAAGTTCAGCATGCTTCGTGCGACGGCATTGCTGCCAACGATACCGCCGCACAGACCGGACACGATGTTGGCAATGCCGTGGCCTTTTAGTTCTTGATCGAGGTCTGCGTCACGCTTGGTCGCCACTTCAATCGCGGCGGCGGTAACCAGCACCGCAATCGCCGTGACGGAGATCAGCGTGATCACCTCGAAGATAAAGTTGCGAACCGCCGGCCACTCCAGGGCCCCCGTCGCAAACGGGATAAAAGGCATGCTGACGTTCAGGTTGTCCGACACTCGCAGCAGCCAGCCAAGTTCTTGAGCGCGAGCGATGTTTAGCTCAGGGTCGATCGCGATGATGAGGTGCGTCAGCAGCGTTCCACCAACGAGCAGCGCGGGTAGCGCGAAATACTGTTGGGCGCGACCCAAGACGATGAACATGGTCGCAGCGAAACCAATCCCAAACAGTGTTTGACCCACGGCTCCTCGCTGTAAGAGCTGCGGTAGCAGATCGAAGTTGACCTGTACGTCAGGTGGCACCATGACGCGCAGGCCACCGACCGCAAGCACCCAACCGGTCGAAACCAGAAAGCCTCCGACGACCGGATAGGGAATATAGCGAACCCAGCGTCCCATTTTGAGCTTGCCGAGGACATAGAGTGCGACACCCGTTACGGCTGTCGACAGAGCCAGCGCAAACACGATGTGCGGCGAGGGATCTTTGTCGGCGATCTTCTCGGTCAGCATCATCGCCATCGCGGCTTGCACCGCTGCCGATCGTGAGTCCGGTCCGGCGATCGCGAAAAAAAACGGACTCGTCAGAGCCACCAGGATCAGCGTGAGGCCCGCGCTCATCAGTGACATGCGGACGCCGTCTTCGAGGTGACCTTTGAGCGGACCCGAGAAAATCATTGCCGCAAACGACAGGCTGTAACTGATCGTGACCAGGGCCGAGATCGATCCGGAGATCACGTCTCGAACAGCGATCTTGGGGGAGCGCGCCAGGTCTGCGATACGTGGTTCGACCTCGCGGCTATTCGAGCTTCCCCCTCGCTGCGCGACTTTGAGCACCCCTGAGATCGAGCTGGCACTACGTGTGCTTGGCTCGTAATCTGCGTTGGGCGTCGCAGTCATCAAGTTCCTCAGTCAACGGCACAATCACCGAGCGGAGTCGCTCGGAAGAATGACCTTCATCCTACACGGTTTGGCCGCCTAGGGTGCGCAAATTGCTGGTATCCCGCTGGCAACGTTGGGTAGTCGTCGGTTTTGGTTACAGAGGGGCCTCTGGCGTACTGCGAGGGGGTGGAGGCGAAAGGTCGGTCTCCGTCGTCGGTGTTGACGTAGCTCGCTCACTGGTTTTCGCGAGCTGCCCTTCCGTTGCCACCGATGCCAACCAGTCGATTTCTTCCCGAACGCGGACGATCGAGTGGCCGGTATGGCGCAGCGCGTAGGCAATACCGGCTTGCAGATCACGCCTGGTCACCACGCGGTCGAGTCCAACTCCAAGGTGAACCATCGAACGTGCGACCTCGGCGGAGATGCCCACCAGGATGCTCAGCGTGCCGATCAAGTCAGCCGCTCGCACGGTCTGAAGCAGCGAGTTCGCAACCGCCGTGTCGACGACCGAGACACCGGTGATGTCAATGATCACCACCTCTGCTTGATACCGAACGATCGCCGCTAGCACCGCATCCATGACGTGTTCGGCTCGCCCACTGTCAATATGACCGACCAGTGGAAGCACGACGATCCGCGCATAAATTGGCAGAACCGGCGTACCGAGCTGGCGAATCATGTATAGAAGGTGCTGCTGCTCCTCAACGACGTTTTGCAGGACGCCATTGCTTTGGAGCAGCGAGCGCTCGCTGACAAACAGCGGTGTGGCATCGCGCAAGGCCAACAGCCAGCGATTTTCTGACGAGGAAAGTCGGCGCAGGCTCCACTCAAGAGCGCGCTCGTGATGCAAAACGAGTCGCCCTGTGGTCGGGCTGTGGTCCGCCTGCGGCAGCTCAAGCAACGGCCTGGTGTGGACAGCGGCGTTTGCGCTATCGACCAACTGATCACCAATCTGCGCTACGAGATTTTGCCAGGTGGTCTCGGCGAACGCTTGCGCGGGGAAACCGAGCAGACGTCGCGCCGGCTCATTGTGAAAAACCAGAGATTCGTTGAGTGAACGGATCACAAGAAGACCATCACCGATCGTGCTGAGCAACTCGGGCACCAGATCTGCAATGGCTGCGGTTGGCTCAGGCGGAGCTGCTTCCCGCAGGTTCTCGATTACGCCCCCCCCGGGGCCGTCACCCTGCGTGTGATGAGAAGACGCCATCGTAATTTTCCATGCTACGAGATGGAAGGGTCGATTTCTAGCTGCCAAAGCGAAAACATTCGCGATGGGAAGCGCAGTGAGCAACGTGGCTTGAATCTAACCAAGCCTTTGCAGTTTTTGTGTTTTCGCTATGGAAATTCTCTTGACGGCCTATGATGTGACAGCATAAGTTTCGCTCCTACGTCAGTGCTGTACCCTGTTCTCATCAGCCTCGCGACTAGTTCTTCTGCCTCAGTCGAAAAGCCTCGTGTGAAACGAGTGACGCGCAAGCGTGTTGCTTCTGGGCGGACTGTGGTTCGTGCTTACGTAGACAATCCTCATCGACGGCAGCCGAGTGAGGAACGAAGGGAGATTCGATAAACGCATGTCCGGACTTCAGGGAACACCCGCAGAGCCACTTGGCGATTCGTTCGCCGCTATGTTTGAGGAGAGCCTCAAACACGGAGACGTAAAAGAGGGCGAGATCGTCCGTGGACGAGTCATCCAAATCAACAAGGACCACGTCATTGTTGACATCGGAGACAAGTCGGAAGGCCAGGTGGCACTCGCAGAGTTCCTTGGCCCGGATGGCCAGGTGCTCCTCAAAGAGGGCGACGAGATCGACGTCTACCTAGAGAGCCGTGAAAACGAAAACGGGCTCTGCGTTCTCTCCAAAGAGAAAGCCGATCGTCTCAAAGTGTGGGACGAGATTTCGGCGGCCTGCGAGCGTGATGAGCTGATCGAAGGCGTGATTTCGCAGCGAGTGAAAGGCGGCCTGGCCGTCGGCATTCGCGGCGGGGTCAAGGCGTTTCTACCTGGCTCGCAAGTTGATCTGCGTCCGGTGCGCAACCTGGACTCGTTCATCGGTAAGCAGTTCAAGTTCAAGGTCATCAAGTTCAATAAGAAACGCGGCAACATCGTTCTGTCGCGTCGTGTTCTCCTCGAAAAAGAGCGCGCCGAGCTCAAAGAGCAGACGCTCGAGAAGCTCACTGAAGGTCAGACGGTTGAGGGTATCGTTAAGAACCTCACCGAGTATGGTGCCTTCATCGATCTGGGTGGCATTGACGGCCTGCTCCACATCACCGACATGAGCTGGGGTCGGGTCAATCACCCCTCCGAGCTGTTCCAGGTCGGCGATCATGTTCGCGTCAAGGTGCTGAAGTACAACGCCGAGACCGAGCGGGTAAGCCTGGGTCTCAAGCAGATCACCGATGATCCGTGGAGCCACGCTGCCGAGCGTTATACTCCCGGCACCGTCGTCAAGGGCAAGGTGGTTTCGCTCAAGGACTACGGCGCGTTCATCGAGCTCGAAGAGGGTATCGAGGGCCTGGTCCACATCAGCGAGATGTCTTGGACCCGTCGCGTCAAGCATCCGTCGAAGGTGGTTGTGGTCGGCGACACCGTCGAAGCGGTTGTGCTCGACATCGACGCCAAGAACAACCGCATCTCGCTCGGTATGAAGCAGCTCGAGCCGAACCCGTACGAGCAGCTCGCCGCGAAGTACCCACCGGGCACCACGGTCAAGGGTCGCGTTCGCAACATCGCTGACTTCGGTATCTTCGTTGAGATCGAGGAAGGCATCGATGGCTTGGTTCATATCTCGGATATGAGCTGGACGCAGCGGATCAAGCATCCATCGGAGATGTTCAACAAGGGTGACGAGGTTGAGGCTGCGGTCATCAACATCGACACCACCGATGGCGAGAAGCCGAAGATTTCGCTCGGTATCAAGCAGCTCAATGCGGATCCGTGGGCGATCATCCCCGAGAAGTTCAAGGTCGGCAGCATTGTGCCGGCCAAGGTCCAGAAGGTGCTCGACTTCGGTGCCTTCGTTGAGCTCGACAAGGGCGTCGAGGGTCTGGTTCACGTGTCCGAGATTTCGGACGACCGCGTCGAAGATCCTCGCTCGGTGCTCAAGCCCGGCCAGGATGTGAATGTCGAGGTCATCTCGCTTGATCCCCAGGAGCGCAAGATCGGCTTGTCCATCAAGGCGGCCAATCGGGCGGCGGCAGTCTCGGCTGCTCAGGGCTTTGGCTCGGGTGAGATGGGTGCCAAGCTGGGCGATGTCCTCAAGAAGAAGGGCAAGAAGCAGCGCCGCAAGGCCGACGACGACGACGACGACGAGGAATAGTTGCTCAGTCGGCAGCGATGCCGACGGCAATGAACCTGTCGATCTTCTGCCGGTATTACAATTCTGAGTTGTTTACCGGCGTCCCTCCCTCTCTCTTTCGTCGCGAGGAGCAGCTAGCTCCTAGTCTTACAGCGACAATCCTCCGCTTCTATTACGTCATCACAAAGCTTGCGCCATCCCGGCTGGACGATAGGCATTACTTCCAAGCGGTATTCGCGTTGGTGAGACGTGGATGGGCTGGCCCGCATTAACTCATCCCGGTGGGCCGCGTGCGATCAGAGCAGGAACGGAATGACGGCTTTGCGCTCGGCGGGGTACTCGGGGAATCGGCGGTGATAGTCCCGGTGGTGGGTGATGGCACGGGGGACGAGGTTCGCGGCGGTCCATATTGCAAACGTGAGACCACCGGGAGACCAAGTCAGGATCGCCCAGCCAACCCACTCGACGAGCTCACCGAAATAATTGGGGCATGAGATGAATCGGTACATGCCGCCATGCGGAATTTTGTAACCGGTCTCGCCGGGCTTGCGTAGGTGCAGAAGGATCCAGTCGGCGTGTTGGTTGATGACGAAGCCGATGCCGAAGATGCCGGTACCGATCACAAAGCGCGGATCGGTCAGCCAGGCAAGATCGTAGGTGGGTCCAAGCTCCGTCAGAAAACGCCAGTTGAGATAGGCATTGCCGAGGTTAAACACGATCGCGAGCAGTGCGATCACGAGCGGCATGGTGCCACCTCCTCGGCGACGGAACGGAAAGACGAAGGCGCGATGGAAGTAGTGGATCTGCCACAGCACGGTGAATACCCACAGCACCGTGTCCCGTCGAGCACCCATGAAAAATAGCGCGAGAGGTGCAAGGGAAGCGGGTGCTTCCATGAGAATCCAGCCGATGGTGGCGCTGATCTCCGGGCCCCAGCCTTTGCTCTTGTAGCGACCATAGGGCGCGGCGCGGAACAGTAGGTTGATCGCGGTGAGGGCAGCCAGAACCCAGAATGAGACCAGCAGACCCCAATAAAATTGGCTCTCGTTGATCGACAGGAGCATCGGAAGTGGACCTCGTCAAAGGAGCCTTATCACATGTGGTATAGCTTCCGGCGTGAAAGCCGCTTCACGAAACCTGCTGCTGCTTGTGACGTTGTTCCTCGTCGCGGTGAACGTTGTTTTGCTGTGGCCGTTACACGCTGATCAAACGGCGCGCAGCGATGGTTCGGTGCGAGTGCTGCGAGTCGGCTTGGTGTTCGACGTGGGCGGGCGCGGTGACAAGTCGTTTAACGACGCCGCGTTTCGGGGCGTCGACCAAGCCATTCGCACGCTCGGGATTTCCGCCGAGTTTGTCGAGCCGGGGGATGGTGCCGATCGTGAGTCGGGGCTACGTCTGCTGGCGGCGCGTGGATTCGACCTGATCTTGGGGGTTGGGTTCGTATTTTCTGACGATATGCTGCAGATTGCCCGTGACTATCCCGATCGTCACTTTGCCTGTGTCGATTACGCCAAGTTTGATGAGCACGGATTTGTGGTCCCGCCGAAGAACATGGTGGCGCTGAAATTCCGTGAAGAAGAAGGTAGCTTTCTCGTGGGTGCAGTCGCGGCGCTGCAGTCTCCTCACCAAATCCTTGGTTTCGCCGGTGGAATGGACATTCCGCTGATCCACAAGTTCGAGGCTGGCTTTCGTCAGGGAGCACTGGCGGTCTGTCCAGCGTGTAAGGTGCTTGTCGGCTATGCCGGTACCAGCGCTGATGCGTTCAAAAACCCAGCCCGAGGCAAAGAGCTAGCGACGGCCCAGTATCAAGCAGGGGCGGATGTGATCTTTCACGCCGCTGGCTCGACCGGACTTGGGGTATTCGAGCCCGCTCGCGAAACCAAGCGACGAGCGATTGGTGTCGATAGCGACCAGTGGGACGAGGCACCCGGCTTCATCTTGACCTCGATGGTCAAACGAGTAGAGGTCAGCGTATTCGATATCATTGCCGCGTTACGCGACGGTCGCTTTGAGCCAGGGGTCAAAGTATTTGGTCTGAGAGAGGGCGGAATCGACTATGCCTACGATGAACCGCGACGAGGCATGATTCCCTTCCCCGTGCGACAACGCGTCGAGTCGCTGCGGAAGGATATCATCGACGGCAAGATTACCGTCGTCTCTCAGTAAGCCGTGGGGTACCCTAACCCATTACAGCCGCAAGCCGCCGCCGACGAAGACGCGGCACGGGACACAAGCCATGTATAAGGGGCTCCGGGTCGCGGTGGTCGTCCCGGCCTATAACGAAGCCGACAATCTGCCTCAGACGCTGGCGACGATACCTGCGTACGTCGATCATGTGTTGGTCGTCGATGATGGCAGTGCTGATCGGACATCAACCGTTGCTGCTGAGCATTCGCGGCCTGGGGTTGAAGTGCTGCGACATCTGCGAAACCAGGGCGTTGGGGCGGCGGTCGCGACGGGATACAGGCGTGCATTGGTCCTCGATAGCGATGTAGCAGTAGTGATGGCAGGAGATGGCCAGATGGACCCGGCCGATCTTCCGACGCTGCTTCAGCCGATACTTGAGGGACAAGCAGATTATGTGAAGGGCAATCGTTTTGCCAATCGTGAGGTCTGGCGGACGATGCCAAGGTTGCGCCTCATCGGCAACATCGCGCTCTCGCTGCTGACCAGGCTGACGGCGGGCTATCCGCAGCTATTTGACTCCCAGTGTGGGTTTACCGCAGCGACGAAGAAGGCGCTTGGTGCGATTGACCTCGATGGACTATTTCCTCGCTACGGCTATCCGAATGACCTGCTGGCGCGACTGTGGGTCGGTGGGGCGCGGGTCCAGGATGTGCCTGTGAGGACGATTTACGGAACGGCCTGGCGTTCGGGGATTTCGCTACGGACCGCGATTTATCCGGTGCTGTTTGTGGTGCTACGGGCGCTGCCGTGGCGGTTGTGGGCGCGGCGACGTCGTCGTGAGGAACGGGTGGTGGGCCGGTGCACGTCGGAGTAGTGACCACTTCTTACCCTCGATTTGCGGGGGATTCGGCCGGCAGCTTTGTCCATGGTCTAAACCGCTATCTGCATCGCTGTGGGCATGAAGTCGTGGTGGCTTGTGCGGGCGATGGTACAGGCCGATTCTCGGAAGAACTCGATGGTGTGACCGTGCATCGCATGCCGTCGTCACTCTTTTTTCACGGCGGGGCACCGGACGCACTGGCGAACGGTCTTTCCCTAACACCTGTGCCGACGCTTTGGGAAGCCGGTCGGTTCTCTGGTGAGTTGCTTCGGACCGTTGCCAAGAAGCTGTCCCGCTGTGATGCGATCGTGTCGCACTGGCTGGTGCCCTGCGGGATCGTGGCGACGCTGTTGCAGGGGTTTAGGCCCCATGTAGCGATCGCTCATTCATCAGATGTTCATCTGCTGAGGCGGCTGCGCGCTCACGGAATCGTGCGCTGGATTTCGCGACGGACGCGGCTGGTCTATAGTGGCGAACATTTGCAAATCGATGACGCTCCGGGGGTCGTAGTTCCGATGGGGATCGAGACCGCCGAGTTTGTTTCAACCGAGTTTGATCGTCGAGAGGCACGCCGGCAGCTTGGGTTTTCTCGTCCGACGGTGCTATTCCTGGGCCGTCTGGTGCCGGTCAAAGGGGTCGAGGTGCTGCTATCGGCGATCACGCAGATCTCGGTGCGACAACCAATCGAGCTGATTGTCGCTGGGGAGGGGCCAGCACGGGCATCGCTGGCGGCGGCGGCCGCGCAACAGGGTCTAGCCTGCCGATTCATCGGAGAGGTCAGCGGACTGGCCAAGCGGCAGCTTTTGTGGGCCGCCGATGCACTGGCCTTGCCCTCGCTGCTGCTGGCCGATGGGCGGACCGAAGGTTCACCAGTGGTGGTGTGGGAAGCACTTGCGGCAGGGTGTCCGGTCGTGGCCTCGCGGGTTGGGGGGGTGCCGATGCAGCTCGATGGGGCGGGGCTGCTGGTGCCTGCGGCGGATGCGCGGGCCTTGGCCACAGCGCTGGAGCGCGTTCTGTTTGACCCGACCTGCGCAGCAGAGCTACGCGAAAAAGGTCAAAAGCGAGCGCAGGCCGCTGATTGGTTGCACATTGCGCCCCGTGTATTGGGGGAGCGGTTTGCGACAATCACTTCCCGCAGGACATCGCTGCGGCAGTAGGATGGGTCCGTCGGCTGCGGATGTTGCTACTCAATGGCCTCCGTGGTAACGAATCAGCATCGCGCTTGTTATTGCCAGCGATATAAATAAACCTATTGCGTACGTACCTGTTTTTGCAAAGCTGCAAGATGGTCGTCGTTTTTGGCGCTCTGCCGAGTTGGCAGAGGAGGAATGGCAGAAGATGAACTTGGCATCCGTTTCCGGTCGCGTCCGCCTCGGGCGGCTCGTCCACAAGAATGGGCAAAAGCATGGGCTGCTCCGACGCACGGGGTGGCTCTCGCTCGTCCTTTTGCTCGGCGCGATGGTGCCGGGCTGCGACAAGGGTCTGGCGGGCTTCCTGGATTCGACCGGCGTTGGTGCGACGCTGCTGCCTGGTGTGAAGATGAATCTTCCGCCACCACCGTCTTTTGCCGAGCCCAACATTCCTCGCGAATATCCCGATGGGACCGTTTCGATCTACGGGATGCGCAAAGAGTTCAAGCGCTACAGCGACGTCAAGAACAAATACGTCGGCCAGAAGGTCAAGGTGAAGGCCTATCTGCTCGAGGTGTACAAGTGTCCGGTTTGTCCGAAGGGGCAGAAGTGTAAAGACTGTGAGGAGCCTCACATGTATGCCTCCGATGAGCCGAACGGTTCGAAGGAAAAGGGGCTGCTCATTGCCGAGTATCGTGGTTTCCGGGGCCGTGAGCCCAAGCTGACCATTGGCAAGCAGTACGTCTTCGAGGGCGTGTTCAACCAGTCGAGCCCCAAGGGCTTTACCTCCAGCGACGGATTGCTGGTCTATTACAAGATGCTCGACGATACCAACAAGGAACACATTGGTCCCGCCGAGGAGAACGAAAGGCAGGCGGCAATTGCCGAAGCTGCTGCGCTGAAGGCAATGGGTCAGCGACCACCGGTGTTGGCACCGACGCCAGCTCCTCCGGGCGCAGCCAAGCCACCCACTCCTCCCGGTAAGTAGCCCCTCCCCAACCGTGCTCCCATCGTCGCTCATTGCGCTTCTCAAGCGCGTCTCTCGTTCATTTTATCTCAGCGTGCGTGTGCTTCCCGAAGCGGTTGCTGCCCAGATCGGGCTTGCGTACCTGCTGGCGCGGGCCGCCGATACCATCGCCGATACCGATCTGCTCCCACCGTCGGTTCGGCTGGAATTGCTGACCGAGCTGGATCGGGCGTGTGCGGGTGATGTTGCGGCGGTGGCTCGGTTGACTTTCTCGCTGGAGCGAGCACTGGCTGACTCGAGGACGAGCGGGCTGCCTTCGAGTGAGCGGACGCTGCTATCGGTGCTGGGGGAATGTCTGGCGCTACTGGAACACAGTGCCAGCAACGATCGGCGATTGATTGCCAAGGTCTTGGGTCAGCTCATCGCCGGGATGCAGACGGATCTGCGACGCTTTCCGGCGGCTGGCAGCGTGTCACGGGCGGAGCAGGTGGTGGCGCTTCGCTCGCTCGACGAGCTGGACGAGTATACCTATTTCGCAGCGGGCTGCGTCGGTGAGTTCTGGACCGAGATCTGCGCTGCGCATCTGCCGGGACTCACGCACCTGACCGAGCCGCTTTTGCTACAACGTGGCGTGGCACTCGGGAAAGCGCTTCAGCTTACCAACGTCGTTCGCGATATGGCTGCGGATCTGAGGATTGGCCGCTGTTATGTGCCCAAGCCACTGCTGCTTCAGTTTGGACTGTCGCCAGGACGGCTGTTTGCGTTGACCGAAGAGACGCCGCAGAGTCTGGTGGAGGCGCGCTCGCTGCGGCTGTTGACCCGGGAACTGCTCCTACTCGGAGTAGGTCGCTGTGAGGAGGCGTGGCCGTACGTGCTGGCCTTGCCATCGCAACAGGTCCGGCTGCGACTGGCTTGTGTCTGGCCGCTGCTGTTGGCGCTGGATACGCTGGCGATGCTTGGGGATGTGGGTTCGCCGCTGCTCACGCCGTCTCAGCCGGTGAAAGTGACGCGCCAGTCGGTGTACGCGCTGCTGGCGACGACCTCGGCGACGACCTTGCTCGGGGGAGCGGTGGACTCCGATCGGTGGTTACAATCGCAGTTCCAGGTGCGGCTCCAGCGCGCTCTGCGTTCGGTGGAGACACGATCTTGAGCAGAATTGTTGTGATTCCCTACGCTGCGATCGTGATGTTCGGGCTGCTAGGCGTCGGCTTTGAGGAGCGTGCGGCGGCGCAAATGTCGACGGCATCAGCGAGCAGTCCTTCACTTTCCGTTGGAGAGGCGATTCAGACCGCGCTCGATCACAGTCCTACCGCAGCGGCGGCGCATCAGACCAAGCTTTCGGCGGATGCGCGGATTGGGACGGCGCGTAGTGCCTGGCTGCCGCAGTTGACCTTGTCCGGAAGCGTCCGTGGCGACTACAGCTATCAAATCGGAATTTCGGACGGCAAGAGTGCGGTTTCGACCCTGCGTTCGAGTGGCCAGCTTGCGCTGAACCAGATGGTCTACGACTTCGGGCGAGTGGGCGGTCGGATTGCCGCCGCTCAGGCCGGCGCGCAGGCCGCACAAACCGACGAACGGAATGTGCGAGCGCAAGTGATTCTCGGTGCGATGAGCGGTTTCTATGCGGTCCTGCAAGCGGAGGCGCTGTCGGCCGTGGCGAGCGAGAATTTGCAACAGCAAATGCGTCGCCAAAAACAAGCGGAGAGCTTTTTTAAGATTGGTACCAAGCCGCAGATCGACGTGCTGATCGCCCAGACTGCGGTGGCGCAAGCTCGGCTACAAGTGCTGCAAGCCCAGGGCAACGTCCAAGTGGCGCGAACCCAGTTTTTACAAGCACTGGGTCTGCCCGAAGCGGAGTGGATGCAGTGGCAGAAGCGACCGCTGGTTTCGGTGCTGCCGCCGCCCCATCCGCTCGAGTCGATGCTCAGCGGCGCGAGCGCAGACACGGTGGCTACGATTCCTGATGCAACCGTCGATGCCACGCTACAGTCGAGGCCTGATTATCAATCGCTGCTGGCGCGGGTCCGCCAGGCAGTAGCGCAACTCAAGGCGGCGCAAGCGGACTACTTGCCAACGCTGTCCGTCGGTGCGAATGCAACGTTGAGCAGTGGCACGATCGGTGGAGTGAGCGGTCTCGATGTGACGACGCAGACGCTGCCGGGCTTGCTGGTTTCGGGAACGCTCGGACTAAACTGGCCGATTTTGACCGGTCTATCGACGGTGTATGCGGTACGTGATGCGCAGGCGCAGCTCGCACTTGCACAGGCCAACTTGCAGCAGCTACGGCTGCAAGTGCGCAGTCAGCTTCAACAGGCGCTTCAGTTGGTGCTTACCGCATGGCTGACGGTGGAGGCCTCCGTGGCGCTTGCCAACCAAGCCAAGAAGCAACTTGAGATGGCCGACGGTCGATATCGTGCGGGCGTCGGCAATGCGATCGAGCTGGGCGACGCACAGGTATCGGCGATGCAGGCGTTGGCGCAGCAGGTCCAGGCGGACTTTGCGTTGGCTCAGCAGCGGGCCAGCCTGCGCTTTTATCTAGGCGAGCTGACCAGGGAACTCGACACACGAGGAGGAACGACGCCATGAGCGAACCAACTTCGGCCCCTCGATGGAAAAGGTTAGTCATTTGGCTCAGCGTCGCAGTTGCTGTGGTCGCGATCGGATTTGGCGCGTATCGGCTCTTTTTTCAGAAAAGCGACGGACCGCGCTGGGTGACGGCCAAGGTAACAAAGGGCGACGTCACGCAGGTCGTCAATGCAACGGGTACCATTCAGCCGCTCCTGTTATCGCCAGTGGGCTCGCAGGTGTCGGGTATCGTTCACAAACTACACGCCGATTTTAACGACAGTGTTCGTCAGGGACAGGTGCTGGTCGAGCTGGATCCGGCGCTTTTTCAGACGGCTGTGAAGAGCCAAGAGGCAAACCTGGCGTCCGCACAAGCAAACTTGGTACGGGCGAAGGCTGATGCGCAGAACGCGGCAAGGATTGCCGAGCGGGCGCGGGCTCTGTTTGCGAAGAACTACATCTCTGCGGCAGATCGCGATACTGCGGTGGCTGCTGAGCAAAGTACGGCGGCGAGTGTCCATGCTGCCGAGGCTGGCATCAAGCTAGCGCAGGCTGGGCTCGACAAGGCGCGGCTCGATCTAAAAAACTCGGTGATTCTGTCACCCGTAGACGGCATCGTTATTTCACGTAACGTGGAATTGGGGCAGGCGGTCGTGGCCTCCTTCCAGGCACCGAACCTGTTCCAGATAGCGGGTGATCTGCGCAAGATGCAGGTCTTGGCCAGCGTGGATGAAGCCGACATTGGCTTTTTGCGGGTCGGAGCGAGCGCTGAATTTACGGTCGACTCGTTTCGCGGCAAGCGCTTCCAGGCCAAGGTGTCGCAGATTCGCAACGCGGCGCAGACGGTGCAAAACGTCGTGACCTATATCGTGGTTCTCGATGTCGACAATGCCGAGCTGCTGCTGCGACCGGGCATGACCGCGAACGTCCGAGTGGTGGTCGCCGAGCGAAAAGACGTGATACTGGTTCCGAATGCAGCGTTGCGCTTTAAGCCTCGGCTCGAGCGGGCATCCGGTGATGGCAAGCTTGAGGGCCGTGAGCGACGCCGCGACGGAAAGGGCGATCGGGGCAACAAGTCGCCAATCTTCATTCCTGACGGTGAGAAGATCCATCCGGTGTTGGTGAGCGTGGGGATCACAGATGGGTTGGTTTCCGAAATCACCGACGGACTCAGCGAAGGCCAGGTCATTGTCATCGAAGCCCAGAAGGCCGGCTCGACTGGTTCCGGTGGCGCGGGCGCACGTCCGGGTGGGGCTGGTGGAGGTGGCGGTCCTGGTGGTGGCATGAGACGAGTCGGCATGTAGCGCTCCGGCGCTTTGGGAATCGTCCTCGCGATGATAGTGTGCGGAGCATGGTTTCTGATCCAGGCGTGTCGCTGTTAGCCCGTCACATTCGTGATGTCCCCGATTTTCCGAAGCCGGGAATTCTGTTCAAAGACATCACGCCGCTGCTTGCCGATGCGACGGCGTTTCGCCTCTCGATCCAGCTCTTGGCAGAGCGCGTGGCTCCGCTTCGTCCAACGATGATTGTGGGCGTCGAGTCGCGTGGTTTTATTTTTGCAGCGCCTGTCGCTGAGCGGCTCGGACTTGGCTTTGTGCCGGTTCGCAAGCCGGGCAAGCTCCCCTATCGTCGAGTGACAGAGAGCTATGCGCTGGAATATGGTAGCGGTACCCTCGAAATCCACGAAGATGCGGTTGCTGAGCAGCGAGTTGTCATCATTGACGACGTTCTGGCGACGGGAGGCACCGCCGCCGGGGCTGCTCGACTGTGTCAGAAACAAGGTGCAGAGGTTCTGGGTTTTGGCTTTGTCCTAGAGCTATCGTTTTTGGGTGGGCGCGCTCCACTCAGCGGGCATCCGGTGGTGACGCTGCTGACGTACTGACTTCCCGATTGAAGCGTGAGGATGTCGATGACCGAGCGGTCTGTCGAGCCGATGAGTTCGCGACGGAGTCTCCGACTTACGATCGTCACGCCTCTTCAGCTAGTGCTCGATATCGGTGAGGTTCGCCACGTGCGGGCCGAAGATGCGACCGGATCGTTTGGAATTTTGCCGGGGCACGTCGATTTTCTGACGGTGCTATCGGTGTCCGTGCTGATTTATCGACTTGAATCGGAGAATACGGATCAAGTTGCCGATGGTGTGGCGACTGGCCGTGAGCACTTCGTCGGGCTGCGCGGTGGCGTGATGCTGGTGACCGAGGGGCAACATGTCCAGGTCTTCACCCGAGAGGCCACGCCGAGCGACAACCTACGGATCTTGTCGACAGAGGTGAAGAGTCGACTCTCCCTCGCGGCCGCGCAAGAAGCGGAGGCGCATAAGAGTTTTTCGCGGATGGAAGGGTCGCTGCTCAGCCACATGACCGACTATCTGCGGCACGAACAGCGCAGTGGAGGCGGAGGTTCACGTCGGCTGCCGGGTGAGCCATGACCATCGACAAGAGCTCCAATCCAGGTCGTGTCGATGAACTGCCCGAGTCGGCGCAGCGACTAGAGGCCCGTCGCGAGCGTCACCGTCGCGAGGAGCATGGCATCATCAGCACGGCCGTGACGATGGTCGGACTTGGCTGGCTGGTGGTCATCCCGGCGTTGGTTGGTATTTACGTGGGTCGCTGGCTCGATGGACGCGCCGGTCACGGGGTGACGTTTGCAGCGGGTCTGGGCTTCCTCGGAGTGAGTGTCGGGTGTCTGCTGGCGTGGCAGCGAATCTCGACACATCGACCGAAGTAGCCTTTCGCACACTAAGCGGACTGCGGACTCTCGTCGGGAACCAGCATAACGAGCAGGACCGTGCCGACTCCGCAAGCGACGGCGGCCAGCGAAAACGCCAGCTCCGGACTGTACCAGGCCCACACAGCCCCGATGACAGAACTGGCCACCATGTCGCCAATGCCGTTCGTCGCCGCGAGCATTCCGTACGCCGAGCCGCGCAGCCTGGGAGGGGCCAGCTTGGCGCACAGCACGCCCTCGATGGTCTCTTCGATACCAATTACCATGCCAGCGACGGAGAACATGCCAGCGAGGAATAGCACCGACGGCTGTGCAAAAGCGGCAGCCAGGGCCGTCACGATGCCGAGAGCATAGCCGACCGCCAGCAGCTTACGTGGTGACATGCGGTCTGACAGATAGCCGATGGGGAAGGCACAGGCTGCCGCCACCGCGTGATGGAGTGAGAACAGTAGGATCGCAATGGCTGCGCCACCACCAGGGAACTCCCGGGCTCCGAGGAGTTGGGTGGCACGTAGTACCAGCAGCGTGCGGGCGAAGTCCCCGAACCCAAACGTGAGCACCGCGAACAGGAAGCGACGAAACGACGGCGGTAGCTCACGAAGACCGGCGATAAGTGAGGGCGGCGGATTTCGCGAAGTAGAGGTTTGAGCGGGTACCAGAATGCCGAATGCCACTGCCGCGAGCACGCCGGGAATCATCGCAACCCAGAACACCTGGCGTAATGGCAAGCGCAAGAGCAGCACAGTCGCCAGCAGCGGCCCCAGGATCGCTCCGAGCGTGTCCATGGTTCGATGAAAACCAATTGCTCGTCCGAGCGCCTGTTTGGGCACCGCGTCGGCCAACATCGCCGAGCGTGACGGGCTTCGCAGCCCTCGGAACATCCAGCCGAGGATTCGTGCCGCCAGGATGTGCAGCCAATTCGACGACAGCGCGAACAGGCCGATCGACAAGCCGGTGATCGCATAACCCACGACCGCCAGAGGCTTTCGCAGCGTGGGGCGATTGGCCAGCGAACCGCCGAACAGCTTGGCGAAACAGACCACTCCATCGGCGATGCCCTCGATCAGGCCCAGCGTTGCTGGGGCCGCAGCCATGGTCGTCAGCAGCACGGGCAGCGCAGCCGTTCCGGCCTCGTGACCTGCGTCGGATAGCAAGCTGGCCAAGCCGAAACCGAGTACCACTTTGCTGAGCCAGCGCGGCGTTGGTTCCGTCGTCTGCTTCGGTTCGCTCATCTGGATTCCTCGCCCAGCGGACTATTCGTAACGTAACGCTTCGACCGGATCGAGGCTGGCAGCCCGCTGCGCCGGCACCACCCCAGATAGGATCCCGACGAGGCCCGAAAAACCGACCGCAATCAGGACGATGTCGAAGGACAGCCGCACCGGGAGCCCCGGCAACAGCAGTCGCCCGCCCATGATGATGAGCGCGCCGAGTAGCAGACCGATGACGCCGCCGAGAAGCGAGATCACGATCGACTCCAGCAGAAACTGGAGCAGGACGTGGCGCTTTTTGGCTCCGACGGCACGGCGGACCCCGATCTCGCGGGTGCGCTCGCGTACCGATACCAGCATGATGTTGGCGATGCCTATGCCACCGACGATGAGCGAGATGCTGGCAATCGCGATGAGCACCATTGAAAAAGTGTTCATGATGCCATTTACCGTCGATAGCATGTCATCTTGAGAGATAATCGTGAAATCGACTTGGTCGTTGTGGCGACGGCGCAGGATGTCGGTGATTTCCTCGATCGCGGGATCGACGCTGACTTTGTCGCGGGCGCGGACCAGGATGTGCGACAAACCTTCGACGGCAAACAGATCCATCGCGGTCGTTACCGGAATAAACACGATGTCGTCGAGATCGAACCCGAGCGTCTGGCCCTTGTGTTCCATGAGTCCGACCACTCGGAACTCACCGTCGGCCACTTTGATCACTTTCCCGAGAGGGTTTTCGTCGCCAAACAACTCCAGTAGGACTGTGCGACCGAGGACGACAAAGCGACGTCGAGCATCGATATCCTCATCGGTGAGGAATCGACCTTGATCGACGGACATCTGGCGGATTTCGGTAAAGCGGCTGTTGACGCCCAGGATGAGCGTGTCGCGACGACGGTTTAGGTATCGGACCGTGCCGCCACCGGTCACGACGCCGCTGATGCCATCGGCCGACGTGGCTCGCCGCGACAGGATTTGTTCGTCCTCTCGGGTGATTTTGTAGACCGTGCCAAGCGCCGCTCCGCCAAAACCTTTGGTTTCCCGTCTTCCAGGTTGGATCTGAAGAATGTTCGAGCCCAGCCCGGCAAACGTATCGCCAAGATAGCTACGCGCACCTTCACCGAGCGAAACAAGCAAGATCACCGACAGCACGCCGATGATGACGCCCAGCGTGGTCAGCACAGCGCGGACTTTGTTGGCGAGCAGCGTGTCGAGCGCTGTCAGCAAAAGTTCGAAGAGCGGCATGCGCAGCGGAATGTAACCCGTGCGCGGCTATGGTGGTTACTTCTTGAGCGCCTCTTTGGCACGGCGGGCCGAGTCGCACAGCGGCAGGTTGCCCTTCACCGCAATCGTGATGGCGTGCCTTGCGACCTGGGCCAGCGTGATGTCCTGTCCTTGCAGGCCGTGGGGCACGCGCTCGGAAAGCAGGAACTCGCGAGCGTCGGCAATGCTGACTCCCTCGCCACGAGACAGCACACAGAAAAGCAGGGATGCTTCGACGGTGCCGACAAAGCCAGCCTTCGGGGGCACCTGATGACTGGGCCGACTGCTGCATGCGAATCTGATGAGCAACTGCCAGATCGTCTAGCGTCAGCGTCTGTCCGTTTTTGCTCAGCGCGAGGAGCTGCTCGACCAGCCCGGCATCGACCTTGGCGTTGTCCCCGGCGTGGGCATCCTGACGGGTCAAGCTGGCGTCGTGCTCGAGTTTGCCGTGCTGGCACAGATCCTGAAGGTGCAGCACCTGCTCGTTGGCTTCACCGGGACGACCGAATTTTTCGAGCGCTGCTTGGGCCAGCTTGTCGGCCAGCGCCGTTGCCAAGCCGAGTCGATTGACCATCGCCGAGACGAGCTGGGCTCGGGTGGCGATGCCGCTGCGTGGAATGTGGCCATGATTGGCCAGTGAGTTGAGCGCCGGGCAGGGACTTCGCTGTTCACCGGGTTGGGCTGGCTGCCAATCGCTTGTAGCGTCTGCGGATTGCTGGGACATCGGGGCCTTCCCTCAAGGGAGAATTGGAAGCACCCAGTGTATCACGATGAGGGCTTAGGCACTCGGCAGGGCCGCCGGTGGCACGGGCGCGGTGATGGCATCACTTACTACATCGGCCACCGTCGCCTTACCTTGGAGGATGTGTGCGGGCGGGGTGCGCAGATCCCAGACAACTCCCACCCACGACAGCATCTTCAAGATGTAATAGCTGAAGTCGAGTTCCCACCAGAAGAAGCCCTGGTTCGCGGTGCTCTGGTAGTAGTGGTGGTTGTTGTGCCAGCCCTCGCCCATCGTGATGAGCGACAGCCAGAAGTTGTTGCGGCTGGTGTCGGTCGTCGGATAGCGGCGGCTGCCCCAAACGTGCGCGAGCGAGTTGATAAAGAACGTGCCGTGCCACACAAGGACGCTGCTGACGATGCCGCCCCACACAAACCAGTGGATCCCGCCCAAGGCATACAGGAGCGCTCCACCAACGAGAGCGGGCGTCCAGTGCCAGCGGTTCAGCCAGCGCAGCTCGGGATACTTGGCAAAGTCACGGATGCGATCCCAGTCGGTGTGATCGTAGTCGTTCGACAGAATCCAGCCGACATGAGACCAATAAAAGCCGTCCTGCTTTGGCGAGTGGATGTCCTCGGGCATGTCGCTGTTTTTGTGGTGGTTGCGGTGATGCGCGGCCCACCACAGCACGCCTTTTTGCATCGAGGCTCCACCGATCACCGCCAGCACGAACTGAAACCAGCGCGAGGTCTTGTAGGCGCGGTGCGAAAAATAGCGGTGATAGCCGGCGGTAATGCCAAACATCCGAATGTAATAGAGGGCGACGCAGACGATGATGTCGGTGGTGGTGACGCCGACCCAGAACGCCGACAGGGCGGCCAGGTGCACCAAGAAGAACGGGATGCTGGTGAACTTGTCGATCTGGAACGGTCGAGGAGGCCGTTCTCGCGGCGTGTCGATGATCTCGACGGAAGGCGCGGGACGCGTTGCTTTGCTCTGCATACCGTCATGTTGACCAGCCGATGTCACGGGATTGTCATGGCCACATAATCTTTTTGCGCCGAGCGCGGATTTTCATCGTCGGTGTTCGAACCAATCAGCCAGTGGGCGGTGGTCTTTCGGCGTCGATACCGGGATGATCGCGTTGGCCACGTTATACTTGCCGCAATGAAGCGTGGCTCGTCGGCTGTCTGGATCGGACTCGTGCTGTGCCTCGGCGTGTGCCTCGAACTCGTCGGGTGTAAGCGTCCGACGGCAGCGCTGCCGATGCGGGTGGTCGATATCCAGATTTCGAGTCAGACCGATGGCTCGGCTGCCGAGCGAGGTGCCCCTATCGATCTCGATACGCAGCCACTTCTGGCCGCAGCGATGGACGGGCTTCGCGCCGTCGATGTGCCAGTGCTGTTGGCCCCGCCAGAGCGTCTGCCGGGCGACTTCGTGCTGCAGATCGAGCTCGGTCTGGTCTATGCGGCGGGTGCTGAGACCAAAGCGAAACCGCCGCTGCTGCGGGCGCTCACGGCGGGACTGCTGCGAACCCGGCGCGGTGTCGATGTGATGAACGAAGACCAGACGCCGCAGCCCGAGCTTACGCGGCTACAGCACCTAGCGGTGAGCGAGCAAGGCGAACAGCAAAAGCCACCGACACCGACCCAGTGGCGAGAGCTGGCGAGACGAGCGGTCGAGGATACCGCCCATAGCCTCGGTGCGCAGCTTCGGTTGAGCGGTCTGCCGAGCAAAGATCTACTTCGGCTTTCGAACGATGCGAAAAAGGAAGCGGATCTGCGTGGCGTGGCGCTGCGAATCTTGGCGCAGCGGAAGGAGCCGGGCGTGCAGGGGTTGGTGATGCAGGTGCTGAAGGACAAACACTCGCCGACCGCGCTTCGCGATCAGGCGATCGGTGCGCTGGTGGAGCTGGGCGATCCGAAGACGGTGCGACCGATGCTCGATAGCACCGAGTTCCGCGACCGCAGTGAGCTTGGCAAAGTCCTGGAAGCGGCGGCCAACCTCGGTGGAGACGAGGCGCAGCGCTATCTAGAGTTTGTGTCGCAGAGTCACAGCGATGCGCGAATTCGCGATGAAGCCAAGACCGCGCTGACCCACCTGCTCTCGCGGCAAAGTAAAAAAGACGCAGCTTCGGCCGAGTGAGGCATCTCAAAGCTAGTACGCTGTCGGACAGCCGAGCGGGTCAGCGGACACAAGTTGGGCTGCGAGGTCATGGAAACGTACACACTCTCAGGGCGAAGATTGACACCCGGAAGGCCACCCATTTATATTCGCGGCGGAGCAAACGAGGTTCCGAATGCCCGTCGATCAAGTCCACGATTACGGCCCCACACTGGTGGCCATCCTGTTTGGCATCGCTTTTTCCTGCCTCTTTTTGGGGCTGGCGGTGTTTTTAGGTCCCAAGCGCCGAGACGCCGAGAAGCTGGCACCATTTGAGTGCGGCTCGGAGCCTATCGGCAGTCCACGCGTTCGCTTCTCGGTGAAGTTTTACCAAG
>ERZ724510.548-NODE-548-length-21667-cov-5.380807_pt1 | contig 21667 bp, 20 predicted proteins | sample MGYA00376043_ERZ724510 | MGnify/ENA primary metagenome ERZ724510 (study PRJEB28724, sample SAMN07190888) | wastewater metagenome | isolation source: influent of sewage treatment plant in Hong Hong | place: USA: Christiansburg, Virginia | collected 2016-03-01 ... | reverse complement strand
AAAAACGCTTCTGAAAAAACCGCAAAAAACTCAGCCGTATCATCGCTGGCATAAGGATCAATGATCGTTTCTTCACCGGCATCAACGCGCTGGCAAAAGTCTGTGTAGGCGCTGGAAAATACGTATATCCATTCCTCTTCGCTAAGCCCGGAATGCAGCGCCGGCATGCCGTCTGCCTCGCCATTTAGCATGTCCAGCTTATGGGCGAACTCGTGAATGACGACGTTGTAGCCGTCGCCGGCCAGTTGCACGTCGTGCCAGGAAATAATCAGCGGGCCGCCTTCCCAGGCTTCGCCGGAGATCACGTCGTCGTATTCGTGGACTACACCGTTTTCATCCTCAATCTGGCGTGGCACGACGAATTCATCGGGGTAGACAATGATGCCGACCCAATCACGGTAGGCGCTGAGGCCGAGTTTCAAAATCGGCAGGCAACCCTGGGCAGCAATCGAAATACAGATTTCGTCGCTGAGTTCCAGTCTACCGGCGGTACTGAATTCCTTTTCAGCCAGAAAATTCTCAACCAAAATTTTCAGGTCTTTTTGCTCGTCGACCGTGAGGTTTTGCAAAAAGGGCAGTCCGGCAACCGTTTTCGACCAGCACTCTCCTGAAATCGCAACTTTGTTTTTGCTACTGAACCAGTCGAGCAGACCCATTATTTTTTCATCGTCAGCCAGATGCCGGTGAAGATCAGGCCGATACCGAGGTAGTGATACCAGAGCGGGATTTCGCTGAGAAAAATGGCGGAGAGCAGGGTGCCAAAAACCGGCATCAGGTGAATGAACAGGCTGGCCTTGCTGGCGCCAACTTCGGCGACGCCCCGGTTATAGAAGATATAGCCGAGAAAGCTGGGAAAGATGCCAACGTAAGCCAGCGAAGCAAGCGATCCGAGATAAACGTTGATCTGCCGGCCTTGCGCCATTTCCCACAGGTAGGCCGGAAGCAGGGCGGCGAGTCCGACGGCGGTCATCGCGGCTAGCATCAGCATCGGGTGCACGCCGCTGGGGCGCCAGGCGAGGCCGACGGTGTAAACCGCCCAGACAGCAACGGCGAGCAGCATCCAGGCGTCGCCAATATTCAGGTTAAGGTGCAAAAGGATGTTGAAATCGCCACGCGCCACGATGGTCATTACACCGCAGAGGGAGATCAAAACACCGAGGCCTTCGAGCCGTTTTAAGTGCTTGCCGAGAAAAGCCCAGGAAATGGCGATGGTGGCGACAGGGATAAAGGAATTGAGCAGCACCGCATTGGTCGCCGAGGTGTATTGCAGGGCGATGTAGGCAAAGGTGTTGTAGCCGCCCACACCAATGAAACCGAGGATGACGACTGGCTTCCACCCTTTTTTGAGCAACGGCCATTGCTCTTTCAGGTGCGGCAGGGCGAGTGGGAGTACCAAGGCAAAGGCGATGGCCCAGCGCCAGAAGGCCAGCGCCATGGGGGGTACGTCGGCACGAATGCCGCGGCCCAGGACCATGTTGCCAGACCAGAAGAGGGCTGTCAGGGTCAGCAGGAGGTAGGGGTTGGTCCAGAAATGCGCGGGTTTTGAATTCATGGCGTGAATTATGCCGCAGGGCGCGGGCTTGGGGCAGACGGTATAATCCCTACATGGTATCCGTCGTTCACTCCGTCGCCGCTCAGGGCGACTTCGATCAGTTTTTTACAACCCTCTCGGTAGGTTTGCTGCCGAATGATGCCTTGCGTTTGCGCAGCGCTGTCGAGTTCGCCTGGGAGACATATGGCGAAGCGGTGCTCGGTAGTGGTGAGCGCATCTGGTCGCATGCGCTGGGCATGGCGGTCATCATCGCCGGCCTCAAACTGGATGTCGACTCACGCATGGCGGCGGTGCTTTTTGCCATACCCGCGCACAGCGAACACGGCATCACACAAATTGAAGAGCGCTTCGGCAAGTCGGCTGCGCATCTGGTCAATGGCATTTCCCGCCTCAACCGTTTGCGGCCGATTACCAAGGGTTTTGTCGCCGCCAATATTGAAGCAGGCGAGATTAATCCGACTGAAATGAAAGCGCAGATTGAAGTGCTGCGCAAGATGCTGCTGGCGATGGTCGAAGACATTCGCGTCGTGCTGCTGCGCCTGGCCAGCCGGACGCAGACCCTGCGTTTTTACGCCGCCTACCCGAATGATCTGCGCGTTCAGGTTGCGCGCGAAACGCTCGATCTCTATTCGCCACTCGCTAACCGGCTGGGTGTCTGGGAGCTGAAATGGGAGCTGGAGGATTTGTCCTTCCGCTTCCTGCATCCCGATATCTACAAGCAAATCGCCAAAATGCTCGACGAAAAGCGCACCGAGCGCGAGCAGTTCATCGTCGATGCGGTTGCAAAGGTGCGTGAAGAGCTGGAAGCGGCCGGCGTAAAAAATCCGGAAGTTTACGGTCGACCGAAACACATCTTCAGCATCTGGAACAAGATGCGCAAAAAAGGCGTCGAGTTCTCTGAGGTCTACGATATCCGCGCCCTGCGCATAATTGTCGATGATCTGAAGGACTGTTACACCGCACTTGGCATCGTGCACAACATCTGGTCGCCGATATCCAAGGAGTTTGACGACTACATCTCCAATCCCAAGGGCAATCACTACCGCTCGCTGCATACGGCGGTGCGTTGCCCGGACGGGCGTAGTCTGGAAATCCAGATTCGCACCGAGGAAATGCACAAGCATGCCGAGCTCGGCGTTGCCGCCCACTGGCGCTACAAAGAGGGCAGCAAGCGTAATACCGAGGACGATTACGACGAGAAAATCGCCTGGCTGCGCCAACTGCTGACCTGGAAAGATGAAGTCGCTGACAGTTCGGACTGGGTCAATCACTACAAACAGGCGGCGCTCGACGAAACGCTTTATGTGATCACGCCACAAGGCAAGGTGGTCGATCTGCCACAGGGTGCGACGCCGGTCGATTTTGCCTACCGTGTGCATACTGATCTCGGCCATCGCTGCCGGGGCGCCAAGGTGAATGGCCATCTGGTGCCGCTCAATACGCCGCTGGAAACCGGGCAACAGGTTGAGATTGTCACCGCCAAACTTGGCGGACCCTCACGGGATTGGCTGAACCCGACGCTCAACTATATTCACACCAAGAGCGCGCGGGTTAAGGTACGTGCCTGGTTCTCCAATCTGGCGCTGGAAGAAACCCTTTCTGAAGGCCGGGCCATCGTCGGCAAGGAATTGCAGCGCGTTGGGCAGACCAGTGCCAATATTGAAGAACTGGCACACAAGCTGGGCTTCTCGCGTGCTGACGATCTCTATATTGCTGCTGCGCGTGGTGATATGAACCTGCGTCAGTTCCAATTGGTGGCGCGTGGTGGTGATCTGCTGATCGATGCGCAATTGCCTGATGAAGTGCTGGCCAAGCCGAGCAAGCCGGTTGAAGGCAATCAGGGCATTCTGATCGTTGGTGTCGACAAACTGCTGACGCAGCTTGCCCGTTGCTGCAAACCGGCGCCGCCGGATGTGATTCAGGGTTTTATCACGCGCGGCAAGGGGATTTCGGTGCATCGCATCGATTGCTCCAACTTCTCTCATTTGGCTGCCATGCATCCTGAACGGGTGATTGAAACTGGTTGGGGTGGGCATACTACGGGCGTGTTTGCGGCCGATATTGTGGTCGACGCACATGACCGCCAAGGCTTGCTGCGCGACATCTCGGAAATTTTTACCCGTGAAAAGCTCAACGTGATCGGCGTCAATACGCAGTCGAAGCAGGGTAAGGCGCACATGAGTTTTACCGTGGAAATTACGCATCTGCCGCAATTGCAGCGCACGCTCACCCTGATCCATGAGATCGAAGGCGTGGTCGGCGTGCGCCGCGCCTAAACCATAAGGAGTGTCCAGATGAAGGGGAATTTTGCCGCCGTTGCACTGCTGGTGATTGGTGCTGTGGCACTGGCCGTCAATCTCGATCTTTTTGAACTGGATCTGGTTCAACTCATGCGCAAATGGTGGCCATTGGCGCTGATTGCGGTGGGTGTCGCCTTGTTCTTTACCCCTGGCGATGACAGCCGGAAGAAACCTGACTAAATGACTTTTGCCTCACTCGCTCTGATTGAACCCTTGCTCCGTACTCTGGAGCGACTGGATTACAAAACGCCAACCCCGGTTCAAACGCAAGCAATTCCTGCCGTGCTGGCCGGCCGTGACCTGATGGCAGCCGCGCAAACCGGTACCGGCAAGACTGCCGGTTTTGCCTTGCCTTTGCTGCAAAGACTGAGCACCGAAGGACCGCCGGTTAACGCCAATTCAGTGCGCGTTCTGGTGCTGGTGCCAACCCGCGAGTTGGCCGAGCAGGTTCACGCTAGTTTCCGTGAATATGGTGAGCATTTACCAGTCAGCACTTACGCGGCCTACGGTGGCGTCAGCATCAACCCGCAAATGATGAAGCTGCGCAAAGGGATCGATGTGCTTGTCGCCACGCCGGGTCGTCTGCTTGACCTGCATCGGCAAAATGCTGTGAAGTTTTCGCAAGTGCAAACACTGGTGCTGGACGAAGCGGATCGCATGCTCGATCTTGGTTTTTCCAACGAGCTGAATGCAGTATTTGCTGCATTGCCCAAGCGATTGCAAACCCTGCTTTTCTCTGCCACGTTTTCTGACGAAATTCGGGCGATGGCTGGCAAACTGCTGGTCCAGCCGCTCAGTATCGAAATCAGCCCGCGCAACACAACGGTTAAAAGCGTCAAACAATGGGTTGTTCCGGTCGACAAGAAATTGAAGACAGATTTGTTCTGCCATTTGCTCAAGACCAATCGCTGGGGTCAGGTGCTGGTTTTTGTAAAAACCCGCAAGGGCGTCGAGCAACTGGTGCAAACGCTGCTTGCCAAGAAAATCCGCGCGGATTCAATTCATGGCGACAAAGCGCAAGCCAGCCGCCTGCAAGCACTTGAAAGCTTCAAGGCAGGCGAAGTGCAGATTCTGGTTGCCACCGATGTTGCCGCCCGCGGTCTGGATATTGATGATCTGCCACATGTTGTCAATTTTGATCTGCCGATTGTTGCCGAAGATTACATTCACCGAATTGGTCGTACCGGGCGCGCAGGTGCCAAGGGCGAAGCGATTTCGCTGGTCTGTGCCGATGAAGTCAATATGTTGTCGGCCATCGAAACGCTGACCAAGCAGACTTTGGTGCGTGAGGAGGAGCCGGGTTTTGAACCGGAGCACCGCGTGCCAATGACCAATGGCGCAGGCCAGATCATCAAAAAACCGAAAAAGCCCAAGCAGCCGAAATCAGCGCGTGGCCCAAGCAAAGGTGTCCCAAGCAACTGGGAGGGCTTTGACACCCCAGCCAGCAAACCGCGCCGACCGCCGGTTAAAAAAGCAGGGTCTGGCGGTGCACGCAAGCCTGCTGCCAAAGGTGGTGCACGTTAATTGTTCAGCCAATAAAAATGCGGCTAAAAAGCCGCATTTTTTCAAGGTTTTTTGGTGTTGACCGTAACAATTCGTTTTTAGCCGCCACCCAGGGTAATCATCAACTCGCCCTGCGCATTGTGCGGTTTGGCACGGGCCGAGCGGCGGCGCTGATAAGCGCCAGCTCCATTCATGTCCCAGCCTTGCTGATTGTCAGCCAGATAGAACTTGAGGCCTTCGGTGATCACGCGTTTTTTCAGTTTCGGGTCAAGAATCGGGAAGGCGAGTTCGATGCGCTTGAAGAAATTGCGCTCCATCCAGTCGGCGCTGGAGAGATAGACGTTTTCCTTGCCGCCAGCGTAAAAATAGAAAATTCGATGATGTTCGAGGAAGCGGCCAATGATTGAGCGCACGCGGATATTGTCAGACAAGCCGGGAACGCCAGGGCGCAAGGCACAAACGCCACGGATCATCAGGTCAATTGAAACGCCAGCCTGTGAGGCTTCGTAGAGCGCGTTGATGACTTCTGGTTCGACTAGCGAATTCATTTTGGCGACAACGCGTCCCTTGCCGCCAGCGCGCGCGGTATCCGCTTCCGCGCGGATGCCGGCGACCACATTGGGTTGCAGGGTGAAGGGGGCTTGCCAAAGGTGTTTCAGGGTGCGTGCCTTGCCCAGGCCAGTGAGTTGCTTGAACACTTCGCTGACGTCGTTGGTGATTTCTTCATTGCAGGTCATCAGGCCGAAATCAGAATAAAGACGCGCCGTGCGTGGGTGATAGTTGCCGGTGCCGAGGTGGGCATAGCGCACGAGGCCGGAATCTTCCCGCCGGACAATGAGCAGCGCCTTGGCGTGCGTCTTGTAGCCGACCACGCCATAAACGACATGGGCGCCGACTTCTTCCAGTTTGGTGGCCCAACTGATATTGGCTTCTTCATCGAAACGTGCCATCAGTTCGACAACGACAGTAACTTCCTTGCCGCTTTGGGCGGCGCGGATCAGTGACTGCATCAGTACCGAATCGGTGCCGGTGCGGTAGACCGTCATCTTGATTGCCACAACCTGTGGATCATTGGCGGCCTGGTTGAGGAATTCGATGACCGGCGCAAAGGATTGGTAGGGGTGATGCAACAGGATGTCGTTGCGCCGGATACTGTCAAAAATATTGGCACCCTTGCCGACAGCCTTGGGCAGGCCGGGAACGAAAGGCGAAAACTTCATGTCCGGGCGGTCCACCCAGTCCGGTACCTGCATCAAACGAACCAGATTGACCGGGCCTTCGACGCGATAGAGATCGGAATGGGCCAGCCCGAATTGCGTGAGCAGAAAGTCGGTCATGGCCGGCGAGCAGTTCTCGGCAATTTCAAGGCGCACGGCGTCGCCGAAGTGGCGGTGCGGCAATTCGCCCTGCAGTTTGGTACGCAGATTGGTGACTTCTTCCTCATCAACGAAAAGGTCGGAATTGCGCGTGGCGCGGAACTGGTAGCAGCCGAGGACGGTCATGCCGGTGAATAATTCGCCGACAAATTCGTGCAGGATGGATGACAGGAATACGAAGCCATAGGCACAGCCTGCCAACTCTTCCGGCAACTGGATGACGCGCGGCAATACGCGCGGTGCCTGAACAATGGCGGCATTGGAACTGCGCCCGAAGGCATCCTTGCCTTCCAGTTCGATGGCGAAATTCAGGCTCTTGTTGAGCACTTTCGGGAAAGGGTGCGAGGGATCAAGCCCGATTGGCGTCAATACCGGCACCATTTCACGGATGAAGTATTGGCGTATCCACTCGCGTTGCGCTTCGTTCCATTTTGAACGGCGCAGAAAACGGATGCCTTCTTCGGCCAGGGCTGGCAGGATGATGTCGTTCAGGTGCTTGTATTGTTCGGTGACGATGGCGTGCGCTTCTGCCGAAACCAGGCGGTAGGCCTCCTGCGCGGTCTTGCCATCGGTGGTGATAATCCGCGCTTTGGCTCTTACCTGTTCCTTGAGGCCGGCCATGCGAATTTCAAAGAATTCGTCGAGATTGCTGGAGACGATGCACAAAAAGCGTAGCCGTTCGAGGAGGGGGACGCGCTCATCTTCGGCTTGGGCCAGAACGCGGCGATTGAAGGCGAGCAGGCCGAGTTCGCGGTTCAGGTAATTTTGTGTCGGAAATTGCGGCAGGGTATTGTGACGGATCATCTCGGTCTCCACTTTTTTCTTGAAGTATATGCGCCAAGTCCGTCATTTTGTTGCACTAATATTTCTGGACGATGACAAGTGGAGGCGTTATCGGTTTTTTAGTTGCTGCCGATTCGATGTTCCGTGCAGTGCATCAAGCAGGGTGCCGAGTTTGGCGTTGGTTTCGGCCAATTCCTGCCAGGGGTCGGAGTCGGCGACGATGCCGGCGCCGGCATGCAGTTCTATGCTAGTGCCTTGGATCAGCGCCGAGCGCAGGGCGACCGAGAAATCGCCATTGCCTGCGCCGTCGAGTATGCCGATGCCGCCGCTGTACCAGCCGCTGCGCTGTTCGCCGTGGTCCGCCAGCCAATTGATGGCTGCCGCTGTCGGATAGCCGCCAACGGCCGGGGTGGGGTGGAGGACGCGGAGCAGATCGAACAGGGTGGTTCCACTTTGCACCTGACCGCTGATGCGGTTGCGTAAATGGGTGAGTTGGCCTGCGGCATGGATTTCAACCGGCCAGGCACTTGGCGGCAACACGCAGAGCGGTTCAAGCGCTTGCATGATGGCTTGAACAACCAGCGATTGCTCGTGCTGGTTTTTGCTGCCGGCCAGTTCGCCTGAACCGGGCCAGGCGGTGCCGGCCAGCGCATCTGATTCAATTTGCCTGCCACTGAGACGAATCAGGCGTTCGGGCGTCGCCCCGAGAAAAGTGCTGCTACCTTGGCTGAAGGCGTAGATACAGGCATCCGTGTGATGCTCACACAGCGTTGCCAGCAATTGGCGGGCCGAAACTGGGGCGTTCGCCAGTAGCTTGCGACTGCGCGCCAGCACCACCTTGTCGATTCGACCTTGGTGGATGTCGCGACGCGCTGCGTTGACGCGTGCTACCCAGGCCCGTTCGGCCAATGTGCGATCAGCTTCGGGGAAATACTGAACAGGCTGGGAAAGAGCGGGATGGGCAAGCAATTTGCGCCATTGGGTGATTGCTTCACCAAGACGGGAAACAGTGCTGCTCAGGGTGACCCGGCAACGTCCATCAATGCTTTCGAGCAGTATGGCCGGCACAGCGAGCAGGGCGGCGGGCAGGTCGTTATTGCCCGACTGGGGAGCAAAGGAAAAACCAGCGAAGGCAAGTGCATGGCCACTGTGGCGCCAGTCGTGAGTCAAACCGGCGTAAGCGTTGGCCAGTGCAGCAAAGCGCTGCGGGCCATCGCTGCAGACATGCAGCACGTGGCCAAGGCCGAGGCGGAATTCGTCACTGGCGGGTTGGGCACGGTACCAGTAGGGTCCATTGGCGGGCAAATGCGCCAGCCAATTGTCAATGCCAGGACCGAGATCGAGCGTATGACTGACCAGTGCCGAACCAGGAGCGCCGGTTGCCCGTATTTCCAGTTGGCGGAGTAAGCCGGGGTCGGCGAGTCGGGCGTGCAAGCTGCTGTTCATCACAGTGCTTCGCTGGCCAGATGGCGGAGCGCGCTGCGTTCGAGCTTGCCACTTGCATTACGCGGCAGGCTGGGCAGATGAATGATGCGCCGTGGCCAGGCGGCAGAGGGCAGTCGGGTGTTGCTCCAGTCGCCGATTTCCTGGCGGCTGCAGCTGGCGACGACAAGGGCGACGATCAGATCGCCCCAGACCGGATCGGGCAGGCTGGTGACTGCCACGTCGTGTATGCCGGGGCAGGCGGCGAGACAGGATTCCACTTCGCTCGGGTGAACATTGCGGCCGCCGCTGATCAGCATGTCGTCAGCGCGACCTGTTACGGTCAACCGCTGATTCTGATCAATTTTTCCAAGGTCACTGGTGGTGAACCAATCGTCCTGCTGACGGCTGGCTTCACCCAGATAACCAGTCATCCGTTGCGGGCCACGAATCAGAATGCGGCCGTCGTTGTTCAGCGAAATTTCATTTTCGCCCAATGCTGTACCAACCAGACCTTCGTGCCAGGGACCATCAGCAGGTGTCCAGGTTGCGATCTGCGCACTGCTTTCGCTCATGCCATAGCTCGGATTGAGCGGCCAGCCCGCCGCGCTGGCGCGTTCGTAGAGCGTCATGGCGAGTGCGGCGCCGCCGATGATGGCGTGCCGCAGGGTGGGCGGTGGTTTGACTCCGCTCTCCAACAGTCTGGCGAGCATGGCCGGGACGAGTGAAATATGTGATACCGGCTTATTGCATAGAGCGGCGGCAATGTGGGCGGTGTCAAAGCCTTCGTGCAGCAAGACCGTTGCCCCGGCTTGGGCGCAGCGCCAGAGGATGGACTGGCCGCCGATGTGATTGAGCGGCAGGCAGGCCAGCCAGATGTCGCCTGAGCGCAGCGGCAAGCGTTGGTTGGCGGCGCTGGCGGCGGCATCAAGATTGCGGTTGCTTAGCAGTACTGCTTTGGGTGCGCCTTCACTACCGCTGGTGCTGATGATCAGGGCAGTATTGGGGGCGGGCAGGATGTTGCTCGGAAAAGCATTGCGGTCAACTGGCCAAAACGGCCGATTTTTTAAGCTGCAGGCGTAGGCATGCAGGGCAAGATCGAGGCTGCTGCCTTGCCGGATGAAGGCGTCCTGAACGGCGGGGATTTTCTCGGCCAGGCGTTCGGTTTCAGTCAGTAATTCAAGCCAGCTAAAGCTTTGCCCGGCAGTAATCAACGCTAGTGCATCAGGCACATCGGCGGCGTGATCAGTCAGGTGTTGGGCCAGGCTGCGTACAATCTTCATAAGCAGAGAATTATACGCAGGCGCTTAATCGCTTCGCAGCGATCCAGATCAAGAAATACGGATCTTAGCGTTGTGTTGTGTGAGCCGTGATCGCCAGCCATTCGCCATTACGCTGTTCGAGCAGGTATTCTTCCAGCGCTTCGAAACGGTAGGGCCGGCCATTCATCTGGCCTTGCTCGATGGCAATCGATTTGACGACAACCTGTTTGCAGGTGGCTTCGGTTTCGCCTTCGGCCAACGTCGCTTCAAGCGAAACGCGGCGTTGTTGGTAATCCTTGAGGCTGGCGATCGAGTTCAAGGTGCTATTGACCATTTCCTCGCGTTTGAACTCCAGCGTGGCCATGCCGTCACCGCTGCGTACCGTTGCCTTGGCAACGATTTCCGGGGCAAACAAGCCAAGGATGGTCTTGATGTCACGCCGAACAATAGCGCGGTCAAAACGGCCCAGCCAGGCTTCGCCGATGGTGAGTGGCGGACAGCCGACAATCACCGGTGGCGGCGGCTCCGGCGCCAGTTCGGGAGCACTGCTGGCTTTGGCGGGGGCGGCTGCTTTGGTAGGCGCTGCCAGTTTGACGCCGGTGCGGCTTTCCAGTTGTTTCTGGCTGACTGCGTCGACGGTTTCCGAGTAGCGGTCGAGTTCCTGATCGAAACTGCCCGGCACGTAGAATTCGGGCACCTTGGCTAGCAGGACGGGGAGTAGAACGGTCATCAGCGCCCGATTGCGCACGGCTGGGGCGCTGGGGTCGCGGGCGAAGCCGACCTTGCCGCTGTCGATCTCGACATTGCCGCCATTGGCATCAAGCAGCGTCGCACCGCGATTGACCTTGTCGTAGGTTCCCTGACGATAGTTGGCGTTGGCCATGGACGCAGGCAAAACATAGGGTTCATGGTCGGTACCACGAATACCGATGGTGGCCGAGGGGGTGACGATGCGATGATCATTGCGGTTAAGCTGGCCGATCCAGCCGGTGATGACGCGCAGGGAGCCGGTAATCAGGCGCAGGATCTGACGGTCGGTCGATTTTCCTTCGGCGGCAAAGCGTTCGGGAACAAACTCGGCGCCGGGGCGAACCGCAACGATGCCGGAGTCCCCTGTTTTCAAAACGGCTTCGCTGTTTGGCGCGGCTCGTACCTGTTCACCGACGAAGACCGTGCCGCCCTCACGCAAACGACGCGGTACGCCGAGCTTGCTGGTAACGAAGACATCCCCACGCAAGCGCCAGACATTGGCAAAAGGTTTTCCCGTATCCGGATTGTTTTGCACTTCATCAGCCGCCAGCGCCGGGAAAGCCGCTGCAAGAATGAGCAAGAAAGCCAGAGTGATCCGGTTGAACAGGTTGCGTGTATTGAGCGTCATTTGGCTGGCCGGAAAAAATCGAAGACGATACTGTGGAGTTTAATCCATTCGGGCTAAGACGAAATAAATGAGTGATTGAAACCAATGCCGGGTTGTTTTGGGATCAACATTTGCCCATTTTCAATGACCGGCGGCGGGCCTGTGTCATGAACAAACCAGTCTGCGCTGGCCAGGCCATGCGTGGAAAAAGGTGCCACAGCGGCGGCTAGATGGGCGCAGGCAGTCAGGCCGCAGGCGCTTTCCAGACTGGAGGTGATGATCACTTCCAGCCCCGCAGCACGTGCGCGCAAGGCCAGTTCGATGCTGGCCAGCAGTCCGCCATGACGCGCCGGCTTGATGATCAGACGTCGAACCGGCGAGGTGCGCCAGAAATGCTGATCAAGCAAATGCGTTGATTCGTCAATCGCCAGCGGGAAGGGGGCGAGTACCTGCAACTCGCGCAAGCCATGGTGAGACGGTTCGCGTAGTGGCTCTTCCAGTCCTTCGACGGGTAATTGCCGGGCGGCGCAGATGAAGGTATGGGCATCGGCTGCTGACCACGCGGCGTTGGCATCCAGCCGCCAACGGATGCCTGGCGGAAGGGCGCTGCTCAATATTTGAAGCTGGCGGATTTCTTCAGCGACTGGCTGCAAGCCAACTTTCAACTTGAGGATCTTGAAGCCGGCGGCAACTGCGTTGCCAATAGCGTCCGGCTTAAGTGAAAAAATTGACCCTAAAACGGCGTTGACCGTAACACTTTCCGGCGCGGGTTCGCAGCTCAGCCAGTTGGCCAGATTGACGCCGGTGCGTTGGGCTGCGAGATCAAGTTGGGCGCATTCTTCGGCAAAATCACGGGCGCTTGCTTCGCTGATGCCGAATTCCGGCAAAGGGGCTGCATCACCCCAGCCAGTCAGCCCATCATCAGTCTGCAAACGGAGTAGCGCGCCTTCTCGCTCATTCAGCAATCCATGCGCGGTTTGCCAAGGGCGCTTGAATGGCAGATGGTAAGGAAGCCAATCAGCCGAAATGATTTTCACGGACGTTTGCGGTATTTGCCAAAATCAGGTGGGCGGCGTTCCAGCCAGGCATTGCGGCCTTCCTGACCTTCTGCGCTCATATAGAAAAGGCCGGTGGCGTTACCGGCCAGTTCCTGTATGCCGGCCAGGCCATCGGTATCGGCATTGAAGCCGGCCTTGATCATGCGCAGCGCCATTGGCGAGAGTTCCAGCATTTGCCGGCACCAGCTGACAGTTTCTTCTTCCAGTTTATCGACCGGCACGACGGTATTGACCAGTCCCCAATCGAGCGCCGTTGCCGCATCATATTGACGGCAGAGCAACCAGACTTCCTTGGCCCGCTTCATGCCGATGGTGCGCGCCATCAGCCCGGCACCAAGGCCGGCATCAAAGCTGCCAACGCGTGGTCCGGTCTGGCCGAAACGGGCATTCTCTGCGGCAATGCTCAGATCGCAGACCAGATGCAAGACATGGCCGCCGCCGATGGCAAAGCCGGCGACCATTGCTATCACTGGCTTGGGGCAGCGCCGTATCTGCATTTGCAGATCAAGCACATTGAGATGCGGTGTGCCGCCTTCGTCGATATAGCCTTCGTCGCCGCGCACCTTCTGGTCGCCGCCCGAACAAAAGGCTTCGTTGCCGGCACCGGTCAAAATAATTGCACCTATCGTATTGTCGTGATGTGCGCGGTGGAAGGCGTCAATCAGTTGGCTGACTGTTTCCGGGCGAAAGGCATTGCGTCGCTCCGGCCGATTGATGGTGATCTTGGCGATTCCTTCGGCGGTTTGGTAGAGGATGTCGGAATAATCTTGGCTATTTTGCCAGTCTATACAGGGAGTCATGATCGCTTGGCGAGTTGGAATCGCGGCAAGTATAGCCTTGAGCACCAAATGCCAATTTGAGCTTTATCGTACTTCATCGATTTTCTATGCAGTACTACTGCCGCTATGTGAAAATGCGGCTTAAATAAATACAGGAATTGCCATCGTGAGAGAGCGCCGTCGTTCACATCGTTTTGGTTTGCATGGCCGGGTGCAACTCCAGTTGGGCGGGCGACAGTTTGAATTCCCGATGGCCGATATTTCGGTGACAGGTGTCGGAGTCATCCTCGATATTGCAGTGCTTGGTGCCAAGCCGGGGGGCCAGGTTGGTATCTGCACGATTGAATCCACGCAACTGGCCGGGCCGATTGAGGCTTACGTCAGTGTTATGCGAATTCGCCGGATTGGCCGCCAGCATCTTGTTGGTCTGCGCTTTGAGTCGATCAATGATGAACAGTTAAACCTGATTCACGATTACGAAAAATTGGCCCGCGCCTGAATCTCCCACGGTGGCGCCGGAGTAAACAGGTTTTCCAGTTCTGCCAGAAAAACCCGTACTTTCGGCACGCGCACCCGATTGGGCGTGTAGCAGGCATAGAGATACCTGCCATGGCTACTGACCAGTTCAAAGTCGTCCAAAACCGTTGTCAGTGCGCCGCGTGCCAACTCAGGTCCGCAAAGATAAGTCGGCAACATCGCTATCCCATGTCCGGCGAGTGCCGCATCAAGAATGCAATCAACATTATTGAAACGGAACTTGCTTTCAACCTTGACGCTGATTTCTTCATTATTGCCATCGATCAGCTTCCAGGCATGATTGCCATCGGCCAATTGAAAAGAGAAGCATGAATGATCAGCCAGCTCCTGCGGCGTCTTGGGTTCGCCGTGGGCAGCGAAATATGCCGGCGTGCCGCAAATCACCCGTTTCATGTGCACCAGTTTTCTCGCCACCGCATCCTCGGGCGGTGCCTTGGTCAGCCGCAAGGCGAGGTCGATATTGTCGGCGACGAGATCAACCAGTTCATCAGTCAGCACCAGTTCGCACGTCAGTTCCGGGTAATTGGCGACGATTTTGGGCAGTAGCGGCGCAATGTACATGCGGCCAAAGGTGATCGAAGCGCTGATGCGCAATACGCCGCGCGGGGCATCGCCCCTGTTTTTGACTGCCACTTCGGTACTGTGGATTGCCTCCAGCGCGCGCAAGGCATGCTGATGAAAAATCTCGCCAGAAGGTGTCAGACTCAGTTTGCGCGTTGAGCGGTCAAACAGGCGTACACCAAAGGCGCTTTCCAGTTCACCAATCTGCTTGCTGATTTGCGCCCGGGTACAATCCAACCGGCGCGCAGCGGCTGCCATGCTGCCGCTTTCGACAACCTTGACGAAACTTTCCCAACTGCTGAGCCATGCCATTTGTCAATAATCCGTTGACGGTATGACGCGAATTATGGGCTATTTGCCAACCAGATTGATCACTATAGTGTCATTAAAAATTCGACACTCCTAAATGCTTCAGGAAAAACCAGCATGCTGCGCTCATTGAACCGCCCCGATATTCTCGTTGTGACCCTGGCTGCCGCCGGTATTTTGATGGTCACCATGGGTGCCCGCCAATCTTTGGGGCTATTTATTGCGCCAATTGAAACGTCGACCGGGCTTGGCATTGCCACCATCAGCCTGGCGCTGGCGATTGGCCAATTTACCTGGGGCGCAATTCAGCCAGTGGCTGGTGCTGTCGCCGACCGCTACGGCCCGCGTACTGTCTTGATTGGCGGTTTGGTCATTTTGGCGCTGGGTTGTGCCATCACGCCCTTCATGGGCACCGGCTTTGGGCTGATCGTTTCGCTCGGCCTGCTTTCAGCCATGGGCTCGGGGGCTGGAAGCTTTTCTGTTTTGATCGGAGCTGCAGCGCAACGTTTGCCGATTGAAGCACGCGGTTCGGCTTCTGGCGTGATTAACGCGGGGGGCTCCTTCGGCCAGTTTGTCTTTGCCCCCATTCTGCAAAAACTGATTCAATCGATTGGCTGGATGGGCGCCATGTGGGCGATGGCTTTGATGACGCTGGCGGCTTTGCCACTGGTCGGCAAGCTGACCAGACCAGTTGAAGGCGAGGTCAAACATACGCACGAAGAGGGCGGTTTGGGTAAAGCCATCCGCACGGCAATGAAAGACCCCAGCTACCTGTTGCTGCACGCCGGATTTTTCACCTGTGGCTTTCACATTGCATTTCTGGTGACGCACCTGCCGGGCGAAGTTAACCTTTGCGGCTTGCCACCAGCTGTGGCTAGCTGGTCGCTGGCCATCATCGGCCTGGCCAATATTTTCGGCAGCCTTTACGCCGGTTCGTGTGTTGCAAAATACCGCAGCAAATATGTACTGGCTGCTATGTACGGCTCGCGTGCCGTGCTAGTTATCCTCTATTTGATGGCACCACGCACCGAGCTGACCTTCTATATTTTTGCCGCCGGACTAGGTTTCACCTGGCTGGCTACCGTGCCACCAACCGCCGCCATCGTCGGCAAGCTGTTCGGCATCCGCTACCTGGCTACCTTATTCGGGCTGACCCTGCTCACTCACCAGATCGGTGGTTTCCTCGGCGCCTATCTTGGTGGGCTGGCCATTAGCCAATTTGGGGACTTCACCTGGATGTGGTACGCCGATATCGTGCTGGCAACACTCGCTGCAATCTTCAATTTGCCTATCCGCGAAGCGCCAGTGCAGCGCCAATTGGCTGCTGCCTGAGGTGCCTGAGTCGAGCCGTTTCAAAGTTGTTCAGGGAGCGCTTGCATGACCGCCAGCCAGCCCCGAGTGGCTTCGTCGCCGGCGGCGCTGAAGGCGGCTGCCAGATGACGGGTTTGAATGCTGGTCAGTTGCTCTTCCAGAGCCTTGCCTTCCCCGGTGAGCGATAACTGCTTGACCCGACGGTCATGCTCGGACATTTCGACGGCCACCAGTTTCATTTCGATCAACTGGCGTAGCGGTGCATTCAAGGCTTGTTTGGAGACGCCAAGGACGCCAAGCAGGGCATTGACGGCGATTTGCGGCTGGCGTCCGACAAAGTAGAGAATACGATGGTGTACCCGGCCCAGGCCACGTTGGGCGAGCAGTCGATCCGGGCGCGAGGTAAAGGCGCGATAGCCGAAGAATAAAGATTCAACAGCGGCACGTAGTTCAGGTGTGTTTGATTGGTCAATCATGTTGACATAATAAGAGCGGACGCTTAGTCTGTCGATTGGTCAACAACATTGACATAGATCCATGCCCCATATCACTTGCGACAAACGCTTTTCCCGCCGGGTCGCCGGCCTTGAGGCCTCACCGATCCGCGAAATGCTCTCGATCATCGACCGGCCGGGAATGATTTCCTTTGCTGGTGGCTTGCCGGCCCCGGAAACATTCGCTGAGATCAGCCTGACCGGGATGCCGGCAAGCTGTCTGCAGTACGGGGCAAGCGAAGGTGACCCTGAGTTGCGGCAGGCGGTGGCAGACAATCTCAATGCGCTCGGTCTTGCCTGCACCCCGGCGCAGGTCCTGATTCTCTCCGGTTCGCAGCAAGGGATAGATCTGGTGGCTAAGCTGTTCATTGATGCCGGCACGCCGGTCGCCGTTGAGTCGCCGACCTATCTCGCCGCCCTGCAGGTCTTCCGCTACTTTGGTGCCAGTTTTACGCCGCTCGATCCGGATCTGCCCGATGCTGGCTTGTCGGCAGCAGCGCGCCCGGCTTTTGCCTATGCCATTCCGACTTTCCAAAACCCGACCGGACGCTGCTACGATACGGGCCAGCGGGCGGTGCTGGCCAGTGCTTGCGATGCCTTGATGGTGCCGCTGTTCGAGGATGATCCCTATCGCGATCTGGCTTACGACGCTTGCGAACGGACTCCGATCTGTGCCCAACTGCAACGCACCTCGTGGATTTATCAAGGTTCGTTCTCGAAAAGCCTTGCACCCGGTTTGCGTCTCGGTTATCTGGTGGCCTCGCCGGACCTCCTGACGTCGCTGATTCGCCTGAAGCAAGCGGCTGACCTGCATAGCAATCGGGTTAGTCAGTGGTATGTTCTGCAACAATTGCAGGATGCCGGTCTCCAGCAGCGCATTGCCGGTATTGTTTCAATCTACCGGCATAAGCGGGATCTATTCGTGCAAGCGCTTGAGCGCCATTTTGCCGGTCTTGCCGATTGGCTGGTGCCGCCAGGCGGGCTCTTTGTCTGGCTTAGGCTGAAACTGATGATCGATACGCAGCAACTGCTGCCGGAAGCGATCAAACGCGGTGTTGCCTTCATGCCCGGTGAGGCTTTTTATCCCGAACGTCGCGTTGCTTGCGGGGCTCTGCGATTAAATTTTAGTCACAGCAGCGTCGAACAAATCGAGCGTGGGCTGGCTATTCTTGCCGAATTGGTTGTTCAGGCTGGAAGCGGAGCCGGCATGAAAGGTACTTTGCCGGTAATCAAGTAGGTCTCGCAGCGCTCAATGTATTCTCGGGTGCTTTTTGGCATCGGGGTGCGGGCTCGGGTAATGTAAAAAACCAGATCGCGACCATTGCGCAGTAGTTGCAGGCCGTCAGAAGCGCTATGCATAACTTCTTCGGGTGACAACTCAGCCAACTTGGGATGTTCGTGCGGTGTGAAGTGGGCGAGTCGTTCGCCAGCGGTGACCAGCTGCGACCAGACATCAAAAATATTTGGGTCGGTGCGCAGGGTTTCGGTTTTTAATTTGGCGGCTTCAGCAAATTCACGTACGGTAGGTTCAATGCCTGCAAACATTGCAATCTGATTGAAATTAAGGATCATGCTCTCGGCGATTTTGTCAATATCGCGCATGCTTTGACCGATTTTGATATAACGGCTTTCGTAAAAATCCTCGACCGGAATCGAGAAGGCGCGAAATGGTTCGCCCCAAAGTTCATCAATGCCTTCTTCGCCGCTACGGTGACGCACAAAGCGCCCAAGTTCCATGGCATCCAGCAGGCATTGGCCGCATTCGCGCATCAGCGCGTCGTCACTGCGGATTTCGATACCGTCTGCCTGCAGTTCAACCAGCTTTCTAAAGATGTCAGTGGCACGGTTGAACATTGAACCGGCGAGCATGGCAGCTTTAACCCGGCGTTTGGTTGGGTCGGTTTCTGCCGCATAAGTGGCGCGTGCCTCGGCAAGCCGGGTACCTGGAATATTCAGGCCATGTTCGGTATGGTTGAACAAGCGCCGTGTGAGGGCTTCGATCAGGCGTTTTTTGGCGTCGAGCGAATCGGCCGGAACCGCGTAGGTCTTGATCCAATAGCCGTCATAAAGCACACGCTCTTCGTTGTTAACGATGCGTCGAGTACCTTCGCAAGGTAAAGGGTTGGTGCTTGAATCAAGTTCCAACCGGTGCACTGTGTTCATCGCCGCCACTTGGGTAAAAGGACTATCAACATAAAGCAAAAATCAAGTTTGCGGGGTAAATTATTAACGAATTCATTTCGTTACACTTACTCCACAAACCCAAAGAGTTGGCCGGATAAACCGGACTATTGTCTAGCCCTGTGACTTTTCAATTTCTGCCAGTAGCTTCAAAGCACGTTCTCTGTTTTTGGCTGCAGCAGCTTTACGTTCGTCGACTTTTGCCGCTTCTTCCAAAGAAGCTTTAACCAAAGCTTGGTGTGGTGTCAGGCCACCCATTGCGGCGTTTAGCATGCGCTCAATTTTTGAGTCGAGTTCTTTTTCTTCCATCGAGTTCTCCTTGTTAAATCAGCCGCCAATGTCAGGGGTGTTGCCGCGGCCTTGGCAGAACTACTTGATTCCTGGCTTTCTTCCTGGTGCGGGGCGCGGAATGTAACCCGACAACCGGCACTGAAAACCTTCTATCGTTTTTCCTTTGACATGGGTGGTGACGGTACACTGGGAAATATCACCCCTGGCCGATAGCTCAGCAAGTGAGGCGCGCACTTCTTCGATCGAAATATTAGTTGCCGCTGCAATATCAAAATCAAGCAGTTGTCCGTGTTTCTTCAGATAATCGAGAACCTTGGTGACTTGCATTTGGATTCCTTTGTTTCGTTTGATGGGTAACGTGACCGTAAGTTACAGCGATGAAATGACCCATTTCCTACTTTAAATAAACCCCATCCTTGCTGCAATCTATCAGGGAGGCATTGTCACGATGAAGCAGCGGGTTGGTTCAACTAAGAAAAAAAGCCCGCTCGCGGCGGGCTGAAATCCATTTCTTGGAGGAGATGGAGGAGACGGTTCCGAGTATACCAAGAAAATTGTGCAATGCAACATCTGTCGTCAATTAATTTGCAATTTTGGATTGATTTTGGCAGAAATGAAAAAGGCCCGGCAAGTTTCACCGGGCCTTTGAAAATAAGCGAAAGGCTTACTTGGTGTTTTTCGTCATTGATGCGATGTTAGCTTGTGCTGCATCAGAAAACTGTTTTGCGACGGTGTTCATGTTGCCAAAAGCAGAGTTGGCAGCAGCAATTGCGCTCTTGATGGCAGCAACAGCACCTTCAGAACCAGCTGGAGCTGATTTGGAGGCCATTTCAACCATGCTGGCCATAGACTTCTGGAAGTCGCCGAATTGAGCTTCAACCATCTTGGCCAGCTCTTGTTGGGTCTCAGAAGTGATTTCATAGACAGAACGTGAGTAGGCAACAGCTTTGTCAACAGCCGGCTTGGCAAGTGACGACTGTGCAGCAAGTGCTTCTTTCGGATCTTTTGCCGACATAACGGTTTGCACGCCAGAAACGGTATCTTCCAAAGCTGCGCGAGCAGTGTTCAGATTCAATGCGGCGATACGCTCAGCGGAGGCAAGGGCGGTGTTTGCGACGGACAACAGGGAGTCAACGGTTGCTTTGTTGGCGGCTGCGAATTGTTCTGGATTGATAGACATTGTTTGTCTCCTGATAAGGTTATCGATGTGTTCGGTACTGAGTATAACCTAAAGAAATCAAAAATTGTGCACTGCAGCAATTTTAGTGTGTAACTGATTTTCGTCAGGGAATAATCCTGCTGTTGCTGCTATAAATTGCGCGTAACTCGCATCAGGTAATTGACGCTTGTATCCTTGCCAAGTGAGTATTGCTTGGTGATGGGGTTATAACTCATACCAATCAGTTCAGCCGGTTCGAGTTGTGCCATTTTTGACCAGCGTGCAAGCTCGGAAGGCCTGATGAACTTCGCGTAGTCATGCGTCCCTTTCGGTAGCATCTTTAATACATATTCGGCACCGATCACTGCGAATAGATAGGATTTTGGGTTGCGATTAAGTGTCGAAAAGAAAATCTGGCCACCGGGTTTGACCAGTCGGGCACATGAAGCGATGACACTGCTTGGGTTGGGAACATGCTCCAGCATTTCCAGGCAAGTAACGGCATCAAATGTATCAGGCATTTCAGCGGCTAGCGTTTCCACGGATATTTTGCGGTAATCAACTTTTTGGCCGGATTCAAGCAGGTGAAGTTTGGCGATCGCCAATGGTTTGTCCGACAGATCTATGCCGGTAACATCAGCGCCGCGTAGTGCCATGCCTTCAGAGAGTAAGCCACCACCGCAGCCGACATCAAGTATTCGTTTGCCGGCAAGACCGACATGGCTATCGATCCAGTCAAGGCGCAAGGGGTTGATATCGTGTAGTGGTTTGAATTCGCTATTGGGATCCCACCAGCGATGGGCGAGGTCTCCAAATTTTTCCAGTTCGGCGGGGTCGGCGTTGAGCATGGTTTTCTACAAAAATAATGGAAAAGAAAAAGCCCCGCATTGCGGGGCTTTTTTTGAAGCATCAGCGAATTACTTGGTGCCGATGATTTCGATGTCAGCACGACGATCCGGCTGCAGGCAATCGATAAGGGCCTTGGATTTGCCGTTACCTTTGCACTTGTCGCCAGTAACCGGCTGCTTCTCGCCCTTGCCTTCGGTGTAAACACGGTTGGCTTCGATACCCTTGGCAACCAGATATTCCTTAACAGCGGCAGCGCGCTTCTCGGAAAGCTTCTGGTTGTAAGCGTCACCACCGATACGGTCGGTATGGCCGACGACCAGGATAACTTCCAGCTTGATGGCTTTGGCCTTACCGACCAGTTCGTCCAGCTTGGCTTTGCCTTCAGGGCGCAGCGTTGCCTTGTTGAAGTCAAACAGCGCGTCAGCAGCAACGGTGATCTTTTCGCCGGACGGCTTCGGACCACCCGCAGCGGCACCAGCGGCAGCAGCCTTGACCGGCGGATTGCAAACTTCAGCCGGGATCAGGTCTTTGTCACATTGGCAACCAGCCGGATCCTTGGCGGCAGCAGCCGGGGTCCAGTAGC
>ERZ724510.540-NODE-540-length-21850-cov-7.145676_pt1 | contig 21850 bp, 17 predicted proteins | sample MGYA00376043_ERZ724510 | MGnify/ENA primary metagenome ERZ724510 (study PRJEB28724, sample SAMN07190888) | wastewater metagenome | isolation source: influent of sewage treatment plant in Hong Hong | place: USA: Christiansburg, Virginia | collected 2016-03-01 ... | reverse complement strand
CCATAGAGCCATTTTATGGGGTAACGGATTACCGTCAACTGGTTTAGACCCTAATAGTTAATTGTTAAGGTTGGAGAATGATAAAATATGAAATTTCTCAAAATCCTTATGGTGTTCCTCAGATTCATTTTTTCCAAATACTGATGCCATTTGTTTTTTCCCCAACAGCAATAGTATTAGTAATGGTATCTGTAGTTGTATCTATTACTGATATCGTATCTGAGAGAAGATTGGTGACATAGACTTTCTTTCCATCATGACTCACAACAACTCCATGAGGAGCTTGTCCGCCAGTATAACTCTTCAGCACCTGCAGAGAAGCAATATCGATCTCGTATATCTGATTGCTCGTTGGTTCGTCGAAATAAAATCCCTGATCTGCAACATAGAGAGACTGACTATCAGGAGTTGGATAGAGCTGGATTGGTCACTTTGCTCCATCTGGAAGACGGACGGTATCAAGCTTTTTTGTACTGAGATCATATCGAGCAATACTCTTCGTTCCGTAGAGAGATCCGAATACATATCTTCCATCTGGTGTCACTGCTACCTGAACAACCTTATCGGAAGTCCGAACGAGTTCGAGAGCAGAGGTTTCAGTATTCATGATACCAATTGCTTTCTCTCCAATCATGGCAATAAGGAGATTTTTCCCATCTGGTGTGAGACGGATTCCATGCGGTAGTGAGCCTTCTGGGAGATCCACCTTTTTGAGGATACTACCATTCTGTATATCTACTACGAATACGATACTATGTTCTTGGGAGGCAACGTATGCAAGAGTATCATTCATATCAATCACTACATGTGCAAGGTGCATACCAATACCAAGAGGAATACGCTCAATAATAGTATCTGTTGCTGGATCAATTAGGATAAGTTCATCATTATTGATACCTTCTTCTCCGTGAGAATCTTCGTCTTCCATGATATTCGCTGTCACTGCAATAATTGTTCCCTTGGGTCCAACCTGTACATTGTGTGCTGTATAGGTGAGGAATTTGCCATAGAATTGTCGAGAGAGACTAATATTCTTCATAAGTTTCTCTGTTTTCGCATCGACAACACTCACACTGCCATCTCACTCATTGGCTGTATAGATTTTTTCATTACTCTCTATTGGTTTTTGTATAGTATTTTCGAATGAGAGGTATATATTGCCTCATTGCCAGGTGACAACACTCCAGAGGAGTCAAGCAAAAGAAAGCACGCCGATACTGGAATATAGTATAGATTTTTTCATAATTTTTGTGTAAGAAAGTAAGCTACTGAATCACGATCTGACCTTGTCCCATACCCATCGATCCGCACACGAGGCGAATTTTTTGAGGTTTTGTGCCATCAATAGAAAAAGTGAATGCCTCTCACTTTTTGATATATTGTTCTCGTCCACCTGGGAGAATTACTGAATAAAAACACCCAAGCCCATCAGAAGTTGGTGTGACGGTAATGTGATAGTTTTTTCACTTTGCAAGTGTGAGCGTCTTGGGTGCGAATCCATAGCCATCATGACCCCATGATACTTCTTCCGTTGATACGCTCATATTGGTAGGAGTTTCAGTATCTCCACCTGGACTTGTATCTGTGACCTTGATTTGATTCGCTGGAGCTGAGAGATTCGAAGCCTGGATGATATTCCATCCATTCGTCGCTGTGAATACTCCGAATACCAGAAGGAGTGATGCAATGAACGGATTCATGACTTTGAGTTTATCCTTCACATACTCTGTTCCGAGTCCGAGGGTGTAGAGTACTGGGAAAGTCCCAAGCGCAAATGCCCCCATTACGAGCGCACCCTGCCATGGATTCCCTGATTCGATTGCAAAGAGCATCATACCCTGTGTAAAACCACATGGAAGAAGGAATGTGAGTGCCCCAACCCATGGTGCATACTTTGGATTTTTGAGTTTTGTGATATTTTTCGAAAGTCCCATAGGAAGGTGAAATCCCCATCGAGAGATATTCGGAACGAGTCCGAGGAGCTGAATCCCGAGATACGCAAGCACGAATCCAACGAATATACTCAGAAAACCGTTAAAATATATTGAGCCCGAGAAGCTTTTCCCAATCATTCCGAGAACAAAACCTCAGACGATGAAGGTGATGATTCGCCCTATATGGAAGCGAAGTTGTGTTTTCCATCCATTTGTTTTGTCGACAATCGACTCTGTATATCCTACAACGATTCATCCTGTTACAGCAAGACATGTTGATATAGATGCAACGAGCCCAACAAAAAAGGCAACGGTGAATCAGAGTTTTTCGTATGATGGGAGGAGTCGAGAGATATCCATCTGGAAGAGGAGATAGAGAAGTACTCCAGCAAGAAGAAGCCAGGATATAGTACGACCCCACGCAATGTTTTTTGTAATTCAGTGACTTCACTCATTATGGAGAGCATATCCTGCTTGGTGGATTGCATCTTGTATACTTTCCTCAGGGATATCTTTGGAGCACATAATAGAGAGTTTTCCAGTTTTACTTGAGATACTCTCAACATGACATCCATCGATTTCTTCTATCGCATCTCGTACCATAATCTCACAGGATTTGCAGTGCATACCCGCAACCTGAAGGAGTTTTTTTGTAACCATATATCGAATAATTAAATAAATAAAATACCTAAAAAGAAAAAGTACACACAAAATATGTCTCCATTTCTTAGAAGAGGGTAATTATTAGTTTAATTTTTTGATAGATGAACCTATGAGAGATATATATTCCCCTGGGTCTGGTGGAGCGTTGGATCGATAGAGAGCATTGATTGTTATGTTAATATTTCCTTTTAGAGTATCTCCTAGAGGATATCGCTCAAGAGAAACAACCATGAGAACATCTTTCAGTGACAGAGGTGTATTGCTATTTTTCTCCATTGAACTCTCGGAAGTATCTGGACAACAATCAAGTGTTCAATGAGTATTTCCTGTTGCTTCTATTATAGGATGATTATCTTCATGTGTATCCATAGATAACATCTCTCACTGGTGATGACTCATAGATACATCCACATATCCTGCAAAAACCATTCCACAATTGGGAAGGGTCATGAGGAGCGTGAGGATGAGAGAGAGAAGGTATTTCATTTGGGTGATAGTAGTATGAAGAAGTTCGATGTTTTTCAGAAATCTTGGTTATTTTCTTGTTGCGACATCCCAAGTCCGAACCAATTCTTCGATAAAATCCTCTTTTTCCTTTCATTCACTAGAAAGAGCTTTTGTTCCACAACAAGAGAGATGGTTCTTGAGGAGTTCTCGATTGGCACTCTGAAGAAGTCCCATGGCAGCATTGATCTGGTGAGCTACATCAGCACAGTAGACATCGTCATCGATCATTTGTTGAACCTTCGTGAGTGTACCAAGTGCCTTCTTGATATTGAGTTGTATTTTATCTTTTGAGTGGATCATAATAAGTAATTTTCAATAAACCATACCATATGGTATGGTTTATATTATATAAATATGAAAGAAAAAGGCAAAAGAAAATTAAAACTTAAAGAAAAAAGTATGTTCATAGCTTATAAAAGTATCTTGTATAACATATATATCAGAGGCGTATGTGCTATGTATATAACAAGAGCATATCTTCACAAATATGCAGGGAGTTCCAATAATCAAGAATATCCTCTAAATAAGATATAATCCCTACCTCTCTCATCAAAAAAAGAAATAACTCCGTATCATATCAAAAAATATCCCAGCCATGGTATAAGTGGATAATAATCAGCTGAAAAAAAATCTCTGTTCACAAGTCCTATCGGGAGAAGTATATTTGTATTGACGGAGATATTATCTATAAGAAATTGCAAAGTGATAATAATCATTCCAATAATAACATTCCACCTTCAAAATTTTATAAAACCCAGGGAAACAATGGAGCTCAGGGAAAAAAAGTGGATAATACCAAAGGAAATACGTTGTTCATAAAACCATATATACGTAATATATGTAATCATAAAGGCTATAATCGAAAGTATACATGCTCTTTTGAAGAAATGCTTGTATATTACTTTAACATCTTTATTAAAGACAAATAATCAAAATGAAATTCCTGCAACAAAAATAAAAACAACAGCAACAACTCTCCCGAGAATATACCAGAATAAATTAGGAAAATCTATACTAGTATATTCAAATACATGCAGAAGAATATAGTGAGCATGAAATATTACCATTCAGATAACAGCGATACCACGAAGGGCATCAAGTTTTTGTGAACGCATAGAGATGCACTAATGATTCTCGAGAAGTTCCTTGAATTTTGCGATCTCGGCATTCTGTGTATGGATAATATCATTCGCCATCTTCACGATCTCAGGTCGCTGAGATACTTCGAGGACTTCTTCTGCCATATGTACCGCTCACTCATGGTGCTTGATCATATCATCCATAAACGCATCATCGAGGTCATGATCTGAAAGTTTTGAAAGATCTCGCATCATTGGCATATAGCTCGTTTTAATAGTGCTACTTGGATACCATGATTTCATCCATGATCCGAGAAGAGCAATCTCTGTTTTTTGTGCTGAGACGATGTTTTCAGCAATTTTTTTCAGTTCTGCATTTTCGGTTTTTGCTACGATAATGCTCGCTGTATCGACCGCTTCTTGATGGTGTGGGATCATGTTAGCGATGAATTCTTCCTCAGTCGATGCTCACATATGATCCATAGAACCATTTCACATGTCCATCTGAGAGTGATCCATGCCTGCCATAGAATTATCAGAAGATGTTTTCGCAGGGGCTACAGGGGAAGCAGGAATTGTAGCTGTCGGGGTCTTGGTAGGAGAAGTTGTATCACTACAACTTGCAAGTGCAAGGGTCGAGAGGACAATAAGTCCGAAAATAATAGGAGTTTTCATAAAAGGAAAAATAAAAAAAGATAAAAAATAAGGAATGGGAAGAATTAGGATGTATTCATATCCAGAGAAATAAAGAAATAAAATTAATCGACGATGAATTGATTTTTCTCGGTTTTTTCTCGAAATCCGTCCGAATAATATCGGTAAAATATCCCTGGTCGAAGTGCGAGTTCTATGAGCGTCGAGACAAACAGTCACCAAAATATCACGGTTGCTATCGGTGAGAGCATCTCTTTCCCTGCATCTCCTGCTCCGAGAACCAGAGGGAGCAATCCGAGAATAGCAGAAAGTGCAGTCATCGATACAGGAACGATGCGTTCGAGCGATCCTTGGATAATCGTCTCTCGATCAAAAGGTTTCCCTTCCTCTACACATAAGTGCTTATAGTGATCGATAAGCATGATCCCATTGCGTGAAACAATACCCATGAGAGCAATAAATCCAACTAGATGAGCTGTCGATATAACTCATCCAGTAAGCCATACTCCAAGAATACCTCAGAACCATCCTGTGACAATACCGAGGAATATCTGAAGGACGAGAACGACGCTTCAGAAATGCCAATAGAGAATTCCAAAAAGTGTAATAAGGACACCGATGGAGATAAACATAAGAAGTCTTGATGACTCTTTTTGTGCTGAGTAAAGCCCTTCATAAGAAACTCTGTACCCTGCAGGGATAGTGAGTTTTGATACTTCAGCTTGTATTTCATCTACGACATCGACTATCGAGCGATCTTTGGTATATCCTGATATGACGATGCGCCTCTCTGAGTTTTCATGATTGATGATATTTCGAGATTTCGAGAGTTCTACACTCGCAACATTACCGACGAAGAGCGTACGCTCATCTCAAACCCAAAGTGGAATACTACGAATTGCTTCGGGTGTACTTGTCCATGAAGCAGGAAATCTCATAACAACAGGATATGAATTTTGTCCTTCGATGACTCGCGCTACCTCTTGTCCACCAATACCGACATCGAGGAGTTCCTTTATTTCATTATAATTTACTTTCTGTGAAACAAGAGAAGGAGTATTTGGAGTGACGCTGATACTTGGGATTTTTGTCTGCGGTTCGAGAGATATATTGAGTGTTCATTCCACTCCATTGGCGATCTCGACTACTTGGCGTCACAATGTTTCGAGTGTATCAAGATCCTCTCCGAATATTTTGATCACGAGAGGGGCTCGTATACCTGAGATAATCTCTTCTACTCTATGAGTAATAGGTTGTCAGATACCCATAACGGCTACTTGCTTATATTCTCCTATGACAGCATTAATAGCATCATAGATTTTTGTTTTTTCCTCACTTGTCACATTGGGTGAGAGTGCTACCTCAATCTCTGCATTATTAGATCATTGGGCATGTGCGTCAGCATCGGCACGCCCAAGTATTGCTCCCGCTCGTTCGACTCAGGGGATTTTTCAGAGTTCGAGAGAAAATTTTCTCGTGATGTCGAGGGTATATTCGAGGGAGCTTCCTGGCTTGGTCGTGATCGAGATAGTATAACTGGACTCGTTAAATGATGGAAGTCCCTCTTGTCCAGCACTCATATATCCTATGATGGTAAGTGGTATCGAGAGAAGAGCAAAAAGAAGGGCTTTCTGAGGATTTTTGAGACTCCAAAATATTGGTTTTTTTGCCCAGTGTTTGAGTTTTTCAGTAAACCATGTATCTTCAGAAATCTTGCCATGCCGTTTCGCTATCCATGAGGGTAAGAGATAACTACAAATCACAGGAACAAATGTCACGGCAACCAAAAGTGACATGATCATCGAAGTGATATAGGCAATACCAATTGGTGCAAGGATTTTTCCATCGATACCAGGCAAAAGAAGAAATGGAACAAATACTATAAGCTGAAGAATAGTTGCATATACCACACTTCCTCGTACCTCTTTTGAGGCTTCGAATATCACTTTTAGGGGATGAATATGTTCTTCTTTTGGAAGAAGGGCATTCAGACGAAGTCGCCTAAATATATTTTCCATATCCACGATCGCATCATCTACGAGCTCACCGATAGCGATAGTAAGCCCACCAAGTACCATGATATTGATACCGATACCAAAAATATAAAATACAATAGCCGAGAGAAGGAGCGTGATTGGAAGAGAAATCATCGTAATAAATGCAGTACGAGCATTCAGGAGAAAGAGAACAACGATAATGGCAACTATAATAGCAGCATCTCTGAGGGCTTCTTCGACATTAGTGAGTCACTTCTCGATAAACCATGTTTGACGAAATATATCATCTTTGAGTTCTATTCCTTTGGGAAGTGTTTTCTGTATTTCTGCTACTTTTGCGAGAAGAGTATTCGTGAGTTCTACGGTATTAGCATTTGGAACTTTGGAAACGCGGATAATCACTCATTCTCATCCATCGATGAGAGCATCTCATCGTCTTTGGCTATTTTTTCCAACTTCTACACTCGCTATATCACTCAGAATATTTCCATTTGGAAGAGAGATAGATCCTATTTTTTCTTTTGTATTTTGTATCGGATTGAGTTTGATTGGATATTCCGATTTTTTATCGATAGCAATACCCGCCCCTCCTGGATTGGTTATTTCAGCGAGAGAACTCTTTAGATCTTCGAGGGTGATATGTTTTTGTGCGAGTTTTGCTGGATCGACAGAGATAGTATACTGAGGTGCTGACCCTCCCATGATGAGGAGATTAGAAATCCCTGATACCGTCGAGAGGGATTGTCTCAGTTCTGTCTCTGCATAGAGACGGAGATCTGATTGACTCACACTTGGGTCAGTCGAAGTGAGTCCGAGCCAGAGAACTTCTCCCATCAGTGCTGACTCAGGTGCAACAGTGAGATGTACTCCATCAGGCAGGGTGACAGACTGGATTTTCTCATACACTCGTTGACGATTGATATTCACTGTACTTCACCAGTCGAATTCTACATTCACAACTGAGAGTCATCCTGCTGAGCTCGATCTCACTGCATCTACTCATGGTATCGTTCTGAGTGTTCGTTCGAGGGGGAGAGTGACGATTTTTTCGACATCCTCAGAACTCATTCATTCGGCTTCAGCAAATACCGTGACACGAGGACGATTGAGATCTGGGAGGACATCGACAGGGAGATGGGCAAGACTATAAAACCCAAAAAGTGTAACAATCAGATAGAGGCAGAGAACCAGAGGTCGTCTATTGAGTGCAAATTTGATAAGAGTATTGAGCATGATGATTACGGATTAGTGGATAAAATCGCACTCACATCCATATCATCTTTCCATTTCGGATTTGAAGCATCTGTGACTACCTGTGTGTCTTCCTTGAGTCACTCGGTGACAATATATTTTTCTCCGATGATTTCATAGGAGACTTTCCATTTTTTCAGGGTCTTACTCGGGAGGACTTTGTATACATATGCTTCGTCTCACTCTTGGAAGATACTCGTCTTTGGGATTTCGATATATCCTGTTCCTGTGAGTCCTGATTTTACGATACGAACTTGTGTACCAACAGGAAGGTGTGATGTATCGATGGAGGCTTCGACAGAGATAGTTTGCGTATCTTGGTTCACGGAGGATGAATAACGAGTAATCTCTGCGAGAGTACTATCAGCGTCAAAACCTGGGAGACTGACTTGGATATTTTGTCATTTCTTTATGGAACTATACTCAGCTACGGGAACTTCGAACCTGACGAAGAGATCGAGATCATCACTTTTTCCTGCTATATCAAAAAGTGGCGTGGTCACATCGACGGTCTGACCGATACTGACATTTTTTCGTGAGATAACACCGTCAAAAGGAGCGACCGCATAACTGACCTTCATAGTACTCTGAATAGCTCATAGAGCATTTTGTAGGGCTTTCACACGGTTTTCAGATCCGATTTGCTCTGCTTTTGCTTCTATCTTGAGTTTTTCGAGATCGACACTCGATAGAGATTTTTCTCCGTTGAGTGTCGCATAGTCTTTTTTCTTATTGGCTTCCAGAAGATCTCGTTCTGATTCGAGAAGTATCATCTCTTGCTTCAGTCCGATGAGATCGGCATTTGCCTGAGAGAGTGTTCATGAAGCGGTTGCATTGGCACTCAGAGCTCATTTCTCTATCTCGATGAGTCGAGATTGGAGTATAATGATACCATTATCTCCTGAGAGGAGCGATAAAAGTTTTTGTTTATTTTCAGTATAACTCTCTGTCGATGTATTTCAGATAATCGTATAGATAAAATTTGCGTCGTTGATAAGTGCTTCGAGTGAACTGAGAGTTTTATTCAGATCTGCGGTCGATGTCTCAGTTGAGATTGGATATGCAGGCAATATTGTCTGCATATTTTTATGAAACTTGTCTGGTATATCACTCATCTTTTGACGATCAATTACTTCGAGAGATCCCAAGCCCCAATAAAACTCATATGAGGTTGAATTCATTCTGAGAATTTTTATATCGCTATCGTAGAAGATTCTGAGGAGTTCGGCTATAGCTTCATTTGTTTTCCCGATGAGATATTTCTTTGCTGTTTCTTGTTTTTGAGTATTTTCTGCGATGGTAGCACTGCTTGATTGCCGACTACTCTCGATGACCACTCATCTGGCTTCGAGATTTGCTCGAAGACTGGTGATCTTTGCATCGAGTTGTTTTTTCTGCACTTCGTACTGTATATCGAGTGCTTTTCTCTGGACATCATATGCCCGACTAAAAGAACTCTCTGGGCTCGCAACTACATTGGTAATATATGCTAATTTCTCTTTTGCACTCTGGAGCTCTCCTTGTGCTATTGCGATCTCCGCTCTTTGCCCTGCGACCATACTTACCATCTCTGGCGTATTCGTCGGAGCATTGATGATAGCAACACGCTGTCATTTTTTTACAGTATCACCGAGACTGACGAGAAGTGCTCATATGATACCCTGACGTTCTGGAAATATAGATCCATAATTATCTGAGAGAACCGTACCTGGGTAGGTAGGCACTGAGAGATTATTGGCATCAGCTACTTGTAGTGTAGTAAATACTGCTCCCGTAGAAACATCTATAGAGGTACCTCATCCGAGTTTCTCTGCTTCTTCATCACCATGTCCACCATGTGCCCATATGATGGTATACGATCCTACGATAGAAATTAATACTCATGTCAGAGCAGAAATAATAATATTTTTTTGCATATAAAAAATCTAAGAAGTATAAAATACCCACACGCGGTGGATCAAATGATATAGTTTCTTAGATGATCAATATTGTTTCTCCTACGAGAAGATGTCAGAAGAAGTGATTCTCTGGTCAGGGATAGTATTGGAAGTACGTAAGTGTAGAGGGGAGTGTCCATCCTTCTCTTTCTTCAGGATAGAATGAAACTGCCATCTCAAATACATTCTGCGTAGAATTATCATTATGTATTTTCTGAGCCGCACTTGTGTCTACCTTCGTTTTGGTACAATGAGGTGGTTCTTGATTATCTGGGGCTTTGACGATATGTGACTCTGTGATACCATCATGCGAATGAGATACGATTTCTTTATGGGGTGTACTTCAAGCATGAACAATAGCCATATTTCCAAAAAGAAATAGAGCAAGTATAGTAATCACGCTTATAAGTTTCTGATAGAGAAAGAACATTTGATACTGAGTATATGGATTATGTGGGAAAAAGGCAAATTATTTCCTTGTTGCAACATCCCACGTTCGAACGAGTTCTTCGATAAAATCTTCTTTTTCTTTTCATTCAGCTGAGGGGGCTCTTGTACCACAACACGAAAGATGATTCTTCAGGAGGTCACGGTTTGCGCTCTGAAGAAGACCCATTGTTGCATTGATCTGATGAGCCACATCAGCACAGTAGATATCATCATCGATCATCTGTTGTACCTTTGTGAGCGTACCAAGCGCTTTCTTAATATTGAGCTGTATTTTATCTTTTGAGTGAATCATTGTATTGTAAAGATTATATCTAAAGTAGACGGTATAGACTATTTATAAGGACATGATTTCCATTGTTTACTCGGGCAACAATATGATTTAATCCAATTGAGTAATGATCCAAAGAAACAAACTATACCCGATCGACAGAATATACCTGAATGTTTTTGCATATATAAAAGAATATGATTTATGTGTTCAGGAAATTGTATTGAAAAACCCTATGGTTTGAGTATAATCAGATCGACTTTTTAGCGAAAGTACTTCCCGCATCCGCGGGATTTTATGTGCTTATTTTCCACAGGCACATCCAGACCCGCAAGAGCAATTCTCGCAAGTACATGGATTGCATGTGCAATTCTTCGTATTCATAGAGTGTAAGTAAATAACTATACCTAACCATATGGTATGGTTATACTATACGTATTTTTCGAGAAATCAAATTATTTTTTTAACGTATTCCACCTTATGGTCTATTCTTTTCATATAAGAACTCAAGATTCAATAACTTCAACTTCGTCTCATCATCCCTAAGAACCTGTTTAGTATCTCTTGCTAATTCCTCTGGAAGTAGATATATTGCGAAGCAATTATATTTTATTCAGAAGATTTATGCCATGATATACATCAGACCTGAGCGAAGAACAGTTTAGTAAGATTCGTCCACTCTTGGAACAGGTCACAAAACAGACAAGACCAAGAAAAACAGATATTCGAAATATATTTAATGCCGTGCTCTATCTTTTGAAGAATGCCACGAAGTGGCGAGATATACCAAAAGATTTTCCTAACTGGACACTTGTATACTACCACTTTTCCAAATGGAAACAAGCTATTGATCCAGATACTAGTGAACCGGTATTGGAGGTAGTTTTAAAAAAAATTGGTGCAAAATGAAAGAGTATTGAAGTGAACAAAGAGTAAACGAACATCTCTGTTAATTATTGATGCACAGAGTGTGAAGAATGTATTTACAGCAGAAGAAAAGGGATACGATGCCGGAAAGAAATTTCATGAATCAAAAGACATATTGCTGTAGATACCCTTTGACTTCCTCATATGATTGGTATTACCACTGGTGATTACTCTGATCGAGAAGGGGCAAAAGAAATGTTTCTCCACTATGTAGGAGATGAAGATTTGGATAGAGTAAAAGTATTGTTAGTTGATGGCGGATACTCTGGAGAAAAATTCAAAAAATGGTGAGAAGATTGTTTTCATGCTGATATACAAGTAATCAAAAGAAATGAACTTCATGCTTTCAAGGTACTTCCGAAAAGATGGATTGTGGAACGTACTTTTAGTTGGTTAGATCACTGTAGAAGACTTTGGAAGAATTGTGAACGTCATCTTTTTACTTCCCTTACTATGCTCTACATTGCTTTTATTTCTCTGGTATTGAAGAGATACTAAACAGGTTCTTAGATCCCATGTGATAGGACCAATCGATATAGCATTCAACATCATCTGGTTTATAGATCATAAGTATAAGATAGAATTAGACTGAATTGACCTAGTAAAAAGCCCCGTCTCCTTTTGGGATCTGGGGCTTTTGGTTTTTGCAAGATATCCCTCATGAGGAATCTGCAATATATTCTCAATCCTTTCAAATGACACGCTCAACCTTCCATTTGAGCGGTTGCTCGCTCCGGAATACTGGAACGTGTGTCTCGCCGAATGTGAGTTGCGATTCAATCGCTACCTCTTCTCGGCTGAGAATGATATGCCCCTTATTAGCGGGCAAACCATAGAACTCACGACCAAAACGACTTGCAAAGTCAGCAAGCTTGTTAATCGCACCAACACCATCGAAGACTTCAGCATAGAGTGCCAAAGCCACCGGTGAGGTAAATGCACCAGCACAGCCACACGATGCATACTTTGCTTTCCCAGGATCACCAAAGGTGGGATGAGGAGCAGAGTCTGTACCGAGAAAGAACTTCGGGTTGCCCGAAGTGGCTGCCACGACGAGCGCCATTTGATCTTCTGCACGCTTGAGTATCGGCATACAGTAGGCATCAGGCCGAAGCCCACTGCCAAGCATGTAGTTTCGATTCACAAGGAGATGCTGAGGCGTGATCGTTGCGACCACATCCGACGGCGCATCCAGGACATACTGACAGGCGACACTTGTTGTGATGTGCTCACAGACAATGCGAAGATTCGGAAAGTCTTTTTTGATCTGTGGCAAAGTGCTCTCGTAGAACACCTTTTCACGATCAAATACATCAATATGTGCCGCTGCCTCACCATGGATGAGTAACGGCAAACCTTGTTTTTCCATTTCTTCCAGTGCCGAATAGAAGATAGTGATATCTTCAAATCCTGCACTATTCGTGGTATGTCCTGCGTAGAGCTTGACGCCATGAATAAATCCACAAGCCTTTGCTTCCCGAATGATTTCCGGGGTAGTTTCTGGCTTGAGACTAAGTGTCATGAGTGGTTCGAAGGACGCATCTTGCGGTACTGCCGTAAGAATCTGCTCATAGTATTCACGAGCCTGGTCAACAGTGACAGTATGGGGCATTGTATTGGGCATAATAATAGCACGCCCAAAATGCATTGCCGCATACCGCACAGCCGAGACCATGCGATTGCCCTGACGCACATGCAAATGCATATCGTCAGGAGCGGGAATAACGATTTGAGTCATCACACTTTCCTTTTAGTTGGAGAGAAAATTGAGAAGCTCATCAGATCCCTGCAGGAGGTCGCTGAAGAACTTCGGATTGCCATACCAGTTCGGGCCTGAGGTACAAGCGACCGCCACACAGCCTTTTTCGAGATAGGCGAGAGCATCGTCACCTGTCATGACACCACCGCAACCAATGATATCAATATAGGCAGTAATGTCAGTTGCTACCATTTGATCGATGAGCATAAGATTGTGATGACGGAGAATACTGCCGGACAAACCACCTTTATGGTGTTGCACCGTTCCATCATCATTTTTGACGATGATAGCATCATCATAGGCAACGTTTGGGATAGTATTTGTCATCACTATCGCTTGGATCGTGCGAGCGTGTGTGATCAGGAGATCACACAGATCATCAATAAACCAATCCGATACCGTTGGGGTGTTTGCAAAGTTCAAGTGAGGGTAATCCTCAGCAAACCACCCTAACTGGCAAGAGGTCATATAAGGTGAAAGTTTGAGCCAAATTGGCTTATCAAATTCCACTTTTTTGATCTCCTCAAGCAAATAAGCCAGATCATCCAAGACATAGGAAACAGGTAAATGTCCCGTATTGGGACAACCACCATTAATTTCCACGCCGGCAATGTGCTGATTACCCTTCAGAAGCTTGAGCATGTCTGTGTAATCACTGGCTTTGAAACCAGCAATCGAGACGATATGGGGCTTTTCAGGATTTTCTGGGAAGAGCTCAATTGCTTTAGCAAGCCCAATATTAGGCATACCGTAGGCATTCAGCCCGAAACCATGCTCGGTGAGACTGCCAAAATCTGCCGGCCAAACCAAGTTGCCTTGATTGCCAGCTCGTTCACTCAGCGTATAAGACCCAGAGAGCACAGCTCCAACTTGTGCATCAGATTGAAGGTACGTTAGAGCTTGATGCGGATGTTTTGCAACACCAGCACCAAGAATGAGTGGAAGTGACATTTTAATGCCACCGACCATAAATTGTTCTGCCATGATTTTTCTCCCGAGAGGACGAATTTAGTTTTCTAGGATTGAGAATGTTAATGTAAGACGCTGTAGAGGATAAGTAAACCTACCTCTACAGAAGCTGATTATTTATATGTATATAGAGTATAATGTCAATTATATAGTATATACTGAAAGATAAAATTTATCAATTGTATGACCTTCTCCAAAAGTTAGTTAGCATTTTTTCTACAAAGCTAACTAACGCTTATTTTAGTGAGCTTCGGAAATGATTTGATAATAATTCGTGTACGTATATAATTATCAAAATATCGTATGTATTTATTATACAAATAACTGTATGTTATCACTTAGAGAAAGAGAGACACTCAGTGTCATCCGTGCATACTGGAGAGAAAAGGGGAGTGCACCCTCTCTTCGTTTCATTCAGGAAGAATTATGATATTCCTCTCCGCGATCGATCCAGCTTCTTGTGAACAGTCTTGTAAAGCAAGGATATCTTATTCGAGAAGAAGGATGAAAGCTCAATCTCGGTATTACCGATAATGAAGGACAAATGACGTTCGATATCCCTCTCCTCGGAAGTGTTGCCTGTGGTGCACCTATCTATGCAGAAGAAAATATTGAAGCATATATTCCTGTCTCTACCAAGATAGCAACACCTCCATATAAGTACTTCTTCCTTCGAGCAAAGTGAGACTCTATGGAGAAGAAAGGAATCAATGACCGTGATCTCATCCTCGTACGAGAACAACACACAGCAAGAGACGGAGAAATTGTTGTTGCCCTTATCGATGATGAAGCGACTATCAAAGAATTCAAATATCTCTGAGATAGCATTGCTCTCATTCCTCATTCAAACAATGATAAACACAAACCTATTCTCCTTCAAGAAGATTTTCTCATTCAATGAGTGTTTGTGAAGTCGTTTCCAGCTTCGATTTTTTAAAAGATAAAAACCTCATTCGTTAAAATGATTTCACTATGGCACTAAAAAATGAACAACCTCAAAAAAAGTTGCTACGGATGCATCCAAAGAGATGAAAAATCCAAAGAAAACTATTCGTTCTATTGCAGCGAGTGATCTTGTGCAGGTAGATAAAAGGAAACAAACTTCTAAAGAGGTTGCCACTAAAGCATCAAAGACCCTCAGTAGCAAAATTACAACAAAGAAAGAAAAGGAACTTGCAGGATCTGCGCTTTCTCAGGCCTCAAGAAAAACAAAACCAAAAGGAAAATAATACTTTCTTATTTTTACTCTCTATGCAATATTCGTCCGGAAACTTTTCAAGGTGATCATTTCCCTCTCGTTCCTGAGGCTTCTCTCTTCCACAATCACAGGGCAATAGAGGAGCATCCCAAATAAGAGCAATGTCTTCTTCTATTCCAAACATAGAAACAAAACGTTTTATGTCAGCAAGAGATCCTGCTTTTGTTCGCATAATTCTGGAAAAGCATCCAAATATGCCCGAAGAGAACATTCAAAATCTTTATGAGGATGTTATTGATTTCGTGAATCTTCAGAATAACAATAAAAAGTGATTTGCTCATCTCGAGAAGCCACTTCCAGAAAATACCACATGGGCGGATATAATGATTACCATTAAGAGTTATGATAAGAAAGATGCACATCGTTGCCGTGTAGAAATTAAAACTCATCGCAGAGATGCAAAAGAAACAAATTTTCATGAAATGCTTTTAGAAGATACGGTAAAATGAATACCATCTCAATCATGAATATTGCTTACATCAATTGCCCTCCATAAAAAATTTGCATGGAAAGACATGGTTGCATCAGAAGAGGAAAGAAAGGTAAAAGAACGTCTTGAGAAAGATCTCAAAGATTTTTTCGGAATTGATTGAAAACCTTTTATTATTGAGGATAATGCATACGTTCCAACATTTGTGACGCATATGTATCAAGAGGCACAAAAAGCCTTTGAAGAATCTGAAAAAGAATAACTAAAACAAGACTCATCTCAAAAAGAGCATAGAATCTTGTCATATCATCCTTGACTTATTATCCCTCCATAATCCATGTCCAAAGAATCCACTCAAAACTTCGAAGCTCAACTCTTCAAGACTGCAGATAAACTCCGAAAAAATATCGATGCCGCAGAATACAAAAATGTTGTTCTTGGTCTCGTATTTTTGAAGTATATATCCGACAGTTTTCAAGAACTCTACGAAGAGCTTGAAAAAGATGAATACTCAGATCCAGAAGATCGCGATGAGTACAAGGCAAGAAATGTTTTCTTTGTACCTGAAACAGCACGATGGAAAGAGCTCCATGCACGAGCCAAGCTCCCCACTATCGGGACTGATCTCGATAATGCTATGGAGGTAATAGAGGGGGAAAATCCAGAACTTCGTAATGTTCTCTCAAAAGTCTACGGAAAACCAAATCTGGATAAAACTTCACTCGGTGAACTCATCGATGTTATCACCGATATTGAACTCAAAGCAGAACATCATCATACAAAAGACCTCCTCGGTCGTGTCTATGAATACTTCCTCGGTGAATTTGCGAATGCAGAATGAAAAAAGTGAGGACAATTCTACACCCCAAAATCAATAGTGAAGCTCATGGTCGAAATGATAGAGCCCTACAAAGGACGCGTCTATGATCCGGCATGTGGAAGTGGTGGTATGTTCGTGATGAGTGAAAAGTTCGTCGAAGAACACCAAGGGAATATCAAAGACATCACTATCTATGGGCAAGAGAGCAATCAAACGACATGGAAACTCTCAAAGATGAATTTGGCTATTCGAAATATCAATTCCCAATTTGTCGCATGGAATACTGAAGGGTCATTTCTTCGTGATGCCCATCCAGACCTGAAGGCTGATTTTGTTATTGCGAACCCACCATTTAACCAATCCGACTGGGGAGTGGATATTCTCGCAGATGATGCTCGATGGAAATACGGAGTACCACCGTCTGGGAATGCGAACTTCGGATGGATACAACATATGCTCTACCATACTGCTCCAGGCGGTATCGTCGCAACTGTCCTCGCGAATGGTTCACTCTCATCCAATACAAGTGGAGAAGGAGAAATTCGTAAACGCCTCATCGAAGCTGATCTTGTCGAGTGCATCGTTGCTCTCCCGAAACAACTTTTCTACAACACTGGTATCCCTGCATGTATCTGGTTTCTTCGTCGTGAACGCACAGAGAGAAGAGATGAAGTTCTCTTTATCGATGCATCAGAGATGGGATATATGAAAGACCGAGTACACCGAGACCTATCAGAAGATGATATAGAGAAAATTGCTACCACATATCATAACTGGAGAAAGGGTGGAGATTATGAAAATGTAAAATGATATTGTCACTCGGCCAATAAAACTGATCTCGAAAAACATGGCTATGTCCTCACTCCTGGTAGATATGTAGGTATAACCGATGTAGTCGATGACGGGATTCCATTCGAAGAGAAGATGCGCGACCTCACAGCAAAACTCAGTGAACAGATGAAGCAAGAAAAGCTCCTCGATGAAGAAATCAAGAGGCAGCTCGCCAAGATCTGATTCATCATCTAAATATGCACCCCATGTCTCAAGAACTCACTCTTCTTCCAAATTTCATCCTCTATACCACTCCAAGTGGAGATGTAAAACTCAACGTCACTATCCAAGATGAGACTCTCTGGCTCACACAAAAGATGATGGCAGAACTTTTTGATTGTTCAGTCGACAATATTTCTCTCCATCTCAAAAATATCTTTATTGATAATGAATTAGATGAAAATTCAGTTGTCGAGGATTTCTCGATAACTGCCACGGATGGTAAAAAATATAAGACAAAACACTACAATCTCGATGCCATTATTGCCGTCGGATATCGAGTAAACTCATCAAGAGCGACTCAGTTTCGTATATGGGCAACGAAGGTTCTCCGAGAATATATGATCAAAGGCTTCGTCATGAATGATGAACGTCTCAAGCAATGAGAGAAAACCTTTGGAAAAGATTACTTTCAGGAACTCCTCGAACGTGTCCGCTCCATACGTGCGAGTGAGCGTCGCATCTATCTACAGATCACTGATATCTTTGCTGAGTGTAGTACCGACTATGATCCACATTCTGAGATGACAAAAGAATTTTTTGCTACTGTTCAGAATAAATTTCATTATGCAATAACTGGACAAACAGCTGCTGAAATCGTCTACTCTCATGCCGATAGATCCAAAGATCATATGGGGCTCACGAACTGGAAAAATGGTCCAGAAGGACGAGTAATATCCACTGATGTTACTGTAGCGAAGAACTATCTGAGTGAAAAGGATATTAAAAAACTTGAGCGGACTATATCAGCATTCTTCGACTATATCGAGAATCTCATTGAGAATCGCGAGACCTTCACAATGGCAGAGTTCGCATCAAGCGTGGATAAGTTCCTCTCGTTCAACGAATATCACATCCTCGATGGTAAATGACAGATATCGAAGTCTCAAGCTGAGAAAAAGGCACTTGCAGAATACAATGAGTTTAACACAACTCAGAAGATAGAGTCTGACTTCGAGAAAGAGATGAAGAAAATACTTAAAAATGGTAAATAATGAGAAAACACGAAGAAAAACGCATTCTTAAACTTCTCCGTATTATCCTGAATATAGTATGGTGGATTATTAAATACATTGTTCTATGAATTTACTTCTCAACAAAGTGGATATGGGGTAAGTGAACGGAGCTTATGGGACAAAAGAAGAGAATACTTTGAATAGCTGTACGAACGTTATCGGTACTTCCGATATACGTTATGCTCTGTATATGAATCTTCATCTATACACATCCGGAAACATTCAAAGAATGATGAATCAAAGCTGCATGGTGTATCATAACAAAATGACGCTGTATAAAAACAGAGGTTCGACATGGGTTGGAAAGTAAAATACCACAAACGATATCATCTGGAATAACTCTTACTTGAACACAACCATAAAATAATATGTCCACTCACGATACGATACACATACCCGAATGATGGAGAGAGATGACTCTGGGAGAAGTTGTAGAGATTACTTCGAGTAAAAGAATATTTGCTGAAGAATACAAAGATTCCTGAGTGCCTTTTTATCGTGGAAAGGAGATTATAGAAAAATTCAATGGAGGAAAAATATCAACAGAACTGTATATTTCAGAAGAAAAGTATCATGAAATAAATACTAAATTTGGAGCTCCAAAATGATGAGATATGCTTCTTACTTCGGTATGAACAATTTGAATCCCGTATATCGTAAGAAACGATGAGAGATTTTATTTTAAAGATTGAAATCTAACTTGGTTTAAAGGTTTTAATGGGATATTGAATATCTTTCTTTTTTATTGGCTGACCTCAGAATATGGAAAAGAAGAAATACAGCGACATAAAATCTGATCAACTCAGGAGGCGCTTACAATTGTATGATTAAAAAGTATTTCCTTACCCCTCCCACCCCTCCCCGAACAACGAGCCATCGCCGATATGCTCTCATCACTGGATGCGAAGATCGAGCTCCTGCGAGAGCAGAATGAGACATTGGAAAAGACTGCACAGACAATATTTCAAGAATGGTTCGGTCGGTACTCCGTCGAGAGTCCAGAGGAGTTGCCAGAGGGGTGGAGAGTGGGGAAAATTATGGAAATCATCAAACGTGAACCTGTATCTTATAAGTGTGATAAAAAAGATATAGATTCTAATGGAACTATTCCTATCATAGACCAATGAACAAATGGACTTTACTGATACACTTCCAGAAGTCCTGATTTCATAGCTTCACCAGAAAAACCTGTTATTCTTTTTACGAATCATACTTGTAACTATTGGTTCATAGATTATCCATTTTGTGCTATTCAGAATGTTCTTCCCTATAGAGGGAAAGATGGTTATGACGAATATTTCTTGTATTTCATGACAAAATGAAGCATCACTTTTATCGAATACAAGTGACATTGGCCCGATTTTGAAGCAAAAGATTTTATTATCCCTTCAGTAGAAAAAGCTCAAGAATTCAGCAAGCTCGCGAAACCAATACTTGAAAAAGTATCATTCAATAATTCGCAAATTCAATTTCTCTCCAAAACTCGTGATATACTCCTGCTGAAGTTGATGAGTGGGGAGGTGAGAGTGGTTTAATCATTTTTCTAATTTAATTATTGACTATGGCGACTATCCAATCATTTTTATCTGAAATTGCCCCATCAAGTGACGAAATATCCCAAGTAAAAACTTCTTGAGGCGCTATTAGAGATGCAATCGAATGAAAACTTGATTGCATTACTTCAAGCAAACTCACTGGCTCTTATATTCGATGAACAAAAATATCACCAATAGATGATTTAGATATTATTTTCTATATGAAATGAATGGGGGATACCTATTTGGATTGGAAAAACTCAGACCGAAAAGAATGTAAAATTTATATAAAATCAGATAAATATGAGACTCACCCGCTAAAAAACTATGTAACAATAAAGGATAGCAAATACTATATATCCCCAAATAAAGTATTGAATCAAATAACAGCAAAAATACAAGAAAAGTATGCCACAACCCCAAATATAAAAAGAAACTGAGAATGTGTAACAGCATACCTATCTTCTTATGATCTTTCCATAGATTGCATGCCATATACTTGAGTGACAGATGAAAATTATATATTAATTCCTACCTCATGAAATGATCTTTATTGGAAAAAAAGTAGCCCAGCAATTGATGAAGAAAAAGTTAATGAATTAAATGACGTAAATCACTTTAATGGTAAATTCAAATGAGTAATACGAATTATGAAATATTGGAATAAGCATAAAAATACCTGAGTAAAATTTAGGTCGTATGTATTAGAGTCTTGGATATATCAAATTCTGAAAAATAAACCATCCCTTTATAATAGTTCTTATTTGGAATTACTAAAAGAAGTTATCAAATCAATCCACAATGAACCATATCACAATATAACTCTAGATATTCCAGGATATGATTATGTATTACATCCCTTGAGTGATGATCAATGGAAGAAGATTCAATGAATTTTAGAAACTTCATGGAATAAACTAAACCTTGGAGAAAATAACTTTATTACTTATTTAAAATCATAGTATGACTACATCTAAAAACCATTTACAAAATATTTGAGAAAATACTTGATATAATGCAAAAATGTACTTCAAATCACATGATTTATCACAAATAATTCAATTAACTTTGCTTTTTGTGCCAGTAGCTCTATCGATAATATCATTATCATGCTCTTGAATGAAATTACTAGATATTATCTCTACAATACTTTCAGTATTTGCATTGGTATATTTTATTTGATTTTGAAAGAATCAGGAATTGTTTATGGAATGTGGGGAGAAATACTTAGAACTTTATCATAGAATTGAAACTTATTATAAAAATAATAATACCTATGATAATTGAATAATTGAAGATTTTAACAAAGAATTGTCAGATTTAAATATTCAAAAAAGGCCTGAGTA
>ERZ724510.528-NODE-528-length-22028-cov-3.896191_pt1 | contig 22028 bp, 11 predicted proteins | sample MGYA00376043_ERZ724510 | MGnify/ENA primary metagenome ERZ724510 (study PRJEB28724, sample SAMN07190888) | wastewater metagenome | isolation source: influent of sewage treatment plant in Hong Hong | place: USA: Christiansburg, Virginia | collected 2016-03-01 ... | reverse complement strand
CAAGCCGCGCCGGATCGGGAGTCACACCAGGATTGGCGATGATGTAGTTATATCCCCCGTCGATCGACATATCTTCCACGATATTGCCAAGTCCGCGATACAGGTAGCTCGCGGACAGGACGAGATCCCAGCCGACGTCATAGCTGATGCCAGCGACGAGCTCATCCATGTACATGCCCTTGAGTCCGGGCATGACGTTGCCGTATCGTCCGCCGTTCTGATTCCCAAGGCTCAGATCGTTTAGGTTGCACGTTCCCGCGCCCGCCTCTTTCGGAATCGGAACCATCCGCCCCCCCTGTTGCAGAGCCGCAGTAGCGCAGTCGGTGGACTCTGCTCCGGTGAAGACTCCTTCGCCCGCGAACTGACGATCGTTGATGGTGAGCGGAATGGACTGATAGAAGCGTCCGTAGTTTACAAACAGCTTCCCGAGTCCCTTCTGCGTGAAGTCCCAGACTGCCCCCGCTCGCGGTGCCCAGTTGTCGTAGATTCCGATCTGCTTGCTACCGTCCGCGCCGTGGATCTCTTGCGCCTCCCAGCGGAGTCCGGCGTTTATGACAAGTCCCGGAATCGGTCCCACGTTCCAGGAGTCGCGCAGATACAGCACGAAGTTGTTGGTGAACGTAGTGGACTCGAAGTTGTTAAGGAGGATGGTCTCACCGTTAGGTCCAACGGTAGAGTACTGCGCAAAATTTCGGAGACTCTGGCCATCCGCGCTGGTGCGATACATGACGTTGGCGGCCAGCCCGTCATTGGGATCTCCGTTTGGTCCCGTGTAGGCACGAAAGTTCTTGTTGCGAAGGTGTTCAAAGTCAAACCCGAGCTTGATGGCGTGTGTCCCGAGCGCCTCCAGAAAATAGGTCGCTGCAAGCAGAAGTTGGTGCCGCTGCAAGTCGGTTCGGTTGTACTGACCAAATCCATTTCGGCGATAGGTAGTGACCGGACAAGGATTGAACTCGATCGCTCCGCCCATGCCATCGGACTGCATTTGTCGACGACAAGCAGGGTTGTCCTCAAAGTCCGCTAGGGAGTACGGATTGGTGCTCTCTGTTAAGTAGGGCTGAAGGGGCTTGTCGATGTTTTTGGGCTCGATCTTGATTCCCTTAAAGTGAAATCCGTACATCGCGTTAAGCTGAAGCTTGCGCGAAAGCAGCTTGCCCACGTAACGCAGCGTTGCATCGTGAACCTGATCGGTCGATTTGTACTCGCTATCTTCGACGGAACCAGACTGTCCGTAGCCGAGCAGAGAGTACCCAGAAAACGTCTTGGGAGACGCGATATAGGACAGCGTTAGGTTGTGATCAGGACTGATGTTGAACTGGAGTTTTGCGATGCCGTTGTAGAGCGTTCGCAGCTGGGTTCCCGATTCCTCCATTTCGATCGCCAGCGCCGAGGAACCTCGACACAGAGCCGAATCAGACAGATAGCTCGGACACTGATATTTCGTATCAATCCGCGCTCCACCGGAAGCCGGATTCCAGTTGGCATGACGCGTCACACGATCGGTCTGGTACTGCGTAACCGTTGGTGCAAAGCCAAGGTAGAACCAGACCTTGTCCTTCTTGAGCGGCCCCCCAAGCTCGAAGCCAATGTCTCCGAGCAATCCATCGGCGCGTCGACGATAAGCCAGCGCCTCCCCGAGTCTGCCCACGGTCTTCGGAGTGAGCTGAAACGGCTGCCCAGACAGAAACACGCTCCCATGCAGCTCGTCGCCACCGCCCTTGGTCACAATCGAAACCACGCCACCTGTGGCACGACCGTATTCGGCCTGATAGCCACCGGTGATGACGCTGATTTCTTTGATGAAGTACTGATGCAGCTCTGTCCCGATGATGCCGGTGTTGGGATCAGAGGTATTGAGTCCATCGATGATGAAGTTGTTTTCGTTGCCGGTCGATCCCGAGATCGACACGCCGACATCACCACCCTGCCCGCGTGGCGGATCGACGGTGCCCGGGGCCATCGACAGGACGCTCTCGAAAGTACGTCCGCGCACGGCGGTATTGCGCAGAACCTCTTGGTTGATCTCGACACCGGCGTTGGCGCTGGCGGTATCAACATTCGGAGCGCGCTCGCGGATGACCTTGACCTCGCGTGCGACTTGCTTCAGGGGAAACGCAAAGCTAATCGTCAGCGTCTTGCCATGGGTGATGCGGATGCCGACCCGCTCTTCGATCTTGTCACCCAGATAAAAGCGCGCCACGTAGTCATCACCCGACGGTATTTCGGTGATTTGATAGCGCCCGTTGGCATCGGTGATCTCGACCTGCTCTCCTTGCAGCGCCGGGCCCGTCACCACCACCGTGACCCCGGCGAGCGGCTTGCCGTCGACGTCGCTGGTCACAATTCCTTTGATCTGTCCGTTCTGGAGCTGCGCTCGTGCAGTCTGCGGAGCAGAAACGGCGGCCACGGCCACTAGCGCGGAAACGAACGCTTGGTGGGACATCCGCCCAAACCGACCGACACCAATCAGGGTGGGTTGCTTTCTCATTGCCGACTACGCTCTCCCTTTGTGCAAAAAAGTCGCGGCAGCTTCTCCGTGGCGAATCTGCTTCCACGCACGAAGACTCGACGCTATCACGGTCATGTCGGTGAAGGAATGAGAAGCCGCTCTGGCTGGTTATTAGCTTACAGTGGCTAGCTCAATCGATATGAGGTCCGTCTTGTTCACGCTCCCTAGGTTCCCACGCCGCCTTGGCACCCCAAGCTCCCGCTTCAAGCAGTGGACTGCAAACGCCGCAATCGGTGTCGTCCTTGGCGTTGTTCCCCCCGGCGCAACGACCATCCCGCAGGCTCTGGCCGCGCCCTCTGCGTGGCCAAGCGACACCCTGGCACTGCGCGTCCCCGGCCCGCTGTCGCCGCGCAACGCCTCCTATCGGCTGACAGCCCGCCTCGATGAAAAAGCCCACGAGGTCAAAGGCCAAGGCACCCTCATCTGGCGCAATCTCGAACGCAAAGAGGCCAGCGAGCTATCGTTTAACCTCTACCAGAACGCGTTCAAGCACCATGCGACCACCTTCATTCGCGAGGCCGGAGCCCAGCTTCGCGGCGATGAGATGCCGGAACACGGATTCGGCGCGATCGATCTGTTCTCCCTGAAAATCGGCGGCGTCGAGCTCATCAGCAAAGCGCAGGTCATCGACTCGGTGCTCAAGCTCAAGCTCGACACACCCGTCGGCCCCGGCAGCGCCATCGAGATCGAGTTTTCCTTTACCACCAAGCTGCCCCGCACCTTCGCACGCTCGGGCTATTCCGACGACTTTCACGCCGTTACCCAGTGGTTCCCCAAGATCGGCGTCTTCGAGTGCGACAAAAGCAGTGAGCACTGCGGATTCCGCATCCACCAATATCACGGCTTCACCGAGTTCTTTTCCGACCACGGTAGCTACGAAGTCACCGTCGATGTCCCCGAGAAATTCGTAGTCGGTGCTACCGGCATCCAAATCGCCGAGCAAAAAAGCGAAGGGCGCAAGAAACTCACGTTCCGCGCCGACGACGTTCGCGACTTTGCGTGGTTCGCCGATCCCAAGTTTGTCGAATACAAAAACCGCGTCACCGATAAGCTCGGTGATGTGGAGGTCCGCGTGCTCAACCGCCCCGGACTCGGTAGCCTCGACCTTCGTCATTTACAAGGCGTCCGCGCCGCGATCCACGAAGGCGAGCACCGCTACTTTTCGTATCCCTACAAGAACGTCACCGTCATCGTGCCACCTCGGGACAGTAACGGTGCCGGTGGCATGGAATACCCCACGCTCATCACCAGCTTTTTAAGCCCGATGCCCGACGGGGTCCGCATAATCGAAAGCGTCGACGCCCACGAGTTCGGCCATCAGTGGGTACCGATGATGATTAACTCCGATGAGGTAGAGGATGCTTGGCTCGATGAGGGGCTCAACCAAACCTTCACCGGCCAGGCCATGGATCGGCTGTTCCCCGACGGCTGTAGCTCGATCAAAGTTGCCAACTTCTGCCTCGGTGATCGCGATGTCGACTGGATGAGTGCACGCGGGGTGCTACGTCGCATGCCGCTGTCGACACCGAGCTTCCGGCTGAGTGGCCGCACCTACGGCGCGATGACCTACGCCTATACCTCGCTGATGATGCGCAGCCTCGAAAACTACCTCGGCCCCGAGCGAATGGTGCAGGCGATGCGTCACTATGCCGAACGCTATCGCTTCCACAAGCCGCGTCCCGCCGACTTCATGTCTGCGATTAGCGAAGGTGCCGGCGAAGATTTGAGCTGGTTTTGGAACCAAGCCGTCACCACCACTCGCGTCGCTGATTACGAAATTCTACAGGTCGACAACCAAAAGCACGAGCTGGCCTACGGCCTGTGGGACTGCCCACCGAAGCCCCCGATGATGCCCGAGCACGTCGAGGGCGCCGAGCGCGTGGAGTGGCTGCGTCACCTCACCGAATCCAATCAGGCCGCCTGTGTCGGGAAACCAGCAGGTCGTCACGAGCTAAGTCCACCTACAGACAAAGAAAAAAAGGCCAACGCGAAGGACAAGGGCAAAGACAAGCAACTGTGGGATAGCTTGGTGGTCGTCCGTCGGCGCGGTGAGCTGATCTATCCCGTCGACGTCGTCGTCAAGTTCGAGGATGGCAGCCAGGAGCAAGTGTCGTGGTCGCTCGCAGAGCAGAATGCGCACCCCGAGGAACGCATGCGAACGGTGCGCTTCTATCGTCGAGCAGCTCTGGAACGGGCGGAAGTAGACCCGCAAATCAAGCTGGCCCTCGACGAGAAGCGGCTAAACAACGGGCTCCTCGCGAAGCCAAATATGCGCCCGGTGACACGGCTGTTTTTAACCGTACAAAGCTGGGTCCAGACCGCGCTTGATCTCATCTCGCTATAGCGACGAAAGGACTACGCCATGCAACAGCTTATCCACAACCAGGCTTCTGTCCCCAACGTCGCTTCGCAAGGTGGCTTTGCCGCGCTTCAGAAGGGCCTGTCCAAGGTCATCGAAAGTCCGCTGCTGATCCTCGGACTCGGAATGTTGTCGCTGTTTACCGCCTTGGTCTCGACGCTGCCGGTGCGAGCGATGCTGCGCGAAGTGCTGGCGCTCAGACCCTTGGCCGAGCGGATCGCGAAAGGCGAGTACGACGTTGGTCTTGTCGAGATCATGAACGACAATCCCGCTGCGATGGCGGCAGTGACCTCGGCGATCACGGTCGGCGTCCTGTGCTTTTTCCTGCTACACGCGCTCATCTCCGGAGGCATCCTCTCGCGGCTTAGTCCATCCTCTTCGGAGCGCTATGTACCCGCCGGACAGTTCCTGGTCCGCTGCGCGGAGTCCGCCTCGCCGATGCTGAAACTGGAGCTATTGTTCGGGCTGGCGGTACGTACGCCTCTCCTCTTGCTCGGAGGTGCCGCCGCTGGGTTCGCCATCGGCTGGAGCAAAGCCGGTGAGCTGTCCTGGGGGTCGCTCATGGGTCGACTCGCTCCGGTCGTGATGGTGTTTGTCCTGGCCTGGTCGCTCGCCAGCATCTGGCTCACCCTGGCCCGAATGAAACGCCTCGACGATGACACCCGCTCAGCCTGGCAATCGCTGCGGGCTGGCCTTCATGTGCTCGGTCAGCGCCCCGTTCTCATCGGTGCTCTGCTTCTGGCGGTGTTGGGATTGATCGGTCACGGCGGCCTGCTTGTTTTGGGACGTACCCTCACCGTCAAACTCGATGCCAAAATGCTGGTGCTATGGGCCTTCGTGATCCGACAGGCGCTGTCCCTGCTGCGAACCGCGCTGTCGATGCTGATCATCGCGGCCACCAGCGAGCTAGCGGACGATCGCTAGCCCTCAACCGCTGACGAAGCAACCTGCAACTTCCGGCATTGTGGCAATGAAGCGGGCTGCTTTGTGATGGGGCGGACTGCTATAATCGGCTCAGCTTATGCGTCCGACGCAGCCAGGAAGACAATTCGCGAGCCCTTGTGCTCTGTTGCGAGCACAGGACTGCTCGACGGCAAGCAGTCGCCGTGAGCACTGGGCCCAACAGGCGATTGGGTGGCTTACGCGATTTAGCCTGCTAGTGGTCTTGTCGGCCAGCTCCCCGGCCTGGGCAGAGGAGCCAAGTTCCGCCACCGTCGCACCGATGACCGCCTCACAGCCCGCAGCGGCGGCTCAACCTGCACCAGTCACAACGCCCACCCCCATCCCGCCATCGCCAAACAACGACCAGCTCAGCGACCTGGACCGGCGAACCCGTGAGCTGCGCGATCAGGTATTCCGCAGCAAAGCGCGTCTGTCGCTGCTGACCGAAACGCTGCTCGGCTCCGCCCAGGGTGGTGCCAAGCTCGTCGTCGTCCAGAAAGACCAGATGGGACGGCTGTACCAGATGGTCAAGGTGAGCTACCAGCTCGACGGACGTGAAGTATTTGTGCGCAGCCTAGAGCCCGGGCACCCCGCTGAACCCAAGGAACAGAATGTTTACGATGGCAACGTCCGTCCCGGGGATCACACCTTAGGGGTCGCCGTCACCTATCGCGGCGACGGCAACAAGGTTTTTTCTTACTACGAGCAATACACCTTCACCGCCAAGGCGGCCCATCGCTTCAGCGTCACCGATGGTCAGACGACTCGCTTGGAAGTGGTGTGCTTTGAAAAGGGCAACCCGCTGCTGGTGCGGGTGGAAGACCGCCCCGCATTCGACTTCCGGGTCGAGAGCACCAAAAAGGCCAACTGACGTGCGCCTTATGCCTTGCATACCAACTCCTCGAGCTCCTGGACGTTCCGGGTACGCCAAACGGATTCTGACGCTGAGCTTTGTCGGCGCTCTCGGGCTGTTGACGCCGCTGGTCTCGCCGTCGCGTCCGGTGCAGGCCAGTGAACAGGCGGCCATTCCGCTGTCGCAGGCGCTCGATCAACTTGAATCGGCATTGACCTCGCTGGAAGGCTCTCTCCCGACGCAGACTTCGATGCCCAGCACGGCTACGGCAAGCGCAACACCCGGCGTCAACAGCCCCGCTTCGCCGAAGAGCATTCTCGACCGCGCCCGTCAGCTATACGAACGTCGGCTGTACGCAGCCACGTCATCACTGCTCACCGAACAGTTCGCGCACGATCCGGCGCTGGCCGAAAATCCCGAGGCATTGCAACTACTCGGTGAATCACTGGCCGAACAAGGCGACCTGCGAGGGGCCAAGCGCTCGCTATCGAAGCTCGTCGAATCCAAGCCCGGTGATGTCCAAGCGCTGCTGCGATTGCTCGCGCTGTCGACTCAACTCGGCACCGATCCACAGGAAAAGACCTGGCTTTCGCAGCTTGCGGCAATTCCTGCCGCCAATCAGCCCGAGTCTGCGCCGTATGTGAGAGGCAAGCTTCTGTTTCTGCGCGGCGATGCCCAAGCGGCGCTCCCGTTGCTAAACACCGTTGCCGAGTCGAGTAGTTTTTACCATCGCGCCCGCTACCTCATTGGGGCTGCGCAAATTCAGCTTGGTAAGCTCGACTCAGCCGAGACGGTATTTAAGTCTCTGGTCGACAAGCCACTGCCCCGTCGTGATGACGATCTGCGGGTTGTTGAGCTGTGCCACATGGCGCTCGGCCGGATTTATCACGAGCGCGGCGACAGCAAACGGGCTCATGAGTCGTACCTGCGGATCTCTCAAAAGAGCAACCTGTTCAAGGACGCGATTTACGAAGCATCGTGGTCGGCGCTGCGAGCGGCTGACTCCGAACGGGCCGAGCAGTCACTCAAGCTGCTGCTGATCGCCTATCGCGATGAGCCACAGACGACGCTACCGGTTGCAGAGGCCAAGCTGCTCCTCGGAGATCTACTTATCCGTCGAGGCGAGCCCGATGCGGCGGCGGATTACTTTGCATCGACACGAGCGGATCTCACGCCGCTGCTCGATAAGGCCAAGTCTGACCTGGGCTCAGCCCCAGCCTTTGGCGAACGGTTACGCGGACAGCTCGGCTCGGTGAAGGCTCCACTGTCGCTGGCGTCCATGGCGTCACCATCGCTGCTCGCGGCCCTGCGTGGCGATGAGGTCTTGACCCAGCTCCAGGCGGCAGATCGTGAGCTATATGCCACCCGCGCCGCGCTCGATGAACAAGAGGATGCGCTCGGTCGTGCTGAACGACAGCGTACGCCCCGTGCCGGAACGCCAGTCTCTGCGTCCGACATCACCGAGCCACGCAACCGCAGTCTGGCCCTGTATCGCTATCTGGTCGCGCTGCATCGCGCCAGCGCCGATCGACTCGACGGTCTCTTTACCGGAGTCGCAACCCCCGAGGAAAAGCAGCAGCTCGCCGGGCTCGCCCAGCGGCGAGAAACGATCGCAAAAGGCCTGGCTGAACCCAAGGGTGGCAACGATGCTCTCGACGGCACCAGTACCGCCCGTCGCAGTCATGCCGAGCTACTAGGCGAGTCAGGTCCGCTGTACCTGCACCTTCTGCTGCGGCTCACCCCACAGGCTCGGGCCCAAGCCGATGAGATGCTCAGCGCGCTCAACCGAGCGACGACCATTGAAAGGCGGCTCCGAGAGACGATCGGCCGACTCGACCGCTTGCTCGATGTTCGCGTCGGGGACATGCAAAGTCAGCTTGCGTCGGAACGAGACGCCCTGCGGAGCCAGCGAGAAGCGCTCGACAAACTCCAGGCGGAAACGTCTCAGGTCGTTGGACAAGCGGCCTTTGCTCGCCTTTCCCAGACGGTAGAACAGTATCGTGAGCTGCTCATTCATGCCGAGGCCGGTATCGCCGAGGTGGCCTGGGCCCGACGGCAGCGGTCAGCGGACGAACTCGCTCAGATCCAGCACGATCAGCAGCGCGAGCTACGGATGCTCGACGATGCCTTCCCAACGACCGATGAGCCCAAATCGCTACCCAAGGCCCCGGCCCCCGGTCAGCCGATGGTCCAATCGATCAGCGCAGCACCGCCGCCAGCACCCGCGCCGACGGCCAAACCCGAGGAACTACCGCTCCCCAGCGATCTCCCCACCGAGCTAGCTGGTGATTACCGTCGGTATTTCGAGGCAGCCCGCAGCTATAAGCAAGTGCTCGACGAGGTCGGTCGCGAGGGCTATAAGGCTCGACGAAGCAGCCTGAAGAACGAGTATGCGGCCCGACTCAGCCGTGAGGAAGCCAAAGAAAAGCAGCTTCGCAGCGAAGCCATTGTCGAACTGGAGCGTTTCCTCAATCGCTATCCGCAGCACCCACGTCACTCGCCCGAAGCAATGTTCCGTTTGGCAGAGCTGCACTTTGAGCGCACCAGCGAAGCCTTCATCGGCCAGTCGAAAGCCCAGAGCGGCGAAATCGTCACGATTCCCGACTACAACCCCTCGGTGGAACTGTATCGGCGGCTGCTGCGCGACTTCCCGACGTACCGCAACAACCACCTGGCGACCTACTTGCTCGGCTACTGCCTCGGGGAAATGGATCACGATGAGGAAGCGCGCCAAGCGTTCCTCGGATTGGTCTGTGCGAACAAGTTTGAGCCACTGGCGACGCCAGCTCCACCAGTCGGCCGGAAGAACAAGCCTCCCTACGACGGCTGCGAGCCGCGCAAATCCGATGGCAAGCTGCTGGCCGAAACGTGGACTCGACTCGGCGAGCATCACTTTGACCGAGGTGAGCTCGACGCGGCGATTTTCTCGTATCAGCAAGCGATCCCGCACCGCGACTCGCCGTACTTTGACAAAGCACTTTATAAGCTGGCGTGGTCGTTCTATCGCTCCGACCGGTTCCTCGATGCGGTGAAGCACTTCGACGAGCTGGTCGTACTCGCAGACCAGAAAAAGCTTGGTGAACCCGGCAAAAAGGAAGGCTTTGCACTGCGTGCGGAGTCGGTTCAGTACCTGGCGCTGTCGTTTTCCGAACGTGACTGGGATGGTGACGGCAAAGACGATCCGGTGTCGGGCATTTCGCGAGCCGAACTCCACTACAAAGGTCGCGAAAGCGAGCCGCACGTCCGCGAGGTCTTCCAGCGGATGGGTGATGTCCTGTTCGATCGCACCGAGTACGCCCGCGCCGCCGAGGTCTACAAACAGGCGATTGCGATGTGGCCGCTGGCCGCTGAAAACCCGCGCATTCAAGACCGCGTGGTGCTGGCGATGGAGCGGCTGCGCAACTTCGAGCAAGCGCTGCGCGAACGAGAACAGCTCGCCCGAACCTACGTCGAGGGCAGCGACTGGGCCAAACAGAACCGCGACAACGATGCCGCTCTGACCGAGGGACTTCAGCTAGCCGATGCAGCGCTGATGAACGTCGTGCTGAGACGGCACGAAAGCGCCCAAAAGCTACGCGAGCAGGCTCAAGCCAAAAACGATCCGAAGCTGCGAAAACAGGCGATCGAGGAATATCGGCAGGCCGCTGCCTCGTATGAGGCGTACCTGAAGCAACATCCGAACAGCAAGGATCGCTACGAGTACAGCTACTACCTGGCCGAGTCGCTGTTCTTTGGCGAAAAATATCCCGAGGCGGCAGAAGCGTACGAAAAGGTCCGCGACGCCGATCCGAAGGGCAAGTATGTCGAAGACTCGGCGTACGGAACCATCAAAGCTCGGGAGTCGGTGGTCACAGCGTTTTATCAGCAGCCGAGCGGTCCAACGACCGGGGGTGAGCCGCCTCTCCCCCAGACTGGCAAGCTGACGCCGCCGGTCAATCCGCTGCCGCTGCCCGACGAGGTGGCCAAGCTCCAATTCGCCTACGACCGCTTTGTGACGCTTTTGCCGGATTCGCCGAAAATCGCGCTGTTTTCGTACAAAGCCGCCGAAATCGACTTCCGATACCTGCGCTTCCCGCAGATGCGGATGCGGATGGCCGATATCGTTCAAAAGCACTGCAAAGACGAGCGCGCCGTCGACGCGGGCAACGCGATCCTGGTTTCGTACAACATCGACGGCGATCTCGAAAAGCTCGAGGAATGGACGGCGCGGCTCAAAGAGCGCGGCTGTGGTGGCTCGTCGCAGGTGGCGCAGTCTCAGCAAGGCAGCATCAAAAAGCTGTCGCAGCAGGTTCGGTTCAAAAAGGCCGAGCAGCTCCTGGCACAGAAGCGCTTCTCTGAAGCCGCGACGCTGTTCATCGATCTGGTCAACCAAGATCCGCGTGGCAATGACGCCGACAAAGCGCTGTTTAATGCCGCCGTGGCGCAGGAAAGTGACCGTCGCTACGGCGCAGCAACCGAAACCTACGAGCGCATCGTCAGCGACTATCCACAGAGTACCCTTGTCGACGAGGCGCTGTTCCGCGCAGCCGTGAATCACCAGCGCTTCTTTGACTACGACAAAGCGGTGGCCGCGTATCAGAAGCTCGGGACGGAGCCTCGCTTTAAGGCCTCGACGCACCGTCACGATGCGCTCTACAACGCGGCGCTGATCGCGGAAAACGACCAGCGCTACGTACTCGCGATCGACCTGTGGAAACAATACGCACAGAGCGACAAAACCAGCCCGGATGAAAGCGCGACGGCGTATTTCCGCGCCGCACTGGCGGTCGAAAAGCTGGGACCAGCCGTGCGGGCCGAGCAAGAGCTTGGGCAGTTTGTGGCGCGCTACGCTGGCAATGGCAGCTATGCGCCGCAGGTGGTCGAAGCGTACGTCCGGCTGTCGCGGGTTCAGCAAAAACAAGGCAACCCGTTCGACGCGACCGAAAACCTTAAGCGCGCCGCCCAGCTTGGCCAAAAACTGCCGCCGGGTAGCGATGCGGCGGAGTATGCCGCCGAAGCTGCCTTTCTCCTGGCTGAACAGAAGCTGCAAGAGGTCGAGCGCCTGAAGATCGGCGGCAGCAGCAAAGAGCTGGAAGCCTCGATCACCGCCTTTAACAAAAAGGTGCAAGAAACGGTCGTCGTCTACGACAAGGTGCTGACGTATAAGCGCGCCAATCAGACGCTCGCCGCGTACTTCCGCATGGGCTACGTGTTCGAGCTGTACGCCAAAGCATTCCTGGCCGCGCCATGTCCGCCGGAAGTCCGTCGGCTCGGAGCTGAAGCCTGCGATCTGTACAAGAACAAGATCGAGGAAAACGTCGCCGGGATCGAAGAAAAGGCGCTTCAGCGCTACTCGGTGACGCTGGAGCAGGCGCAGAAACTCGGCGTCGCCAATCAGTGGACCAAACTCGCCCGGCAGCGCGCCAATGCGTACAAACCGGACGTCTATCCGCTGATCAAGGACGAGCATGTCGCCAAGCAGCTCGTCCTCGCGGGTCCGGTGCAGGCCGAAAACACCACGGAGCTGGCGAAGCTGGCGAAGGAAGCCCGCAGCGCGCTGTATTCCGGTCAGTACGAAAACGCGATCGTGCTCGGCAAGCTGGCGCTCGCCAAAGACGACCATCATGTGCCGTCGATGCTGGTGCTGGCGACGTCGTATTACTTCCTCGGCAAGCGCGAGCTGTCGGCGGCGATCGTTGGGATCTCGCAGACCATCGACCCGAGCAATGCCGAGGGCTACCTGATTTTGGGCTTTTTGGCGCTGGCCAAGGAAGACCGCATCGCGGCGACGGCGGCCTTTAAGAAAGCGACCGAGCTCGACCCCGCTTCGGGGCTGGCTTGGCACAACCTGTCGGCGATGTATCTGCTCGCGAAAAACTACGATCAGGCGCTGTTTGCCTGTGAGCGCTCGACGGTCCTTTTGCCAGGTCTGCAAGGGACGCAGCTCAATTACGGATCGGCGCTGCGCGGCATGCGACGCTACCTGGAGGCGGATACCGCGTATAAGAAGGTGGTGTCCGCCGAGCCGCAGAATGCCGACGCGCTGTACAACCTCGGAATCCTGTATCTCGACGCGCCAGCGATGCCGGGCTTTGACCCGATCAGCCAGCGCATGATCGCGATTCGCTATTTGGAGTCGTACCAAGACGCGAGCCGTGGCACCCGCGACGACTCTGCCGAGGCCTACATCAAGGACGCCCGCAGCGCGATCGAACGCGAGCAGCGTCGCCAAAAGAAAAAGACCGCGACCACTCCCAGCCAGGAGGGCACGCCATGAGCAGGCTCCGCTTGCTAGTGACGACCTGTGGGCTCGTACTCGGCGGCATCGCCCAGGCAGAAGAGCCGACCATGCTGACGGGCACTGCGGCCCAACCGACCGCTCCAGTTCCAGCGACGACTGCGGCTGCTTCGACCGCTCCGGCTGCTTCGACCGCTCCGGCTGCTTCGACCGCTCCGACCACCGATGCGACGGCACCGGCTGATGCATCGGCCAAGCCCGCCGACCCGGCTTCGATCAAGGTCGAGCGCACCTCGACCGGAGCCAAGCTGTTTCGCATCACCGAGGGCCTGGTCGTCGAAGGCCAGATGCAAAAGCCGGCCGCATTCTATGTCCTCCGCCGCGCCGCCATCCCCTACGACTACGCCGAGCTTGGCAAGAGCTTCTTGCCGAAAATTGGCGCTGCGGTGAAGGCTCCGCCATTTTAGGTTGCTGACGATGACTGCCCCTCCGCACAACCACGACCACGCCGACAAACACGCTGCCCATGCCTTGCGGCTCGGCCTGTTCCTCGGTGGCAAGCCTCTCGAAGAGCGGCTGTTTCGCACCCCACGTGAGGTAAGCCTCGGCAAAGACGCGACCTGCACGCTGATCGTCCCGCCTACCGAAGGACTCGGTGATACCGCGACGCTGTTTGTCGCTGGTGACAAGGGCTGGGTGCTCCAGTTTGGCGAGGAATACAAAGGCCGGGTTGCGCTCAACGGGCAGCCGGTCAGCTTGCAACAGCTAATCGATGACGGCGATGCGGTCGCGCACAAGTCGCTGTGGCATGTTCCCCTGTCCAACTCGGCGAAGGGCGAGCTGCGCTTTGGGGATCTCAAGATCCTGTTCCAGCTCGTCAAGGCTCCGCCGCTCGCGCCCCGCCCGCAACTGCCGTCGTCGCTGCGTCCACAGCTTCTGACCACGCTCGACATGCGGCTGGCCCAGATTGCGCTCGCCTCGTTCGTGGCCCACTTTGCTTTTGTGGTGTATCTGCGGGCCATGGAGCGGCCCAAACCGACCGCCATCGAGGAAATTCCCGAGCGGTTCGTGAAGATGCTGGTGCCAAAGAAGGTCGAGCCGCCGAAGCTGCCACCGCAGCCGAAGACCGAGGCGAAGAAGGCCGACGACAAGAAGGCCGACGACAAGAAGAAGACCGAGACGGCGCAAAACGACAAGCCTGCGCCGCAGCCGAAGAAGGAAGAGGATCCCGCCGAGGTGGCCGCTCGGGCCGCAGCGCAGCGCGCCAAAATGGAGCAGCAGCTTCAGACGATGGGCGTGCTCAAGATGCTGACCGCGAAAGGCCCGGACGGGGCGCTTGCCGACGCGCTCAAGAATGGCTCGGGCGACGGCGATCCCGACAAGGTCTTCCGCGAGGTCGGCGGCGTCGGTCCGGTCACCGGCCAGGCGGGACTGGGCACAGTCCGGGGTGGCGATGGCACCGGATCGAGCCAGAGCATCGGTTCGCTGACAATGACCGGCCCTCGGGATGGCGTCGGGACGGGCGAAAAGGCCGAAAAGAAGGTCCGCGCCACGGTGCAAGAGTCCGCGCCGCAGGATCTCGATCCGGGGGATCTCGATCCGGGACAGGTGGCCGCGAAGATTCGTCAGTATCGGGGCGCGATGGTGGCTTGCTATGAGGCAGCGCTGAAGCGGAACGCCACCCTGGCAGGCAAGATCACGCTGCGATTTTCGGTGAACCAGGCAGGCAAGGTCAGCCACGTCGAGATCGAGGTCGACACGATGCACGACGACGACTTTGCGAAGTGCATTGTCGAGCGGGCGCAGTCGTGGCGATTCCCGGCCCCGAAGGGCGGCGGCGAGGTCCAGTTCGCCTATCCGTTCATCTTCCAATCCTCGAAGTAGCGCTCGTCTCCGCTGCGGGGCCCCCCTTCCCTGCGAGACTTTTTTATCGTTCCGCAGGCGGACCGAAAAAAAGCTCTTCGGTCGGCCCCACAGCTATGGGGCTCGTTATACGAAGAAGTCGGGGATTAGGGGCTCGCCGGGGAAGAAGGCGTAGTGGTCTAGGTTGGTGATGCCTTCGGATGCCATGACTTCGTCGTCGATGAAGAAGTTGCCGGTGCAGGTGCGGCTGGGCCTGGTGAAGATGTAGTGGGCGGCGTCGCCCATGATCTCGGGCTTGCGGCTGCCCTTCATGATCGCCTCGCCACCTAGGAGGTTGTTGATGGCGGCGGTGGCGATGGTGGTGCGGGGCCACAGGGCGTTGACAGCGACACCTTCTGAACGGAACTCCTCGGCCATGCCGAGTACGCACATGCTCATGCCGAACTTGGCCATGGTGTAGGCGACGTGGGGACCGAACCAGCGGGCCTCCATGTTGAGCGGCGGCGACAGGTTCAAGATGTGCGGGTTTTCGGCCTTGAGCAGGTGGGGCAGGCAGGCCTGGGAGCAGGCGAAGGTGCCTCGGGTGTTGATCTGGTGCATCAGGTCGTAGCGCTTCATCGGGGTCTGAAGGGTGCCCGACAGGCTGATCGCAGAGGCGTTGTTGACGAGGATGTCGATGCCGCCAAAGGTCGCGACGGCTTTTGCGACGGCGGCCTGGATCTGGTCCTCGCTGCGGATGTCGACGATGCAGGGCAGCGCTTTGCCACCGGCTCGCTCGATCTCCTCGGCGGCAGAGTAGATGGTGCCGGGCAGCTTGGGGTTCGGCTCGGCGGTCTTGGCGGCGATGACGACGTTTGCGCCATCACGGGCCGCACGCACACCGATCGCGAGTCCAATGCCCCGGCTCGCGCCAGAGATAAACAGGGTCTTACCTTTGAGGGAACGGGTCGTGGTCATGCCTTCTTTGGTACCACAACCCAGCGCTCGGTTGGGGTCGCGACCTGGCGTGGGTCGAGTCCACTTCGTCTTTTCGGGCTCCAGACCTCGCCCAAGTCCAATCCACTTCGTCTTTTCGGGCTCAAGACCTCGCCCACGCCCAATTCACTTCATCTTGTTGAGCTCTAGACCTCCCCAACTTCGATTCGGTTCGCCGCTTGCCTGCCTAGACAGCCGTGGTTGCGCTCCCCTACTATGTAATTGAAAATGCGGATCTTTCTGTTTGTGCTGGCACTGTGGGTGGGGCTGGGCGTGGCCTGTAGTCGTGCCGCAGTACCGCCGCCTCCTGCTGAGCTGCCCGCTGGTCGCAACGTGGTGCTGGTGCTGATCGACGGCATCCGTCAGCAAGAGTGGGGCGGGCGAGCCGTCGATGACGCGGGCAAGCCGGTGCGGATGAGCGAGATGTTTCCGGTGCTGCTCCAGCTCCGCAAGCGCGGGCTGTGGATGCCGAACGTCGCGATCTCAAACCCCGCTGGGGTGAGCCTGCCGGCCTATGCCGATATCTTCGCCGGTCGTCGTCAGGAAAAGATCCTCAGCAACTACCCGCCGGTCGAGGACTTTCGCAGCCACTATCCGACGCTGATGCAGGAGGCGCGTAAGCAGCTAAAGCTCGGTTTCGATGGCGTCGGGCTGATTACCTCGTGGGGACCGCTGTGTACGATCGCGTTTACGCCGCCGATGCTGCCCGAGGACGACTTCTACCGAAGCTGTTCCTTCAAGTCGAACGTGCCCGCACCCGCCGAGCCGCCGATTTTCTTCAAGCCCGAGGTCTACTCAAACTCCCGCACCGACATCGACACGCTGATGGACGTGCTGCGCGAGGTGCCAAAGCGCCATCCTCGGCTGCTGGTGATTCACCTTGGCGATGCGGACGAGGAAGCGCACCTCCACCAGCGGGTGCAGCGCAAGGTCGGGCAGCACTACGGCATCTTTCACTATCACCAGGCGCTTAGGCAGGACGACTACCTGCTCGGGCGGATCTGGGATGCGCTGCAAGGCGACCCGTTTTACCGCGACAATACCTACCTGATCGTCACCACTGACCATGGACGAGATACGGCGGAAGATCCGGCGCAGTGGGCCTCGCATGGGCGCTGTATCGCCGAAAAGATCCGAACCAAACCGTGCTCGGGCTGTAGCGGCGTGTTTGCGCTGGCGGTCGGTCCTGGCATTCCGGTGAAGACCGCACGCGGCACCTACCTGCACACCGACATCGCGCCAACCATCGCCAAGCTGCTTGGGGTCTCTTTTCCCTCCGCCACCGGCAAGCCGATTCGCGAGATCGTCGATCCAGCCTCCCGCGCCCCGCAGCGAGTCCCGACGACCACACCGCCGCCGTTTCTGACGCTGCCCCCGAGCCCGCCGCCCGCTCCGAGCGCTCTAGTCCCTGCGGCAGGATCGACTCCGACCGCAGCACCAGCCATGACTCCCGCCGCACCGCGCTAACGACGCACCAGGCCGTGACGAAGCTTGGCCGCGAGCACGGTGTTGTGAAGCAGCATGGCGATCGTCAGCGGTCCGACGCCGCCCGGTACCGGAGTAATCGACGCTGCTCGCTCCGCCGCCACAGAAAACTCCACGTCACCCACCAGTCGACCATCCGCGAGTCGATTGATCCCAACGTCGATCACGGTGGCCCCCGGCTTGATCCAGCGACCGGCGATGGCCTCTGGTTTGCCAATGGCTGCGACGACAACGTCTGCTTCGGCAACTCGCTCCGCGACATCGCGACTCTTGGAATGGCAAATCGTCACGGTGGCATCCGCCCCGAGCAAAAGCGCCGCCATCGGACGCCCCACCAAAATCGAACGCCCGATCACCACCGCCCGGGCTCCGCTGAGCCTGGTCCCGGCCTCGGCCAAGATCCGCATCACGCCGAGCGGTGTACACGGCACAAAGCGCGGCCTGCCAAGCCACAGCCGACCGACGTTTTCCGCCAGCAGACCATCGACATCCTTCATCGGATCGATTCGGTCGAGGATCTCGCCCGTTGGCAGCGCTGCGGGAATCGGCAACTGGAGCAGCATCCCGTGAACCCGTGGATCCTGGTTGAGCTGCTCGATCAACGCGGACAGCTCTTGCTCGGTGGTCTGCGCGGGCAGGTGGTGGTCAAAGACCGAGATCCCGACCTCGTGGCAGGCGCGACCCTTGTTGCGGACGTAGACCTGCGAGGCCGGATCATCGCCGACGATAATCACCGCGAGTCCGGGCTGAATACCCTGTCGAGCGAGGGCCGAAACCTCATCGCGCACCTCGCTTCGGACCTTTTGAGCAATCGCTTTTCCATCTAGGACATTGGCCCGTTGCTCGCTCATGGGAGGCTCCTTTGCGATCTACTAGTGGGTGCCGGGCAGCACGCCGGTGATCAGCAGTCGCGGCTCGGTCATATCAACGATGGCGCTGCGAATGCCCTCACGTCCCAGTCCCGAGTCTTTGACGCCGCCGTACGGCATGTGGTCGATGCGGAAGCTCGGCGCTTCGTTGAGGATCACCGCACCGACGCAGAGCTCCTCGTGCGCCCGCAGCGCATGCCCCAGATCGTGGGTGAACACCGCCGCTTGTAGCCCAAACCGCGAGTCGTTCACCGATGCCAGTGCGGCCTCAAAGCTCGGAACCCGGTCGAGGTGACATACCGGACCGAAGACCTCCTCGCGAACCACCCGAGCGTGCGGCGGCGCTTCGGCAAGCAGCGTAGGTGGCAAAAAGGTTCCTTGGCGCTCACCCCCGTGTAGTCGCCGCGCCCCCAGGCTCTCGGCCTCGGCAATCCACGACTCGACGCGCCGCGCATTGTGCTCATCGATCATCGGCCCGACCAGGACCGCCGGATCATGCGGATCGCCCACTTTGATCGCTGCCACCGCCGCTTGCAACCGCTCACAAACCGCCCGATACAGCCGATCGCCCTGCCTGGCCACCACGTACACCCGCTGGATGCTGATGCACTTTTGACCCGAGTACGAGTACGCGCCGTAGACCAGCTTGGGAACGATCGTCTCCAGATCGTGCTCGCTACACGTCTCGTCGATAATGACCGCTGCGTTGCCGCCCAGCTCGAGCGTGACCTTCTTTTTGCCGGCGCGGGCCTTCATGTCCCAGCCCACCGGGGCCGAGCCGGTAAACGTCAGCAGCTTGCAGCGATCATCGGTGACCAAGAGATCGGCGGCAGCACGCGTCGCTGGAAGCACCGACAGCGCACCACTTGGCCAGCCCGCTGCATGGAGGATCTCGGCCAGGACCAGCGCCACCGAGGGAGTCTGCGACGCAGGCTTACAGACAATCGGACAACCCGCCGCAATCGCCGGTGCCACCTTGTGAACCAGCAAGTTGAGCGGAAAGTTAAACGGGCTGATCGCCGCAATCGGACCGAGCGGAAAGCGACGCACGATGCCGGTCCGGCCATAGCCGAGCGGTGCCAAATCCATCGGCAGCACCTGGCCCTCACCGGAGGTTGTCAGCACCTCCGCAGCGGCCAGCTCAAAACACAGGACGGCCCGAGTCACCTCGGCCTGCGCATCCGCAATCGGCTTCCCAGCATCGTCACAAATTGCGTGTGCGAGGCGCTCTTTTGCGGAGAGCAGGCCCCTAGCAATCGCGGTACAAATGGCCGCCCGCTTGTCGGTGGTCAGCGCCCGAGTGAGCGCCAGCGCGGACTCGGCTGCCCGTAGCGCCTCGTCAATCTCGGCCTGGCTACACTCACATACCTCGCCAAGGACTCGGCGGTCGTACGGTGCCAGAAGCTGTCGACGATTCACTGTTTCGACGAAACGACCCGCCACAAAAGGCCGCAGCAGGGGCACGTTGGAGGACGCTGACGACATGGGGAGAGGATGCCGAAACTCCACCGAGGAGTCACGTTCCCAAAAACGAAAAAGCCCAAGGCGAACCTCGGGCTTCTTTCGAAGGTGGATACGAAGGCGAGTCTTACCGAGACAGCTTGGCAGACGGCGGAATCATGATCGTCAGACCCACACCGAAGTACAGGTGGTTGACGAGGTACTCATCTTGCTCAGACAGGACGCCCGAGCCATCGCTGTTGCTGTCGGTCGTCTTCACATCGAGACCACCTGGGTTCGCCTTGTACATGTAATCGCGTAGCTCAAGGTTTAGCCCGATGAAGTCGTTGAAGAAGATGTGCGTGCCGATGCCAAACACACCGGCGATGCGGTGACCCACAAACGGGGTCGACGTCTGCAAGTTGACATCGTTGCCCGCGCTCAGGGCCGTCTCGTTCACAGCTCGCGACGACATACCACCCGCGCTATCGGTACGGACCGTGTACGAGGTCGCACCACTCGACAGCGGCGTCCCGAGGATCACGCCACCGATACCAACCGTGCCATAGAAGTCATAGTTGGCGAACAGCGCGTTGAACAGCGAGAACTTACCACCCATCGGGGTTAGCGCAAGATGTGCCGACCACATGCCCAGCGTCGGACCGATCAAGTGATCTTTGAAGATGTCCTTGCTCGGCTGACGCAGACCGGCCGTCGGGTCGTCGGTAGCCGGAGTCGTCGTCCGCACCGCGTAGGTGTCAGGCAGCGCTTCCGAGATCCGACCCACCAGCGGTGAGGCGACGTTCGCGGTGTAGTGATACGAGCCACCGATCGCCAGCCAGTCGGTTAGGTGAAAGCGGATGTTGGCACCGCCTCCAAACCCAATCAAAAACGGCTGGTTCGCGGAGATCGTGAACTGCGGCGTGATCTCGAGCCGCATCTTGCGCATCTCGACGCGGTGCCGGATAGCCGGCTGTCCCGCTAGAGGGTTGCGCCCACGGTCTGCATGCGCTGGCGCTGCCAGCAGCGCGAGGGCCCCAAACGACAAGATGATTCGCATGTGCGTTCGCATGTAATCCCTCGCTCCTCTTACCGAGCCATCTTGTATTCAAACTTCGGCGGCAGGAAGATCGACAAACCCAGTCCGAACTGCACGTCCATCACCAAGGTGGTGCTGCCGTTGTCCTTCCGGCACTGGGTATAGCTGTCTTCAAACGCCTGAGTTCCCGCGGTCTGGCCGGCTAGGTAAGAACTGCAACCAGCACCACTCCTCGTGAACGAAGCGTTGGCGACCGGCTCGAACTTGTCGGGATAGCCGTAAAGCTTGAGGAACGCGTTGAGGGCCAGCCAGCGAGTCAGGAACAGGCGGGAGCCCACACCGATGTCGAAGATGGCACTAATCGTGTTGAATGCAGGATCCGACCGCTTCACCGGAATGACCTGGCTCATAAAGGCACCGACCCCGAGGGTGACGTAGCCTTCCCAGTGAACGATCGCACGGTTGAACAGTGCGAACTTACCGGAAACCGGGACATATCCGAAGTCGAGCAGCGCCGAGAAGATCAGCTTATTCACCGCCGGCAGGGCTTTGTCCTGCGAGCCGATGAGGAAGTAGGTTCCCGTGACGTCGGAAGTTTGCTGCGGGAAGTAATACTGCCCCTCAACACCGAGCCACAATGCCTCACTCAGAAAATAATTGATCTGAGCGCCGACGGCGTGGTGCCGGATAAGGGGGTTATTGAGGGTGAAGTGGTACGAGGGAGATACCTCGACCCGCTTCGCCTTCAGTGTGTAACGTCGGGGCAAAACCGCTATGTCGTCCCAGCGGGTCTTGACCCTGATGTCATCCGTCGGAGTCTTTGCACCCGAAACCTCGGATGCTGTCGTCTCTCCCGACGGTGGCAGGGCGGCGGCTGGTGGCTCCGCAGCAGGTGGCTCTGCAGCCGGCGGCTCAGCGGCCGGAGCAGGTGCTGCTGCCGCTGGTGGACTCGCCGGTTGTGCTGCTGCGGCCGGCTTTGTCGCCTGCCCATATGCCGTTCCGCCTGCGCCAGAGAGCGTGAGCGCCGACGCTGTCACTATGCACAGGCTTATTGCCAATCTCCTCATGCTTACCTCGCGTAACGCCTTGTGGGGCTGGCATCCTCTGATATCGAGGGGAAACGATATCATGCGCCTTTTATCGCAATCAAGCTGCTTTCGGGTCTCATTTCGAGAATGATTCCCGAACTTACAATTGTCGTCGCTGGGCTTTTCAAGAAAGACCAAGGGACCGCTCGGCCCAGGTGCGAAGAGAGCGGCAGCTCCGTCCAGGGACTCGCCCTGTGGAGGTTTGATTTGCTGACTCTCGACTAGGAACTGTGTGTTCCGCACGCTCTCGTACCTGTAATGGGCCTGCTGTGGACCCGTGTTTTGTCCGCTACCGTTGCTGGACTCGACGTGCCAGCCACCGACGAATCGACGCGGGCCTCGCCTAAGCTGAACGGTCATATAACACATCGACAAAATCTTCTGCGTCA
>ERZ724510.525-NODE-525-length-22101-cov-9.672684_pt1 | contig 22101 bp, 16 predicted proteins | sample MGYA00376043_ERZ724510 | MGnify/ENA primary metagenome ERZ724510 (study PRJEB28724, sample SAMN07190888) | wastewater metagenome | isolation source: influent of sewage treatment plant in Hong Hong | place: USA: Christiansburg, Virginia | collected 2016-03-01 ... | reverse complement strand
TGGAAGACGCGAAACAACTTCAGCTCCCGCCTAAACCAAACACAAGGGTTAACCCGCATTCCTTACCGATAGGATTTGCACCGAAACCGAGATCACCCCGCTTAAGTCAAGCCGCAGGTGCCGCGTCAAACAAGGCCAATTCCAGGACTTGAATGACGCGCTGCGCGTCCTGTGGTGTTCCGTTAAGCCAAGTCTGCCAGTCTTCTTGCGCCAAGCGAATCAATGGTGGCAAGCCTGTCCTCGGGCCGAAAATTGCACCGCGCATCGTCAACCCCAGCCTACTTTGCGATGGTTTTGGCAGTGGCAACGTTTCACACTTAACTCACTTCAAAGCAAAACGTGCAGTCGCTGTCTTGCCAGCTGCATTCACCTGCGCGACAACTTTCGTACCCGCAGTCACTTTGAAGCTTCCCTTGGCTTCAAGCTTATTCCCTGATGGCTTCAACTCAACCTCCTGCTTATCGGTGCCGGAGAGCAAAGTAATCTTGGCCGTCGCCTTGCTGACATCGACTGGTTTTCCGTGATCTCGCACGTACAACTGGATTACATCGGGTTTGGCCACCAATTCGTAGTCCATGTCCTTGATCTCGGTGACCAAGCCCCCGTGCAAGGGTTTGTCTTCATGGCCGTGATCGTGCTTGTCGGCAGCGAACACAGCACCTGACAACATCAGAGTCAAAGCAACGGCAGTAGAGATAAGTTTCATAAAAATTCCTTTCAAAGTACGGGTTAAACATTCAATGTTTGAATGACGGGGATCACGTTTGGTGCGAGGTGGTGGCAGCTTGCGGATGCACGGGTTCAGCAGTGACATCCTCTTCTTGCTCGTCTGGCCGATGGGCCAGACGATAAAGAATGGGGAGTACGAGTAGCGTCAGCAGCGTGGAAGACAAGATGCCTCCAATCACCACTGTGGCCAAGGGCCGCTGAACTTCTGCGCCAGTTCCAATCGCGATGGCCATCGGGATGAAACCCAAAGATGCGACCAATGCCGTCATCAGCACGGGACGCAAACGGGTCAGTGCGCCGTCCCGAATGGCTGCGTCCAGAGGCATTCCATCCTCTCGCAGGGTGCGAATGTAGGAAATCATCACAAGACCATTGAGTACGGCGACGCCCGACAGCGCGATGAAGCCCACGGCCGCGGAAATCGACATGGGAATGTCGCGCAGCCACAGCGCCAAGATGCCACCCGTCAACGCGAACGGAATGCCGGTAAAAACCAGCAAACCATCTTTGACGTTTCCAAACATTGCAAACAGCAAAACGAAGACAAGGAGCAGAGAGACCGGAACAACGATCTGCAGGCGTTGTGTCGCAGACTGCAGGTTCTCAAAGCTGCCACCCCAGCTCGTCCAATACCCAGGAGGGATCTTGACCTGTGCCAGTGCAGCTTCCGCATCCGCGACGAACGAGCCCACATCTCGACCACGAACGTTGGCACTGACAACGATGCGACGTTTGCCGTTCTCCCGGCTGACCTGATTTGGGCCAGGTGCCAGGTTGAAGCTCGCCACTTCGGCCAGTGGGATGAAGTTGGTTCGGCCTTCAGCGCCGCCTGGACCTGTTCCGCGCGGCAAGGGTATTGGCAAACGTTTCATACCATCAAGGTCGTTGCGCAGGGATTCTGGCAACCGTACCAGAATGTCGAATCGACGGTCGCCTTCAAACAGAGTCCCAGCCTCACGACCTCCGATGGCCGTAGCCAAGGTGTCTTGGATATCGCCCACGTTTAGACCATAGCGGGCTGCCTTCTGACGATCAATGTTCACTGTCAGCATCGGCAATCCAGTGGTCTGTTCAACCTTGACCTCAGACGCACCCTGGATCTTTTGCAACATTGTCGAGATTTCCTCGGCCGTTTTATTCAAGACGGCCATGTCGTCGCCAAATATCTTCACTGCAACGTCACTGCGGACACCCGAGATGAGTTCGTTGAAACGCAACTGGATCGGTTGAGAGAATTCATAGTTGCTGCCCGGGATCTTGCCTACGACCTCTTGCACTGCCGCAAGCAACTCGTCGCGCGACTTTCGTGGCTCTGGCCACTCCGACTGAGGTTTGAGCATGATGTAACCGTCGGAGATGTTCGGTGGCATGGGGTCGGAGGCGATCTCAGCAGTTCCCGTTCGAGCAAAGATGCGTTCGATCTCAGGGAACTTTGCTTTGAGCGTTGCTTCCAGCTGCTGTTGCATTGCCACCGACTGCGTCAGACTGGTGCCGGGAATGCGCAAGGCTTGAATGGCGAAATCGCCTTCGTTCAAGCTGGGCACAAACTCGCTGCCCATGCGGGTCGCGATCAATCCGCACAGCACCACCGCCACCGCGGCGGCAGTCAGCACGATAGCTTTGGCAGCCATAACTCGATCGAGCAAGGGAGCGTACCAGCGCTTGGCTTGCACCATGAGCCAGTTTTCCTTCTCGCTGACGCGGTTGCCGATGAACAGTGCGACTGCAGCCGGAATGAATGTCACGGACAAAATCATTGCGCCAACCAGCGCAGCAACCACGGTGAATGCCATCGGGTGGAACATCTTTCCTTCAACACCGGTCAGAGCGAAGATGGGCAGGTACACCACCATGATGATGAGCTGACCGAACAAGAGCGGTCGTCGCGATTCCTTGGAAGCAAGGAATACCTCGTGAAAACGCTCTGAGCGCGTCAATGGCCTGCCGTACTGAGCTTGCGCGTGCGCGAGACGACGAACACAGTTCTCAACGATCACAACCGCCCCGTCGATGATGATGCCGAAGTCCAGGGCCCCCAGACTCATCAAATTGGCACTCACCTTGTAGGTCACCATTCCTGTAAAGGTGAACAGCATTGACAAGGGAATGACGGTCGCCGTGATGATGGCCGCGCGAATGTTGCCCAGAAAAAGGAACAGGATGACAATCACCAAGATCGCACCCTCCAACAAGTTCTTCTTCACCGTGCTGATGGCTTTATCCACCAAGACAGTACGATCGTAAACAGTGATCGCATGCACACCTTCAGGCAGGCTGCGGTTGATTTCAACCATTTTTTTGTCGACGGCTTGAGAGACGGTTCGGCTGTTCTGGCCGATGAGCATGAAAACCGTGCCCAGCACCACTTCGCGCCCGTTGTCTGTGGCAGCGCCCGTGCGCAGTTCACGTCCCAGGCTAACCTCGGCGACGTCACGCACCCGAACGGGTACGCCACCCGCGCTGCTGAGAATCACATCGCCGATGTCGTCCAGCGTCTTGACCTGCCCTGGGGCACGGATCAGATATTGTTCTCCACGCTTTTCGATGTAACCCGCGCCCACGTTTGCATTGTTGCGATCCAATGCCGTCACAATGTCCTGCAACGTGACGCCCAGCGAGGTGAGTCGCTCAGGGTTAGGCGAGATCTGGTATTCCTTGGCATAGCCGCCAATGGAGTTGATTTCTGTGACACCGGTCACGTTGCGCAACTGTGGCTTGATGATCCAGTCCTGAATTTCGCGCAGGTCAGTGGCCGTATAGGGCTGGCCATCAGGCTTTTTCGCACCACCCTTGGCTTCAACCGTCCACAGGTAGATTTCACCCAAGCCGGTCGAAATTGGCCCCATCGCTGGGGTAATGCCAGAAGGAAGCTTGTCACGCGCCTCTTGTATCCGTTGGTTGACCAATTGGCGTGCGAAGTAGATATCTGTGCCGTCCTTGAAGATCACAGTCACCTGTGACAGTCCATAGCGGGACAGGGATCGGGTTTGCTCTAGGTCTGGAAGACCTGCCATGACCGTTTCAATTGGATAGGTCACCCGTTGCTCAGTCTCTAGCGGTGAGTACCCTGGTGCTTGGGTGTTGATCTGTACCTGGACGTTGGTGATGTCCGGCACGGCATCGATGGGGAGCTTCTGGTAGTTGAATACGCCGACGGACGCCATAGCGATGACTGCCATCAACACTAGCCATCGATGTTCGATGGCTGCACGAATTAGTTTTTCAAACATGGTCGTTGCCTTCGTATCAATGGGTGTGTTCGGCAGATGCTTTGCCGAGCTCAGACTTAACGACAAAGCTACCAGCGGCAGCATAGGATGCCCCCGGTTTGAGTCCTTTCACCACCTCAATGCGCTTGCCATCGCTGCGGCCCAACTGCACGGGTTGGGCAATGAAGCCTCCGTTCACTTTCAGAAATACAACGGACTTTTCACCCACGGTCTGAATGGCGTCACTGGCCACGGTCACCGGAACTTCCGCCTCGGAAGCGGTCACCTCCACACTGACAAACAGACCCGGACGCCAAGCGCCCTTGGGGTTAGCCAAGACTACACGGGCCTTCGCCATGCGAGTCTGCTCACCAATCAATGAACCCACAAAAGTGATGGTTCCAGTCGCGCTGGCATCGAAGGCCGTCGCTTTGATGGTGACCTTCTCGCCAACCCTGACCAGCGGCAGATCCTTCGCTGGAACGTTGATCTCGGCCCAGACCTGCCCCAGGTCAGATACTGTGAACACGGCGGCGTCTTCCTTGACGGCTTCACCCTGGCTCAGATGCTTTTCGATGACCAAACCGTCAAATGGCGCGCGCAGCTCAAAGCGATTCAGTCCACCCGAAGAACCTGGGGCCAACCCCAGGGCGGACAGTTTTTGCTGTGCGTTGACCACGGTGACCTCTGCCTCGTGTAAGGCTTGTCCGGCCTGCAGATAGTCCTGCTCAGCAGATATCTTTTGTTCCCATAGCCGCTTTTCACGCTCATACGTGGTCTTAGCCAAGGTCAATCGCCTTTGTGCGGTCTGCAATTCGCTGCGCTGCTCTGATGCACCTGGGCTGGCAATGACAGCCAGAACTTGGCCTCGTCTGACCGCTTGTCCCAAGCTGGCCTGCACACTCTCGACCACACCGGCAATGCGTGGAACAACGTGCGATGTCCGGTCTTCATTCAGGCGAATCTCGCCCGGCAATTGCAAAGCGGATTTGATGCTCGCAGCCCCTGCCGTGTCGATACCAATGGATGCTGCCTTGATTTGTGCATCGCTAAGCTCGACCTTCCCTTCCTCCTGGTTCAGGACGAACATGAAGGGCTCGGTGGCAGTCTGGGCAACGATGCTGATCTCGAACGCGTGTGGCTCGGGCACCACCTCGCGGCTCACCAAGCTATCCTTCTCAGCTGCGAAGTTAAGTGTCTGCTTCTCACCCGTCAAGCGCGTGATGGTGGCGCTGACTTTGGCCGCATCGTTTGGAAGCGGCTTATCTTTGCTGAACAGCCAGATCCGCAGGCGAGGTTCGCCGCCATCATCGGCCAGTAGCGCTTCTAAGCCAAAGTCCCCTTCCTTGAACAGCTTGCCACCATGCGGCCCCTTGCTTGGAGCTTCATTGTGCTCGCCGACTGCATGGCCTTTACCGTGATCATGCCCATCTCCATCTTTATTGACCTGTTGCGCTGCCTCACTGTTTGCTTTGGCTTCAACTTGGCTGCCATGTCCGTGACCGTCATCTTCGGCAGTCTTGGTGGCCTTATCGCTGAGAATGGCAGTGCCAAGCACAACGCCAGTCGTGACAATGGCAGCAATGACAAACAGCTGCTTTTTGCTGATGTTTAGTTTGGTTGTGTCGATTTTCATGTTCATTCCTGATTAGCTGGCTTGTCGGCATTCGAGGAGGCGTCGCCTAGCACTCGGTCAATGTCCGCCGCCGCGCGATGCGCTTCGGCCAGTGCCTTGATGTATTGGGACTTGGCGGCGAAGTAAGTTCGTTGTGCGTCAAGCACTTCGAGGAAGTTGAACTTGCCGTTTTCGAAGCCGATGGTGGCTGCGTCGTAAGCACTCTTTGCCCCGGGCAGTACTTCCCGTTGCAAGACATCGACTTCCCCGCGAACGGCATCCAGCCGCTCGCGGGCTTGCATGACTTCAGTTCCGACTCTCGAGGTCAACGCATAAATTTCGTCCCGTGCTTTGGCTTCACGCTTGAGCGCCTCCAGCAAGTTGCCCTGGTTCCGATCAAACAGTGGCAGTGGCACGGAAACGCCGAACAGCAGTTGATCGCGCTGCAGTTCATTAGGGCGCTTCACTCCCAGGCTGAAAGTGACATCTGGCGTCCGCTTGCTGCGCTCTACATCGACCAGCGATCTGCGGCGTTCCACCTCTAGCTGCGCACGACGCAAGGTTGGTGATGCAGACAGGCGTTGTTGGACATTGTCAAAGCTTGGAGCGACAGGGATCGCTTCAACATTGCCTGCAACAAGGGTGAAGCGAGGTGGCTCAGTGCCCAGCAGGCTGCTCAGACGCCCCCGAGCGTTGCGCTGCTCGCTTTGCGCCTGCGCCAATTCAACGCGCACACCGGCCTCGGCCACCCGAGCTTTGGTTTCTTCGACAGGAGAAACCTTGCCCGCAGCCACACGCTTGCCAACTACGTCAGTCGCCTTGTCCGCCAGTATGACGCTGTCTTGAGCAAGTGCGGCGCGCTCCTGGGCCACCAGGGTCTCGAAGAAGGCGGCTACCACGGCGGCGCGGATTTCAATGCGCCGCACATTCAGGTCTTCCATTGCTATGTCGCGCCCTCGCTCGGCCGCCGCGATACGTGCGGCACGCTTGCCGCCCATTTCGACGGGCAAGTTGATCTGCACGCTTTGTGTGCGGGTCTGGGTGCGCTTGTCTTCCATTGCGTACGCCAACTCAGGGTTGGGGCGCGCTTGCCCTTGAAGTACCTGGCCTTCAGTCGCCTCGATTTCACGTTTTGCGACAGTCAGGTCTAGATTGCCATCGAGCGCTAGGGCGATGGCCCGCTGAAGCGTCAAGGGAATCGCCGCTTCGGCCTGCGACTCAGCCCCAGGTGGGCGGTTGGCTTGTGCAGTGGGCAGCGACTGTGCGAACGACACCCCTGCGGTAACTGCCATGAGCAAGACCGCTGCAGCTGCCTTTTTTGTAGCCCTGCGGACGGTAAGTGACGCCCGTCGATTTTGCTTGTGAATACTCTTTAACATCCGATTCTCCAGTGATTTCAAATACACGAGGGAATCGGCGGAGAGCGATCCAATTGATCGCCTGCGCTATCGTCACGTCAGCGGCGCAAAGGCAGCTTTAAACGGTCACGCATCAAGCGCGACTGCTTTTGTGAAAACGATGGAAGGAACGCGCTCCCCGCCGATCAGGCGAGGACACGCCACTGCGGGCGTTCTAAGCGTTCAATGGGTGTCGTCGTAAGACGCGTCAAGTAATCCGCTATGTCTAGGGATGAGCTGGGAGTTGGAGGGTGCGTCGCCGCCTCAGTTAGAGCGGATGAACACCCCGCATGGCAGGATGCGCAATCAGGGTCGCCGCCACCGGTCTTGACTGGATCAGGGGCCGCTTCTTTGCCATCAGCATCCATGTGCTGATGGTCATGGTGGCCGATGTGCTTGGCTGAGGCCCCAGTTTCGTGCTGGCAATAGCTGCTGGCTGCAGCCCAAGAGAGCTGCAGCGGCATAAATACCAGCAAAAGAATGACGATCCAGCGTTGCATTGCGGCGAAGTCTATCAGCAAAGACTGAGCCCACAGTTGGCTGTCCAATGAATATGCATGTTCACTTCTGGGTTTTCAACAGGCGCAGACCATTGAAAACGACCAGCAGGCTTGCACCCATGTCTGCGAAAACCGCCATCCACATGGTTGCCCCTCCGAACAACGCAAGCAGCAAGAACACCGCTTTAATGCCCAAGGCCATTGCGATGTTCTGCCAGAGAATGGCCTGGGTCTTGCGCGAGAGCCTGATTGCCTCGGGAATTCGGCGCAGGTCGTCGTTCATGATCACTACGTCCGCCGCCTCCATCGCAGTATCGGTGCCTGCACCGCCCATGGCGAACCCAATATTGGAGCGAGCAAGCGCAGGCGCGTCGTTGATCCCGTCTCCTGTCATTGCCACATAGCCATACTGCTTTTGCATTTCTTCAATGGCGGCGAGCTTGTCCTCGGGAAGCAAGTTACCCCGCGCGTCGTCGATGCCCGCCTCTTTGGCAATGGCCTTGGCGGTGGAGACGTTGTCGCCCGTGAGCATGACCGACGCGACACCAAGGGCATGAAGGTCCGCAATGGCCTCGCGCGAACTATCCTTGATAGTGTCGGCGACTGAGAAAATCGCCAGCACTTGTTTGCTCGAAGCCAGCATCGTGACAGTCCGGCCTTGTGCCTCATGTTCTGCCAGCCGAGCTTCAATCTGCGGGCTGCAAAGCCCACGTTCTTCGATCAGACGATGGTTCCCAAGGATCAACTTGTGTTCGTTGGACTGAGCTTCAATGCCGCGACCCGGCAAGGCAGTGAATCCTTCGAGCTGTCCGTTGCCTTGAATCCCCAGGCCTTGAGCGATGGCTTTGGATACTGGATGGTCGGAGTGTCCTGCCAGGTCCAATGCCCAGCGCAGAACTTGTGCTTCCTCCTGGTCGCTGGCCAGAACCTCAGTCGCCACCAGCTTTGGCTTGCCCAAAGTGATGGTGCCCGTCTTGTCCAATGCGATCGCCTTGATCTTGCGGGCACCTTCCAGATGGACGCCGCCCTTGATCAAGATGCCACGGCGCGCAGCGGCAGCCAGGCCGCTCACGACTGTCACGGGGGTGGAGATCACCAAAGCGCATGGGCAGGCGATGACCAAAAGCACAAGGGCTTTGTAGATGGCCTGCATCCAGGTCCAGTCCATCAGCCAAGGCGTTAGCAGACACACTGCCAGAGCCAGCGCGAAAACAACGGGGGTATAGATTGACGCAAAACGGTCCACGAACTGCTGGGTGGGCGCGCGCGATCCTTGGGCCTGTTCGACCGCGTGGATGATCCGGGCTAACAAAGTGCCATTGGCCAGTACGCTGACTCTGGCCTCCACCATGCCCGTGGTGTTGATGGTGCCCGCAAACACCGGGTCGCCAACTACCTTGTCCACAGGGATGCTCTCGCCGGTCACAGGGGATTGGTCCACCGAGGTAGTGCCTGCAACAATCACGCCGTCGAGAGGAACGCGCGCGCCGGGTTTGACCCGGACGATAGAGTCCATTTCGACCGACTTGACCAGCGTCTCTGCCCATGAACCGTCAGCTTGTTTGACCTCTGCCGTCTCAGGCGTCATGTCCAACAGCCCCTTGATGGCATTGCGAGCACGGTCGACTGAGCGGGCCTCAATGAGTTCGGCAATGGCATACAAGGCCATCACCATGGCGGCTTCCGGCCACTGTCCAATGAGGAATGCGCCCGTGACGGCCACCGTCATCAAGGCATTGATGTTCAAGCGCAGGTCTCGCAGCGCGGTCATACCCTTTAAATAAGTAGAAAAACCCGCTAAACCGATGGCGGCAGCGGCCAGTGCCATGCCAATTCCCGTGTAAACCAATGTGGGGGGTGCTAGGAACGCGACGAGTTCGGCCCCGATGGCAAGCAGTAGTGCGAGCGCATAGCGTGGTAATCCTTCAGATACTGCAAATCCACCTCGTAGCAATTCTGGGGTGTTCCGGTGGTTGTCCGATTCATCTTCGTCACCGCTTACAGCCAGGGGAACCGGCTTGAAACCAGCCTTGCGGATGGCCTCCAATGCTTGCGAAATAGACTCAGCAGGGGCGTCAATGGCAATCGTGCGCGCTGCAAGTTGAAAGCTCAGACTACGCAAGCCTGGAATATTTGCCAACGCGTGGCGAATTTCTCCTTCCTCGGAGGCACAGTCCATGGTGGGAATGCGAAAAACCTGGACACCTGCTGTCCCAGGCTTGGGTTGGGCATTCACGATCGATTCCGACCCACAGACGCTTTCACAACCAGAGGTGCGGCGGGCATTGGATTCTTCGGTGTGCGGTTGGCTCATGGGTGTCCTTGCTAAATGGCATTCGGGTCGATACAGTATTAAAAACCCTGTAGCAGCTACAGAGTCAAGCCCTTTAGGAAATCCCATGAAAATCGGTGAACTGGCCGCACTCACGAACACGCAAGTCGAAACCATTCGTTTCTACGAGCGCGAGAACTTGCTGGCCGAACCCGGTCGCAGTGAGGGCAATTACCGTATTTACGGTGAAGCCCATGCAGAGCGCTTGTCCTTCATCCGCCATTGCCGTGGACTGGACATGACGCTGGATGAGATTCGTGTCCTGTTGCGTTTCAAGGACGCGCCGACTGAAAATTGTCTTGAGGTCAACGAGCTTCTGGACGAGCACATTGGCCATGTGGCGAAGCGAATCCGTGAACTGCGCCAGTTGGAAAAACAACTCATAAGCTTGCGCGAGACCTGCTTGGGCGGACAGGAGGCGCAGCATTGCGGAATCCTCAATGAATTGACCGAGATCGCAAAGGGGCCGTCGTCGCCACTTGTTCGAGAGGGGCACATTCATGGCTCTCACTCCGCAAGTGGCACTCGCAAGCTGGTACACAAACACTGAACTTGAGGAATTGATCTGGCCGACAGGAGTCCTGTTGCACGGTGTAAGCGCGAGGAACGTGTTAGTCTCAAAAACAATATTTCGCACGGGCCGGGGTGATGCTCTTGGACTTATCCAGCACGGCCAATGAACAATTGGAGCTGGCACTTGATGCTGATAGTCAAGCTGACACACGGGTGGGCAGCGTCATCGACAAAATCAACGACCGCTTCGGTCGAGGCACTGTCTTGCTGGCTGGCGCTGGCACAAAACATCAGGCACAAAAACCAGATTGGGAAATGAAGCAAGAGAGACGGACACCCGCCTATACAACGTCTTAGGCTGACCTACCTGTTGCGCGGGCCTGAGCCGGCGTCAATCCGCAGGTGCCGCGTCAAACAGGGCCAGTTCCGGCACTTGAATAAGGCGCAGCGCGTCCTGTGGTGTTCCGGTAAGCCAGGTTTGCCAGTCATCGCGAACCAGTGGAATCACGGTGCGCTTGTCCTGCGCGTCGTCAGGCAGCTTGGCGTCGGGCTTGTGCATGCGAGACAAGAGGGGATGGCCATCGCAATTGGTGGTCAACATGGTGTAACTCGGCACGACTTCGCCCGTGTCCCGCTCTACCCACTCGCTCCAGATCCCCGCCAGCATCCAGGGTTGGCCGTCAAGCCTGCGAAAACGCCACCAGACATTGCTACCCGTCTCCCAGCATGGCTCATCGTAGGCCATGGCGGGGATCAAGCAGCGCTGGCCTTTGGCCCAAGCTTGACGAAAAACAGGCTTAGTCGCAACGGTCTCCGACCGCGCATTGTTGGTCATGATCTTTCGATTGATGCGCTCTTGCGCAAAGGGTGGAATCAGCGCCCATTGACCAACAACGCATTCCATTGAGAGCGGTCCAAAGTGGGGGCTTACGCAGGCTAGCGCAAATGAACGTTCCATTTCACAGTGGATGGCAACAGTAATTTGGAGACGCAACGAAAATTGCATCGCTATAGACGCGAGTACCCCGCTGAATTCCGGCACCTAACTCTGGGCGAAAGGGTTAGCCCCCACTTTGGCCCGATCTCCTTCACGGGCGGTGTGAAGCAAAAAAGCGAGCGTGCGACGTTCAATCAGTGTTTATGCGCAGCATGCGGGTCCGCCGCAGGCGCTGGCGCCTTGGCAGCACCTGCACCCACCACTGCCAGCGGCGTAAACCGCGCCTGCTCGGCGGGCTTGCCAGCCAGCGTCACCGACACAATGGCTTTCAGGTCCGGGGTGGATGCGTATTTGCCGCTGCCTTTCAGTCGGTTGTCGCCATCGGGTGTCAGGGTAACCGTGCTTTTGTCTTTGCCAGACAGCAACGTTACTGTGCCCTTCGCGCCGGCGGTGGGCATCTTGGCGTCGGCGTGGTCGGTCACGTAGATGGTGATTGGGCTTTCTTTGGCGGCCTTGTTGTCTTTGGCCACCACCAGTTCAAAGTGCAGGGCACCGGCCATGCGCATCTGGCCGCCGTTGGCGTGCTTTTGGGTGTCCAGGTAATCGTCGGTGTGGGCCAGTGCGCCTGGGCTGGCGAAGACGGCAGCCAGCAGGGTGGCGAAGGTGAGGGACTTGGCAAAGCGTTTGGCGTTAGGTGTTGTCATGGGGTTCTCCAAGTTAAAAAGCATGTTTGGTGTTGAGTGGGGCGGAGTTGTCTGCCGTGCTCTGAGCTGCCAACAGGCGCTCCAGAGGGGCCCGGCCCCACAGCCAGAACATCAGTGGGGTCAGCAGGGTGTCCAGCAAGGTGGAGCTGATCAGGCCGCCAAAGATCACCACGGCCACGGGGTGCAGCATTTCTTTGCCCGGGGCGTCGGCTGACCACATCAGTGGCAGCAGCGCAAACGCGGCCACCAGCGCGGTCATCAGCACGGGCGTCAGGCGCTCCAGCGAGCCGCGCACGATCATGGCTTGGCCAAAGCGCTCGCCCTCTAAGGCGCACAGGTTGATGTAGTGGCTGATCTTCAGGATGCCGTTGCGCGTGGCGATGCCGGTCAGGGTGATAAAGCCCACCAGCGCAGCCACAGACAAGGGTTGGCCAGAAATCCAAAGTGCCACCACACTGCCCACCAGCGCCAGGGGTATGTTGCCCATGATGATCAGCGTGAGCGCGGCCGATTTGTAGCGGCTGTACAGCCCCATGAAGATCATGGCCAGCGACAGCGCGGCCAGCACGGCAATCAGGCGGGTGGCCTGCTCTTGTGCCTGAAACTGCCCTTCCAGCGCGGTGAAGTAGCCCTCGGGCATGGGCTTGGCGGCCAGCGTGGTGCGGATGTCGGCAATCACCTGGGCCATGTCGCGCCCGTCGGTGTTGGCAGACAGCACAATGCGCCGGCGCGCGTTCTCGCGGCTGACCTGGTTGGGGCCATCCGTCACGCTCACATCGGCCACCTGGCGCAGGGGCACAAAGCCCGTGGGGGTTTCGATCAGCAGGTTGGCCAGCGCCTGCGGGTCGCGGTCTGATTCGGGCAGGCGCACCAGCAGGTCAAAGCGGCGGTTACCTTCTACGATCTGGGTGATGCGCTCACCGGCAATCATCTGTTCCAGGCTGCGCAGAAGGTTGCCAGGGGCCACGCCCAGGCGCGCCGCGCGGTCGTAATCGAGCCGGATTTTGACTTGCGGGATCAGCACCTGCTTTTCGATCTGCAGGTCGGTGATGCCTTTGACCTGGGCCAATCGCTCGCGCACATCGGCGGCCAAGCCGCGCAGGGTGTCCAGGTCGTCGCCGTAAATCTTCAGGGCGATCTGGGCGCGCACCCCAGACAGCAAATGGTCCAGCCGGTGCGAGATGGGTTGGCCCACGCTGCTGCTGGCTGGCAGCATGGCTAAACGGCTGCGGATGTCGGCAATGACGGCATCGCGGCTGCGCGCAGAGGCCTTCAGGTCAACATCCATCTCGGTGTAGTGCACGCCCTCGGCATGCTCGTCCAGCTCGGCACGGCCGGTGCGGCGGCCCACTTGCGTCACCTCGGGCACTTGGGAAACCAGTTGCTCAGCCAGCGTGGCCACGCGGTTGGATTCGGTGAGCGATGTGCCCGGGTTCAGCAGCACATTCACCGTGAGCGTGCCTTCGTTGAACGGGGGCAAAAACGCGCGGGGAAAGAACGGAATGCTCGCCACTGCCAAGGCCACCAGCAGGGCCGCACCCGCCAGCAGGGCGCGTGATTTTGCAAACGAGGCGTGCAGCAGCTTGGCGTCTTGCACTTTGAGCCAGGCGACAAGTGGGCTGTCACCGGCATGCAAGCTCTGCATGCGCGGCAGAAGGTAATAGCAAAGCACGGGCGTCACCGTCACCGCCACCAACATGCTGGCCAAGATCGACACCACATAGGCAATGCCCAGCGGGGTAAACAGCCGCCCCTCAATGCCAGGCAGCGCAAACAGCGGCACAAACACCAGCACCACGATGAAGGTGGCATACACCACGCCGGTACGCACCTCGCGCGACGCGCTGGCAATCACCTCCAGCACCGGCAGTGGGGTGGCGCTCTGGCGGTTTTCTTTGAGGCGGCGCAGCACGTTCTCCACATCCACCACCGCGTCGTCCACCAGTTCACCAATGGCAATCGCCAAGCCGCCCAGCGTCATGGTGTTGATCGACAAGCCCATGGCATGGAACACCAGCGCTGTTGCCAACAGCGACAGCGGAATCGCCACCAGCGATATCACCGTGGTGCGCACATTCAGCAAGAACAAGAACAGGATGATCGCCACCATCAACGCGCCGTCTCGCAGCGCACCGGTCACATTGCCAATCGAATGCTCGATGAAGTCCGCCTGCTTGAACAAGAAGGACGGCGCCTCAATGCCCTGCGGGCGGCTCTTGGCCAATTGCGCGACAGCATCTTCCACCGCATGGGTCAGGGCCACGCTGTCGGCGCTGGGCTGCTTTTGCACCGACAAAATCACGGCAGGCTTGCCCTGGTAGCTGCCGTCGCCGCGCTTGGTGGCTGCGGCTATGGTGACGTTGGCAACCTGCTTGAGCAAAATCGGCTGACCGTTTTTGACCGTCACCACCAGGTTCTGCAGGTCTTCAATCCGGGCGCTGCGGCCAATCTGGCGGATCAAATACTCGCGCCCTTGTGCCTCCAAAAATCCGCCGCTGGTGTTGGCGCCAAAGTCCTTCAGCGCTGCGTCGAGCTTCTCGCGGCCAATGCCAAGGGCCTGGAGTTGGGCGGGCTTTACCTCCACGCGGTACTGGCGCACTTCGCCGCCAATGGCTGTCACTTGGGCCACGCCAGGCAGGGTCAGCAAGCGCGGGCGCATCACCCAGTCGGCGTATTCGCGTACCTGCATGGGGCTGACTTTGGCCGGGTCAGCAGGCAGGGCGATCAGCAAAATCTCGCCCATGATGGACGAGATGGGCCCCATCTGCGGCACCACGCCGGGCGGCAATTGCTCGCGCACCAGGTTTAAGCGCTCGGCAATCTGCTGGCGGTTGCGGTAGATGTCGGTGCCCCATTCAAATTCCACATACACCACCGACAAGCCCACGCCAGAGACGGATCGCACCCGCGTCACCCCCGCCATGCCGTTCATGCCGGCCTCAATCGGGAAGCTCACCAGCTGCTCCACCTCTTCCGGCGCCATGCCGCCCGCCTCGGTCATCAGTGTGACGGTAGGTTTGTTCAGATCAGGGAACACATCCACAGGCATCTTCTGCAGCGTGAAGATGCCGTAGATCACCATCAGCAGGGCCAGGCCCAGCACGATCAGGCGCTGCCTCAAGCTCGTATGAATGATCGCGTCAAACATGACTCTTTACCGGACTTGGGACAATAGGCTCACGCCAAGTGTCACCACGCGGTCACCTTCGTGCAAACCGTCGGTGATGGCGACCGTGCTGGCATCCAGCGGCTGCACACGCACACGGCGCAGCACAAAGCGCTCGGCCTCGGTGTGCACCCACACGGCGGATTCGCCCGCGCTGGACTGCGTCACCGCTTGCTGCGCCACGGGCATGCCCTGCACGGCTTGGCGGGTGCGCACCAGCACCTTCACGCTCTGGCCCACGGCAACCGCAGGCTTGGGCGTGGTGATGCGAAACAGCAGCGGCAAGGCCTGCTCACGCAACTGGCGGCCACCGCCCACAAAGCTCAAGGCCAGCGTGGCGTCCGCAGCCGCTCCGTCTGCGCGTGCACTGGCCCCGGTGATGCTGCTGGCCAAGCTGGCGTCATAGGCCAGGGCCTCCACCGTTAGGCGTGCCGGGTCAATGATCTCAAACAAAATCTCTTTGAGCTCTACCACTTGCCCAGCCACCACATTGCTGGCGCTGATCACGCCCGACACCGGCGCGGTCAAGGGCTCGGCGGTGTTGACGCTGGCACTCACAAACGCACGGCGCTTTTGCAGCGCGGCGTGCTCGATGCGGGCGGCTTCAATCTCCTTTTGCGGCACTGCGCCTTCCAGCTGGTCAAAGCGACGCATCTTGCTGGCCGCCAAGGCCACTTGCGCGTCCAGCTCTGCCAATTGCGCTTGCTGGTTGCCGCGCTCAATCGCGCCACCTGCGGGCTTGAGGTAAGCCAACACCTCGCCACGACGCACCTGGCGGCCTGGCGTGGGCATGCCTTTGGGGCCGGGCAGCACGCTACCTGCCAGCGTGGCCTGCACGCGCCCCCCGGCATCGGGGCTGGGCAAGACCTTGCCGTTCAGCTCTACCGTGCCCGCCAGCTCACTGGTGCGTGCAGGCGCGGTGCGGATGTCCCACTGCCGCTGCACGGCCTTGGGGACAAAGAGGCTGCCATCGACCAGGCGTTGTGGGCCTTCTTGGGACAGCACCGCTGCGGATGTCGCCACTAACCCCTTGGCGGTGGCCGCGCTTGCGGCGGGATTTTTGGCGTCTTGGTTGTGGTCTTCGTCGCCGTGGGCCCACACATATCGCGTCGGGCTTAACAGGCTCAATGCCAGCAGGCCAACGGCCAGCAGGGGGTGGTGATTCATGGGGGGCTCGCTTTTGCTTCGCGGCGACGGCCTGTGACAAAAAAGCCAGCCACGAAAAGGGCTACGGTCAGCATCAGCGCCGCACCACCCGCCCATTTCAACCAGGACGAAGCGCCTGTGGCTACCGCTGTGGGCACGGCCTGGGCCGCCACATCCAGCGTGGTGGCCAGCAGGTCGGCGTTGTCGGCTGTTTCAATGGACACGGTCAAGGCATGCTTGCCAGTGCCCAATGCGGGCGCTGGCAACTGGTAGACCCCCGGCGCGACTTCAACCGCCACGCCTTTCAGGCCCGCGCCCTCTACCTCCACCTTGGCACCAGGCACCGGGGCATTGCTGGCAAAACTGTCCAGGTACATCACCAGCGTCTGTTTGTCCGCCACCAACAGCAGTTCAAAGTCTTCAGACTTGGCGCTGGCCCGCGGTGCAACCGATTGGCTGATCGCAGGCGGCGGGGCACCATGGTCTTCACCGTCGTGGCTCCAGGCCAGGGGCGCGGCGCACAGCCAGGCGCCCAAGAAGATAAAAACAGCTTTCAAGGCAAAACTCCCAAGGCCTGGTTCAGCCGAGACACGGCCGCCGCACGGCTGATGCGTTGGCGTTCAAAGGTGGCGCTGGCGTCAAAGGCCGCACTGCGCAGGCGCAGCAGCGTGGCCAGATCAGATTCGCCCAGCGAAAAGGCTTTTTCGATCAGCGCCAGGTTGTCGCTGGCCAGGGCCACGCGTTGCTGACCCAAGCTGAATTGCTGCTCGCTGGTGCTGAGTTGTTGGCGCGCGCGCGCCAGGTCCAGGTCCAGCCGCGTCCGTGTGCGCTGCAACTCGGCCTGGGTCTCTAGTGATTCAGCCAGCGCGGCCGACGTATCGCGTTGGATTTGAGCGCCCATGGCAAAGGGGACGGTCAAGCGCACGCCCACCTGGTTACCGTAGCGCTCGCTCAGATCGCTGCGTTCGCGCAGCACGCGCACGGCAAGCTCAGGCGCCGCGCGGTTGGTGGTGCTGGTCAGGCGCACACGCACCTGCGCGCTGCGGGCGGTGGCGGTGCTGGCCAGCAGTTGTGGGTGCTGGTCTGGCACAGCAGCGGCGGTAGCGGGGGCTTCTTCTGGCAGGCGGGCGGGAGGCGATTGGCCCGTCAGCGTCGCATAGGCCTGTTCCGCCAGCAAGACGGCTGAAGAAGCGTCGGCCCATTCGGCCTCTGCCGCCAGCACTTCGTTTTGAGTCAGGTTGGCATCGATGCGGGACAGTTCCCCCACCCGGTAGCGTTTGAGCACATCGACCTGCAGGGCACGTGCGGTCTCGAGCTTGCGGGTGGCCAAGGCAAGCCCCGCGCGCGCGTTGGCCAGTGTCCACCAGGCCTCGCGCAGGCTGCCTGCCAGCGCAAGCTTGACGGCGGCGCGCTGTGCGGCGGCAACTTGAATGCGGCTGTGCGCTTCGTCCTGCCGGGCGTCTTGCTGGCCGCGCAGCCACAGCGGCACGGCCAGTTCCAGCTCCCATTCACGCCGCCCCATGTTTCTGTTCAAGCGATCATTCAAATGCCCTAGCGTGGCCGCCGCTGGCTGTGGCGTCAGGCCGTTGGCCAGATCCAGTGCGGCGCGCGCCTCGGCGTCCTGGGCGTCTAAGCCTGCGGCCTGCGGGTGCAGTTGCCAGGCTTGAGTCAGTGCGGCCGCGAGATCCAGCGCTGCGGACTCTGCTGCCCAGCCAGGCAGCGCCAAGGCAAGGCCCGCGAGCAAAGCCAGATGCCGCAGGGCTTGAGCGAAGGGATGGAGTGGGTAAAAGGGATGCATGGCAATGAGTGACGCCCATTGTGCGAAGCCGCACCCAACAGCAAGCTGACCTTTTGATTACATTTTTGTCAGGATTGGTCTTGGGGCGCGGTATGTTTTTGTGCCTCGGTCCAGTAGGCCTGCTTCAGGCCAATTGCGGTCGGTCACCAGAATGCTGTCATCCAAAATCCAAGAATAATTTCGGTGAATGACAACAAAGTCGGGGAGTGATTTGAGCGGTGGATTTCGACAGCCGAGCAAAAGCTGCCAGTTTTGCTCCTGCGACCCAAAGTGGACTTCGACCCAGTCGAAATCAGTCCTTGAAACTGACATGGATTTTGTTCTTGACTTAGCCGCCACAATCCTTGCTCATGTCGGCATTACCATCGCTGCACTGGTCAACACCTACTGTCAGTGGACAAACCAAGCATTTTGTAAGCGGGAAATTTAATGAACGTCTTTCTTAGTTGGTCTGGCAACCTCAGCCATGAAGTTGCAAAAGCACTTGTAGCTTGGGTTCCCCAGGTTATTCAGGCTGTAAAGCCTTGGATTTCTTCGCAAGATATTGAAAAAGGTGCCCGGTGGTTTGAAGAGATCGGTGACACTTTGGCGGCAACAGAATTCGGCATACTCTGTCTAACCTCTAGCAATCTCAATGCACCATGGTTGCTATTTGAAGCAGGCGCTTTATCAAAGTCGCTCGGACAATCGCGAGTTTGTCCCTTGCTTATTAATGTAAAGAATGCCGATCTGATAGGACCATTGGCGCAGTTCAACACCAGTGGTATTGGAAAAGACGAGATTCGTAAATTGGTTGATACGTTAAATAATCGACTTCAAGGCGACAGTAAACGGTCGGAATCACAACTCGATGAGGCCTTCCAAGTTTGGTGGCCACACTTGGAAACAAAGCTTGAAGAAGCTCTCAAAACTACTCAGAATGAAAAGCCATCAAGCACAGCCCCTCCAAAGCGAAATTCAGATGAAGTTCTAGACGAAATTCTCGAGCTGTCGCGACTTACGCTCCATAGCCTTTCCAGGTTTTCTGTCGCAGAACAGAATGTTAATCCTGCACCCAAAATCACGTTTCCTCGGGGTTCGGTTGGTGAGTTTGCTACTGAACTAGCAAAGCCTGTAGAGGTTCTCCTCGAACAGCTCGCAGCAGCAGGGATAAATAAATCTGCGCCAGGTTCACCGATGACAGAAACTGATAAGTACGCACTTTTGAAATACCTGCAGGAAGCGCATCAACCAAGTGTTGAACGAAAAAAAATCACCCTAGTCAAAAGAAAAAAATGATCGTTGCACGTCACCCGATTTCGTATAAATATGTCACCGTCTATCGGTGCTGATCTGGCTTATCGACACATGTTGTTGGTGATCGACTGCAATTGGCCCAAACTTGGAGTAGAAAAATAAACTGCATCTGACAGCCTTCTCCCGCCCTGCAGTCTTCCAACACTGGATCCGTACCGAATCGTGTCGGTTCACGTTCAGCCAAACTTATACAAGTTGGGATGTCGACTTCCGCGATTCGCTATTGAGTCGCTCCGTTGCGCACTGCATCCCAAGTCAAAGGCACAATCCCCCACATGAAAATCCTGGTAGTCGAAGACGAACCCAAAACCGGCGACTACCTGCGCCAAGGCTTGATCGAGGCTGGGTTTGTCGTTGACTTGGCGCGCGACGGGTTGGACGGCCTTCACCTGGGCGAGCAGGGTGATTACGACCTCGCCATTCTGGATGTGATGCTGCCGCGCCTGGACGGCTGGCAGTTGCTCGCTGCGCTGCGGCGCACGCGGCCCGACATGCCGGTGCTGTTCCTCACCGCGCGCGATCTGGTGGAAGACCGCGTCAAAGGGCTGGAGCTGGGTGCCGATGATTACCTGGTCAAACCCTTTGCTTTTGCCGAACTGCTGGCCCGCGTGCGCACCCTGCTGCGCCGGGGCAGCCGCAGCCAGGAGCCGCAGCAACTTCGGGTGGCCGATCTGGAGCTAGACCTGCTGCGCCGCCGTGCCCTGCGTGGTGGGCGCCAGATTGACTTGACCGCCAAAGAGTTTGCGCTGCTGGAGTTGCTGCTGCGCCGCACGGGCGAGGTGCTGCCGCGCACCTTGATTGCGTCGCAGATTTGGGACATCAACTTTGACAGCGACACCAATGTGATCGAGGTGGCGGTGCGGCGCTTGCGCGCCAAGGTCGATGACGACTTCGAGCCCAAGCTGATCCGCACCGTGCGCGGCATGGGCTATGTGCTGGAGCTTCCCCCCACATGACGGCCCCCATGCGCTGGTTGGGCGCGGGTCGGCGTTCCATCACCTTTCGCATCACGCTGGTGTTTGCGCTGATCACCACGGCGGTGCTGCTGGGCTTGGGGCTCTTGATTGGTCAAGCGGTGGAGCAGCATTTTGTTGAGCAGGACATGGATCAGCTGGAGGGCAAAACCCATCTGGCCGGGCATCTGCTGGCGCAGGCGCATACCCATACTGAATTGAAAGGCCTGGCGCAGGGGCTGAACGACTCTTTGGTGGGGCACCATGGCTTGGCCTTGGCGGTGGTCGATGTGCAGGGCACCGTGCTGTTCGCCACGCCGGATGCGCCGTTTCCGCTCCGCATGCTGGGTGCCGAAGGGGTCAGCAACAAGCCGCAAACCTGGACGGATGCGGGTGTGCCCTGGCGCGGCTTTAGCACCGCCGTGCAAAGCGGCGTGCAAGGCGTGCCGCCGCTGCACGTTGCGGTGGCGGTGGATATCTCGCACCACGCGCATTTCATGGCCTCGTTTCGGCTGCAGTTGTGGTTGTATGTGGCGCTGGCCGCGGTGCTGGTGGGCTTGCTGGGTTGGATGGCGGTGCGGCGCGGGTTGGCCCCGCTGCAGGCCATGCGTCAGGGTGCGGCCGGGGTGACGGCCAGCCGACTTAACACGCGGCTGGACCTGGCCACCGTGCCTGTAGAACTGGCGGACTTGGCCAGCACCTTGAACGACATGCTGGCGCGCCTGCAGGATTCGTTTCAGCGTCTGCAGGATTTCGCGTCGGACCTGGCGCACGAGTTGCGCACGCCCATCAGCAACCTGATGACCGAAACCCAGGTGGCGCTGACGCAAGCGCGCAGCCCAGCCGAGTACCGGGACATCCTGGCGTCCAACATCGAAGAGTTTGAGCGCTTGGCCCGCATGCTGGGCGACATGCTGTTCCTGGCCAAGGCTGACAACGGTTTGATGGTGCCCAACCGCGAGGCGGTGGACCTGGGCGAGCAGGTGCGCGAGTTGTTTGACTACTTTGAGGCGCTGTCCGAAGACAAGGGCCTGCGTCTGTCGCTGCATGGCAGCGCCGAGGTAGCGGGCGACAAGCTGATGCTGCGCCGTGCGCTGGCGAATCTGCTGGCCAATGCGATACGCCATACGCCGCACGGGGGCGACATACGGGTCACGATAGATTCGGCGGATGAACGCAGTGTGGTGCTGCGCGTCATCAACAGCGGCGACGCTATAGCGCCCGAACACCTGCCGCGTTTGTTTGACCGCTTCTATCGGGCCGACCCGGCGCGTCACCGCAGCAGCGAAGGGGCGGGGCTAGGCTTGGCGATCACCAAGTCCATTGTGCTGGCGCATGGGGGGCAGATTGCAGTGAGCTCGGGGGGCCAGGGTAGCTGCTTTGAAGTTCGGTTTCCGGGGCCGGGTTAACGCACCAGCCTGCGCAGCAAGAAGCTTGGCAAATCGCGCCGCGTATCGATAATGGCGTGGATGTAGACCGTTTCCTGACGGACTTCGTAGAGGATGCGGTTCATGCCACAAATCACTTGTCTGTACTGCCGCATCGCCAGTGCATCCAGCTCGGCGTGAAGGAGAGCGGGCCAAAGTGGGGGCCTACGCAGGCTGGAGCAAAAGATCGAGCCATTTCAGCATGGATGGCAACAGTCTTTGGGAGACGCAACGGAAATGACATCGCTATAGACGCGAGTTCCCCGCTGAACTCCGGCACCAAACCCTGGGCGAAAAGGTTTGCCCCCACTTTGGCCCGCTCTCACGCCGTATCTTGGGCTGAAAACGCTAGGCGTGCTTGATCACGCAAAAAGCGATC
>ERZ724510.524-NODE-524-length-22126-cov-6.034480_pt1 | contig 22126 bp, 24 predicted proteins | sample MGYA00376043_ERZ724510 | MGnify/ENA primary metagenome ERZ724510 (study PRJEB28724, sample SAMN07190888) | wastewater metagenome | isolation source: influent of sewage treatment plant in Hong Hong | place: USA: Christiansburg, Virginia | collected 2016-03-01 ... | reverse complement strand
TGCGGGAAAGTGAAAAGAAGTACCGGCAATTGAGCATTGTTGATGAACTCACCCGTCTTTACAATTCCCGATATTTTTACGTGCTGCTAAAAAGCGAAATCGAGAGGTCGAATCGCTATAAACATCCGTTAACCTTGCTCCTGCTCGATATTGACAACTTTAAGGCTTATAACGACGCCTATGGTCATCTGCGAGGCGACCGGGTCCTGTCACGGCTCGGCGAGGTATTGAAAAGATGCCTGCGCCAGGCGGATGCCGCGTTTCGTTACGGCGGTGAAGAGTTCACCGTCCTTTTGCCTATGGCGGGGCAAGCCGAAGGCATCGTTACCGCGGAACGGATCCGGAAAAAATTCCGGGAGGAGAATTTCCTTTCCGGGAGGGACCGCGGCGAAGCGATGACCCTGAGCATTGGACTGGCGGAGTACCGGTCGCAGGAAGACATGAGGGAATTCGTTAACCGCGTTGACCAGTTCATGTACCAGGCCAAAAAGGAAGGGAAGGACAGGATTTGCTACGGCACGACCTGAAACGCTTTCCAGGCGCCGCATCCGCTCAAGCGAGGCTATCCCGAAGGCCACGCCCAGACGCCTTTGATCATCAATTTCGGCAAGGACAGTGTCCTGTACGAGATAAAAAAGTGAAGCGGTCCCATTTGCGATCCAAAGTGATGATCATGACGCTTGCCCCCGGCCCCCACGCCGCCGGGGGAAGCCCCCGCCCACTTCATGCCTGACCGATCGTCAATTATCTGACCAAAAGTCATCAATTTGAACCGGTCTTTATTCGCTAACCGGCTTGACCTTTCCCCGAACACTCCTGGTTTCCGTTCGCAAAATACCAGCGGATATAAAAGCATAGGCATATCCCGTCCATCCGGCCGATCGGCGCGCACGCGCCTCCGGCTGATGTCTTCATTATCAGAAGAATGCCTTGACATGTATGCATCGATTGTGCATACTTAAGCATCTTAATTGTATGAGGTGAGAAGATGAGGACAACTCTGAATATTGAGGATAACCTGATTGATAAAGCTGCCAAAATTACCGGGATTACGGAAAAAACGGCCCTCGTTAAACTCGGCCTGGAGGCGCTCATTGCCAGAGAAAGCGCCCGGAGGCTTGCACGGCTGGGCGGAACTCAAAAACAGCTTCAGGCGATACCGAGAAGGAAAGGGGCATGAAGGGTCATGGTTCTTGTGGACACATCAGTGTGGGTTTCACATTTGAGGGATGGGAATGACGAGTTGGCAAACTTGCTCGATGATGGAAGAGTATTGTGCCACCCATTAATTGTCGGAGAATTGGCCTGTGGAAATCTCCAGGACAGAGCAGACATCCTTTCGTTTCTGCAACTTCTGCCGATGAGCATAGAAGCCGAACATGAAGAAGTATTATCATTTATTGAGAATAACCGCCTAATGGGAAAAGGGATGGGCTATATCGATGTTCATCTGATTGCATCCGCTTTATTAACAGGCGTCCCTGTCTGGACACTTGACAAGAAACTGGCTCAAGCCGCGGACAGCCTGCACATAAAATATTAAATCGACAACTAAAGGTCTCCCATAGTCATGACAAAAAAAGGAGTGGTCTTAATAAGAATATAGGTTCATCATTCGTGGGTCATAGGATTTCGAAAAATCGGGACAGGAGCGGGACATAATCTCTGAACAAACAAAAAGGGGTTAACCATCACCTGGTCAACCCCTTTTATTTATTGGCTCGCCGGGACGGACAGCTGTAAGAACTTTGAAACGATAATGATATACAAAGAAAATAAATTATTGATTATGACAAATCAATATAGGTGTCTCTCCAATCTTTAGAATTGATCGACAAATTTGCCCATCATAATCAACAGATATTATTGGAAAGCGAGAAAATGGGGGAAGGTCATTGGGTAGCAGCTTTCCTTCCGTAATGCACAATTCAACTATACAAACATAAAGTACATAGCTAATTGAATTGAAACGAATAAGCGTTATTCTATAACGAAGTTGCAGAATAACGCTTATTCGAAAGGTGCAACAATTGAACTCTCTGGTTTTCACGGAGCGCAGCGGAGTGAAAATCCATTGCAGTGATTTGTTGGGCAAGTGATCACAATACATTTGCTTTGGTTGCATTGCTAAGCTGTGGTCCAGCAACTTCAAGTGCCAATTCGATTATATCTTGTATGTTTCGCCTGCTATAATTAGTCCCAAGCCACCACCCTGCCACTACTTCAACAGAGTGTTGTTCGGCCAGATCAGGTCGATTGGGGTAGAGATCGTGTTTGTCCCTTGCAAGATACCGCCTTTTTTTGCCATGTTTACGTGATGCAAATCTATCAAGAAATCGGCTATCCTCTTTAGATATCAGTTGGAAAAGTTTTGTCATAACCTCTCGCGCCGAACGAGCAGGAAATTCTTGTCCCTTGAATACGAAATTAAAATTATCAATAGTTCGAGTGTGAATGGTGTTGGTCGCAGGAGTGAATGGCTTCATCTGTTTTATGGGAGGTTTTCTCTCAACTTCATATTTATCAATCTGTTTGTTATTCTTACTTTGCATTTCCAGAAATTGACTGCAAACATCCAAATCAGGTTTATACCCGCAAAGGTCTTCAACTTTTTCAGCAAGCATCTCCAACAACAATGAATCCTGATCTTTAAGCAAAGCTTCCCATGCTTTAGGAAGATTGGTTTCGATAATTCGGACACGAGCCACATTCTGATAATCTGAACGTGCGAAATTTAGAGCGGCACCTGAACAGACATTGCTATAGCTTAAATATCTGTCGAGTCTGCTCTTAGCCTCGGCAATATCTCGTTCCAGAAGATCAAGTTTATACACTCTGCGTTCGTCGTAACGACCTTGTTCACCAGGAAGGTAAAAACTCCACTCTTGGCCGTCTGTTAGGATCGCCATCGGTACGCCAAGATGGAAAGCATACTCGAATAACTGCCGATCTGCTCCTTCTGATAAGCCCACCTTCTTGACCTCGATGAATACCGATGGTCGGTTTTCAGGATGGCATAGTGCATAATCGACACGTCGTCCTTCAACAGAAAATTCTGGGATTACGATTGATGTATCAAAAACTGGCCACCCTAGCGCATGCAAAGCTGGTAAAAGTATCCCCTGCGAAACAGCCGCTTCTGATGTAAATTTGCCCTCACGCAGACCCTGTCGAACTTTTTCAATGTGATTAGCGATAGTCATTTTTGCATCCTTCTTTTATGCCCAACTTAATGCTAACCTGTTAAATAAGAGCGGCATTCTTATTCGGTGTTAAGCAATATGTTAGGTTATGTATATTTTGTCTTATAGGCGTATTTAAATTTAACCCCTATGTTTTCAGTGCAATTTGCTAAATATGGAATTAGATTTCGTTTATCTAAAGCAACCATACTAAGCACTGGGGCACTGTCATAAAAATCATTAAACATTTGTTTTATATTTGTAAGCTTATTGATATCTTTTTTTATTTTTTTAATGTACTGATTGTCACTACAGTCAACAGTGCGCCTCAATTTGATTTCAATAATAGCAAGAGCTTTATTAAATGAATAACCTTTTTGGGGAATGATTTTCATTTTTGTTTGCTTTTTTATGACTTCTTTAGTGACGCTCAATTCTGAAACATCAAAAATTACAATATCTGAGCGTTCTTGAGAACCATTTGGTCCCCACCAACGAACCTCTGTATGAAGCGCTATTGATCTGTCACTATCTTTTGTTTTCTGAATGACACCAAATCTCTCCATAAGATTCAAGCATAGATGAGTCCTTACATCTTCTTCAGTTAAATATTTATTCGGATACATACAAAAGTCTTCTATCAGGTTATCTATAGCATTATCAATAAAAAATTCATTTTGAGTGGTCACGATCATCCCCTTTCTAATGTCTAACCAAAAGCTGAGCCGAAGCAGCCAAGCGGGTTGCAATCGTCTCTAGTGGCGGTTGTGCGTTTTTTATTCTTGATACGGTCCAACCGGGCAGTCCGATGGGCGTGTTTCATTCCATGCTGCAATAAGACTTTTCTTATGTATCTTGTGCCATTCACGAATTTCGCGAAAGAAACGACCCAAATCATTTCCGTGAAGAGGCATACAATCAGATATGCTAAAGTCATTCCGACCTGCATTGCATATGACTCTGAAATGCGGTGGCGGATGCTCATTTGAAAATACTTGTATCTTGAGAGGCCCTATTCTATCTATTGTGAAAATCAAGGCGTCTGATGGCAGACCTGACCTCTGGTATGCTACGTCAACGAGTAAAAGTTTATGATGTAGATTAATGCATTCATCCTCAGAAAGGTATGTAATCCATTCGGCCATTACGTTTTTTCTCCACACGCCCAACGATAACATCAGCAGGCCTAGGCATTGCCCGCCGCTACGCTGCGAAGTCTTATTCGTTGGGCGAACATTTAGAACAAATTGCTGACATCAACAATACTCTTAATCATAGGTTTTCAATCAAACAGGGTCCCAATTTCCACAATTTGGACACTGTACTGCTCGTCTTTCTGGTATCGCAGGAGGATATATTCCCAATTGGGAAATTGGGATACTCGAACGGCTATACATGTGAGTAGTGGCGACAAACGTAGTGCCATCGGTAGGGCCATATGGGTCGTTTATAGTGAACCCATAATTGCATCTTGAACATCTATGAATTGGCTTATTCTGTACACTAACTTCAGTCGGGAGATCTGTCTTTTTCGCTGCTGATTCAAGTTGCATTGATAGCACTTTGTTCTGCATCTGAAGAATTCTTATTTCCTGGTTTGTTTCAATATCTGTGCTTGATCTTCCTTTGGTCGTAAAACCAAAGACTTTCCATAACGTGTTATAATCAGGCGCTCTTTCGATTGATGATTGAATGTGTGCACAAAGTCGTTCGATTTCAGATTCAACCACCCAAGGACGAATATCCGATTTGTACGTGTGGTAGTTGATGATTTGTGTATCAAAAGGCACTATCTGCGTCTTATCGTCCGCAACTAAGCAAATGGGCCTATCAAGGGCAGTCCGGATACCGAATTCAAAAAAAACGTTAGGGTTTAAGCAAGTCATATCACAAAGAACCAAATCGGACTGTTCCAAGTTATTGATAATTTCAGCATGAATAATATCAGAACCTTTTGCAGTAGGGCGAATCGGCGAGAAACCAGCTTTTGCCATGCCTGGCACAAAAATATGTTCTAATACGTGATTGAAGTGTTCAGAATCGTTTTGATATAGGGAAACTGACTCTCCAGGCGTTGATACCGGCATTATGATAAAAGCTTTTAGGGACTCCTTCTCTTTCTTCATCATATGTCACCAATCCTCCAGCAGATGTTTATTTGCACAACGCCGACGACGAAGTGAGCCGGAGTAGCACTCCTTGCGCTACGATCGGCTCTACTGATTTGTTGGACCTTCCTTCAAACAATGGTCGCAGTAGACCATGCATCTGTCAACGCTTTCAACAACGCTGTTCGATTGATATCATCTTCCAAACGACTTATCATAAAAGCCATCTTGCCAGCATCTTTCAATGATGAGCCAATATGGATACAATTATTGTCATCTATAACGATAAATCGATCATGGAAATCACGCGATTGTCTGGTTTCGATTGTGACACCTGGGTATTGAGCTACGAAGCGTGCAGCTTCCGTTGCCACAGCAGATGCATATTTAGAGCAAAGAATATGTACTGTTAATCCAGCGACAGGCCGCGCGGAGAGCATCTTAAAAATCGTAGTGTCAGCATATGAATCGATTATTGTAAGATTGCGTGTTGCTTCAGCGAATAGTTCCTTTAACACAACGTGGGCATCCCATGGTGAACCTTTCGGGAAAAATACCTCGCGTACATCAGCCGCTTTCACTACTAGATCACCGTCTTGCACTGCCCACCCTAATTTTTCAAGGGCAACATTTATTTCATCGTCGTGTGTACTCATAAGAACTGTACGCGCCGCAGATAATTGATCTCTTTCATCTAGCGCATCGTATGCTTTCAAAATACGCGGAACAAGAGCGCGGATTCTTGTCGTGTGCGAATAGGCATCTTTTTCCCACAAAGACGAGTCGAAGATAAGTCCAGCAGAATTCGCCGCTGCTCGCAAAGCGTCGCTGTTGCCTCTCTTTTCCAAAACACCCATGAGCGCACGAAAAGGATCGAGTGCTGTTTTTTTAGTATTCATATTATTTCCCGATAATGATTAAACAATTAATATACCCACCGGACTTTCTCTGAAATCTCATATAATTATACTTCATTTCATTAAGAATGAAAAGAATAAATGCATTATAAAATCATAGCTATTACATTTCTACCATCTAGTATTTGGTCTTTATTACTATCAAAAGCCCGGCGGGCATAATAATGGAATTTTATCCATTGTAAAAAAACCAACGTTAAAGAATATTGGTTGAAAAATGGCATGATGCCCAAAATCGCTGACCGCTTGACTTCAGTCAACTATCATAAATTCGCCTGCAGAGAAAAAGTTGTTCGTTGTGTCAACATAGCATAGACGACACGGATCAATTTATGTGCAGTTGCCAGCACAGCCATCTTATAGGGTAATTCATCCTTCCTCCGTTTGAGATAATAAACATTAAAAATATCCGTGTATTGGATCACTTTGGTTGTCATCAACCATATGATCTTCCGCAGATGGCGGTTGCTGTTTCGTTATCTTACCTTTGCCTTCATGTTTACCAGATTGTAAAATCTTATACATGAATTCATGGTAGGAGGAAAAATTTCACAATCAACGCATTAATATTTTTACAGATAACCTTTTCATCATATAACTGCAAGGATGAAAAGGTGTTTTTCATAGAAGCGCATCTTTCAATGCTTCATAACATTCTTAAGTATTAATACCCGGCACTTATCAGGAAGGATAATTTTACTCTGACGAATAGCATATTCCCTTCTCTCATGTTGCTTTACCCAGATTGCCATATATATATATATATCGCTACCGGGCGTCTCTGCACAAACATGAAAATGATGCAGAATGTTGAAAAGTGCAGTTAACCATTATTCGCCCCTGCCACAATATTGTATCATCGTTGCCACAATTTCTTCAGCAATACCCAACCCTTCGTATTTCAATCTTCAGCAAATACAGTCCGTTGAATCCATTTCCCTGGTATCAGCCTTGCAAATTTTAACGTGAACACATGAGGGAGACGTCATTATGAAGGCCATCGGCTATACAAGGGTAAGCACGGAGGAGCAAAAGCAATTAGGCATATCCCTTTCCAACCAGGAACAGAAAATCCTCGCCTATTGTACCGCCAAGGATTGGAACCTGCACTCTATCATCAAGGACGAGGGTTATTCGGGCAAGAATCTAAATCGCCCCGGCATACAGACCATCATCAAGGGATGCCGCAGGAAGGAATTTGACGTGGTCGTTACCCTGAAGCTGGACAGGTTGACCCGGTCGGTCAAGGATCTGGGCTATCTGGTTGAGGACGTCTTCAACAGGCATGGGGTAGCCTTCTCAAGCCTACAGGACAACTTTGACACGTCCACAGCCAATGGACGGATGGTCATGAATATTCTTGCCACCCTTGCCCAATGGGAACGGGACATTATCGCCGAACGGACAAAGGACGCTATGCAGTTTATGAAAAGCTCCCTCAGACTGGTCGGTGCAGTCCCGTTTGGTTTTGATCTCGTGGGCAGGGATTTGACGCCCGACCCCGAGGCCATGGGCACGGTCCAAGACATGATTAGGATGAAAAATTCAGGGATGTCTTACCAGAAGATCGCAGACCACTTAAATGGCAACGGCGTTACTGCCAAAAATGGCGGCAGGTGGCATCCAAAGACCGTTATGGGAACCATACATCACATACGGTCATTACCAGGGGACCATTGGGTAATAAAACGATATTTCCCAGAAGGGAGGATTACTGATGGGTAACAATCATGATGAAGCAAAGGAATTGGTCAGGCAGATGATCAGGGAGCGCGTCGCTGATAAGGTCGGCGTCCACAGCATTGTGTACCACGGTGAGGAGGTCATTGTCAGCAAATCGAGCAACGGCCAGACAAGCTTCAAATTGCCGAGGTTCAACAAGTTTTATACCTTATCATCCGGGCGCATTTACGAGCGCGGATTAAACAGAGAAGAAACCACCCCCGAAGCAGACAACCCTCCATCAGGCAGTGCCCAGCAGCTTGATTATGAAGGTTTGCCGGAAACGGTCGATACCACCATTTTCAACAACAAGATTATCTGCACCTGTGGTAATGTCCGATACGTGAAGAAGGCCGACATATTCCAGGTTAAGAAATGTAAACCCTGTACACTGAGGGAACGTAAAGAGCGGCGGAGGGAAGCAAGGAGAGAGAAAATGGTCTCGTAACAGAAATTTGCCTTGGCAAAAAACGATTCTTAAACACCTAATGGCAGATAATCAAAACACGATGAATAGGCTTACGCAATGAAAACCCCCTTTGACGGCAAATGTTGGATATTTCCAGACGGGCAGGTTGTTTCGAATGAAGATTTGTTATCGTTCATGCTCGAAAAGACAGAGAAATGTATCCAAAGCGGCGATACAAGCAAGGAGAAACAAAAAGCAGAAAGGGACTCCCTCTTTTCCCTGGTTAAGGCACGCTTTCAAGACAATCAATATCTCTCTTGTGTTGTTCCTTTAGCCGCCAGGATCATGGACGCGTTGGACGATTCCGAGCAGAAGGCATTCGTTGCCTTTGGGATGGGGACGCTCATGGAAACGAGGAGGAAGTTTAAAGACGCCGTTACCTGGTATTCTCAAGCATCACTACTTGAATCCGAATCGTTGGACATTGCCTATTATAGCAACAACAACCTTGGATATTGCCTGAATGTGATCGAGCGTTTCAACGAGGCAGAAAGCTGGTGCTGCAAAGCGATCGAGATAGACCCGCAACGCCATAACGCATATAAAAACCTGGGGATGTCGTTACAGGGACAGGGCAGATACCCAGAAGCGGCAAAATGCTTTATCAAGGCCTGCATATTATGCCCACTGGACGCCAGGGCATTATATTATCTCGAACAACTTGCAGCCGGGAATCATGGCATTGCGAATGAGATTGAAGACATAGAAGACCAATTAAAATTTTGCCGATGGATTGTAAAGGGGGAGGCATGAATCATCAATAATTCGGATAGCATATCAACAAATGCAAACCATACATGGAGGTAAGAAAGATGAGTTTGACAGCAGAAGCATACAACAATCGCAAATGGGGATTTTTACCTGCCTTGAGGAAAATTCTCGAAGGTAAGCGCGTTCCCGACAGCTATTATGGACTCACCTCGGTGCATGACGATATATTTGATGCCATGATCCGATTGATGGAGATCGCCGTGCTCACAAGTGAATATAAGGACCTGATCAAAGAAAATGCGGCGTCCATAGGTCAGGAAGAAGTTTGGAGAGACCTGGAGAATTTGCAGAAAGCCCTTGAACAGGCTTCCCAGTTCTTCAAAAGAAAGAGCGAAGAAATCGAATCTATAAGGTTCACTCTCTGATAAAACATCAAATCAGATATGGAACACGGATAGAAGAAGGAACATTTGTACAGATGGTTACGAGCTTCAGACTTCTTCAGGGAAGCCACTATGCGCTTTTTGAGAAAGTGGATCAGGAAACGGATGTACAACTATTTAATCAACCTTTTTGATTACTTCGGATCATGTCCATTTTTAGATTTGAATATATACAAAAACGTACAAGCTAATAGTGTGGCCAGAACCCATTGAACAACAAATCGCGTAATGTCTATCTCTGCTGCAGGAACGGGCGGCGATAAAATGAACGAATAACCCCTATTGACTTTCATCCCCTCGTATTTAACAATCCAATGAGGGAAGATGCCCATTAAGAACATTGCTAACATAGTAGTTATGATTATTGGTTTTTGCCATCCTTTCCCTCTGACGATTCCTAATTTTTTCAAACCATCTTCCTTGGTTATCGAGTTTTGATTGTATTTAATGTCCGCAGCGGCCAAATTTCCCACCGATTTGGTTTCAGAAATTTCGTATGCACTTTCTTCCTTATTGCTCTGTCTATCTGTGGCTTCCTCGGTAGGGCTATTTTGTATGATCTCGTCTGATTCAATATAATCCTTTCTCAGAGAAAAATATATTATTCCCACACCAATCAATGGAATAGCAATGGCTACGAAAACATAATATAGTGGTTTTCTTCCGAGTAACTTTGCAGATTGCCATATATAATAAAGACATAAAAATCCTGAGATAGTAAAACTAACTGCCCAGACCATTAAAACGGGATTTCTAATGCTGACAGGGAGGATTTTGATTGAGTACGAAAACAGCAATAGTGAATAGAAGATAATGGCCACAATCTTTAATCGTTTAAAGTAAACATCCGATACTTCAATCATTATCATTACCTCCTATCATTACCACCACATCTTCACATCCTCGTGATTTCGCGTATTCCAGCACCGTCCGCCCTTCCCCGTCCTTAACCGACAAATTTGCCCCTTTTGCCAATAATGCCTTCACCGCCTTAATGTCATTCCGACGTATGGCACCAAACAGCCTTTGCCCAGCGATGTCCCGACTCTTCTCTCTCTTAATATCTTCCGCTGAGGGAAGGAATCCCGCCTTCACCAAAGCGTTTGTCAACAGCGACGAACGGGGAGCCTCCTCCAAGGAAACGACCAACAAATCACCATAATCTGATGTTCTGGGGCCAAGGATACGTACAAGAGATTCAAGCAGGGAGGTATGCCGCGTGCGGATGGCAAGTCCAACGCACATTTCCAGCCATTTACTGCGTGTTTCCCTATCACATGGGCTGCGGTTGACGATGTAGAACCAAACCTTGTCTGCAAAATCCACATGATCTTGCGCATAGGAAAGCCAAGACGAGAGAATAAGCCCCCAGTCAACAGACAAGCGATGGTCCATAACCGTAATCCTGAGCGCACTGTTCCAATTCTTGTGGGAAATGAGAGATTCTAGATCGAGGGATAACAGCGCCGATTGGAGATCAGGAATACTGGACACGGCAGACCGGAAGTCTTGGGCGTGGCAAGTGCTGCATCGGAGATCGACACACCACTTATTCCGTTCGATGTCGGCCACCGCCTGAAGATAAGGGTTTGTCATATGGAATCCCCGCCCGGCAGGTTGAACAGCCGGTTAAGAAAATTGAAATTTAAGCAGCATACCGTGGATGGCATTCCGACGCCCTTCTTGCCATCTTCCTTGGCCTTGGGAATGGCCTTGAATATTAGAACCGCCATACCCTATTGAGAAGCAAAGGAAAGCAAACGACGTATGGAAAACGCGGCGAAGCATTCTAAGTTTATTTACCACTCCTTGTATAATGAAGGTCATTTCTTGCCTTCCCATGTGTTGAAAAATATATCCCCCGGAAATAGTCAGAATGTTACGGATGTTACAAAAACACAGACACATTGTTCCCGTCAAGATATGCCATGAGAATTGGCGGCTATATGACCACCCAGTGGACAAGGTCTCATTTAGGCTGATACCGCCACCCTGCCCCAATACAGAGAGCCAAGGTGCCATCGGCCATTTTTATTTTTTATAAATGGTTCGTGGCACCTATGGGGACTCTCAATAGCGGCTACGGCCATGTTCACACTGAGCAGTTAATGCTTTATAACGGTTCGCCTTCAGCAGCTGTACCCTCATAGCAACGAGGACATTTGCGTATATGGGCATCGCAACCGTTACTGCCATATTCATGTCCACAAGTACCGCAACGCATAACCCACACTTTCGCAAAAGCGTGTGTTGTGCTCTTTACGTCTGTCTTTCTAATAAGCACTTGCCCCTTGCTATTACTGTCCCCGATTCTCATATGTAATTTGAACCTTTCCCCGTGGGAGGTGCCACGAACCATTTTTATTTTTTATAAATGGTTCGTGGCACCTCCTTACCTACCCTGTCTGGGTTATCTTAACTACCTTCTCGGTTTTGATCCTTTATACCTTCTCAAAAAGCAGGGGATAATTGTCCATCAGTTCTTTATTCAGTTTCGTAAACAGTTTATGATGCTCTGTAGTTTTAGCAATCAAGGCATAGTAACGGGGTACATACCTTGGGCATCGAATGATGATTTGGTTTCCATCAGGCTTAATCTTATTTATTTCTTTTAAAAACCAATCCTCAAAAGTTTTAGTTTCCTTGCGATTTTGATGCTGATAAAGAATAACTGATTTGCTATGGTTCTTATCATTATAATAGTCCCTGACTTCATCAGGAAAGGCATATTTGACGGCGTCTACATGTGACTTCGTTACTTCTCGTGGCTTTTTTGCTTTGGCAGATATGATATTATTATCGGAAATACTCTCTTTGTTATAGGGTGGGAGGCCATTATCTGGATCAAGGAATACCATATTTGCATCTTTCAAAACCTCCAGAGATCCATCAAACCATTTTCCCCGATCAGTTTTCCTTTGTGCCGGAGTTGTTGCCACATAAGGTATGGGGACATCGTAAGACAGGCATCCTTCTAGAAAACCACCATCTGTTATTACTGACAATCGAGGCATTCTACATGCATGGATGCCTTTTAGATGGGCAAACAAGGTTAGATCACATAGCCAGTATTTATCATCAAATAAATACCGGAATGCTGTTGCCGGGCGTGTGTTGTAATACCAGTTAATCCCGATCTTGACCTCTGGCCCGGCAATTGCCCGCAGTTCCTTCAGTAGGATATACTTACCAAAATCCCCAACGTCACCGACAAATTCATCACGCATAAGACTGTCCCATTTATACCATCATAGCAAGCATTACCCCTGTCAGGTTCTTTTGTCAAATTATTCCTCCTGTACGTGGGTGTTACCCCCGGCGTTAAGGCTGTATAAATCCTTCAGGAGATGATCAATAATGGAAAATCAGAGGATACTGATAGGAAGGCGGATTAGAGATTTAAGGAAGGCGCAGAACATGGTGCAGGAGGATCTCGGTCCGAAGGCCGGGTTGAGCTCCAAATATGTGGGTGCCATCGAAAGGGGGGAAAAGAACGCCCCGATAGAGACCTTGATAAAAATCGCCACGGCTTTAAAAGTCGAACTCCATGAACTGTTCATCTTCGACCACGAGACTGAAGACACGAAGGAATTGAAGACAAAAATCGACGCAATGCTGAAAGATGCAAGTAAGAAGGAGTATGGGACGATTTATAGGGTAATAAAGGCCATTCTCAGATAAAAGTAATTCAATTTGTGGGGCATATGAAAACATCTCAATTATCGCATTTATATACCATTTGGCGTTATGATCATAATCCGGCTACCATTATTGACCACAAGGAAGTCCTGCGAAAGAAAGAGTATGTAAAATGGCTCGTCCTCTGTGGGGCTAATGACCGGCAGTTATTCGAAAAGAGCCTTCCAAAGGAGGAAGTCGAAAAAATCAGCAAACAGGCAAACAAAAAAGAAACTGTTTTATATATTCAGTGTTTGGAACTTTTTAGAGAGCAATTATTTGCCGGCCTAATTAAGAAAATCCACTGGGGCATGACAGGACCAATCGAAGAAGATGATCTAGTGCCCGATTATTATAAATCACTTTTACAAAATAAAGTTCTTAAATTGGAAGTGATATGCTCAGTATTGCTCACAAACTTGGAGCCTATTAATTCAGAGGAAGCGTTTAACCTAATTGATAATAATGCGGGGATACCCCCCAAATCAAGTTATAATATAACAAGAATAGTATCTCAGGTCGAGACCCACAGCATTTTTGATAAAAAATCACTCAAGATTAGAGAGCTTACAATAGACCAAAAAAGAAGGGAGAGATGTCGCGCAATCGCTGAATTATTATGGGAAAACCGCCCAGAGATTACGATTGAGGATATGATTTACAAAGATGAAATAACCTTGATAGGTTGCGGGACCAAAAATTATCATGAAAGAGTTTTGCGGAACTGGATAAAAGATCTCTGCCCCAACCGATCACCTGGGAGACGCCCAAAATCATCATAATAATATTCCCTTTCAGACTTACTCAAAAATCCTTACTCAACAATTCTTATATATAATCAAAAAGTTGAACGAACCCACTCCATTAGAAGAGCTTCCATAAATACCATTCTCCTCCGCAATAGAGTTTTCCTGATATGCGCGGAATTTTCATTTGCGAATTTATCTTTATACTTAAGCTATCATACTGCAGCAAGGCTTAAGAAAGGAGGAGGCTGATTTCAGAATAGTGGAAGCAATGGAAATAGGACCAGATAATCTTTCTGATTTCCGCAAGCAATGGACTGGCAGGAGAATCCTGGATTTAATCGCCGAGGTCGGCGGTAATTTGCTCGTCACTTGGCCCATCGGCGTAGGTAAAAGTCACAACCTCGATGACCTTGTCGAGGCAGCCATTGAATCCTCGCGATATGATCTTGTGGTTGTCCTCCTGCCTACTCGACGTGTTCTGAATGAAAGGAGATGGATCAAAGCTCCACCTCGTAACCTTAATATCGTGAACCTGCGACCTCGGCCCGCACAATCTTGCGGCGACGATGTAAACAGCCAATGGAAGGTGTTCGAAAGCCGAAGCATGGGCCTCTTGGGGAGGAGCATACTCTGTCGCCCATGTCCTTCTTATTCCCGTTGTTTCTGGCCTAGGCAATTTGGAAGGAATCTTCAGGGCACCCAAGTCATATTTGCCACGCAGAGTCATCTTGAACGAGACCCCTCTTTTATTTTCCAGTTACGTATGTGGACGGGAGCGAGAACGGCGCTGGTCATATTGGACGAGGTCAACTTTATCGCAAAGTCTATAAAGAAGATCATTAAACGAGAGCATATTGAACAGCTCCTATCTATTCTGGAGAAGATCGAAAATGTTGATTAATAACAACACCCGCTGGCTGCACTACCTTCAATGTCTCTTGAAGGCTAACAATGATGATCTCAGAGAAAAGGACTGGAGGACACCGGATACCACCATTCGTTGGATGCTAAGAGTCCAAGAGAAGGGACACGAAATGTACGGCACGGATTTCTGGTTCATCCTATATGAGCTGATAAACTTCAGCTTATCACACCAGGATTCCCGAACCTGGGATTGGGGAGGAAACCTCCTGTTTAGTCGCACTCCAATTATGGATTCAGACTTTGTCATATACAGCGGCACCGTTGACCAGGATTTTGCCATGTTCAGGCTGGGGACCAAACTTGCAGCCCCCTTTGCCAACTATACATTTCTTCATCCCGAAACCAGTTGGTACAATATCGCCTCTCGCATCGGAATGAAAAAATATTTCCCACGCCACTCCGAACAAATTTTTGACTTCTTTGCATCCTTAATCTCACAGAGGATTGAGGAAGGGAAAAATGTTCTACTCATTTCCAAAAAGGATTTCCGAATAACATGTGCTCGCGGGATAGAAAACAGTCTAACCGAAATGGGCCTCAGAGACACTAAGGTCATCACTGATCATTGGGACAAGGTTGATCTTAAAGACCCAAAGATCATACCCTTAATCAATTATGGAATAGTGGGAATCAATCTGTTCCAGGACTTTTACGCAGCCTACTGCTTAAATGGTTATTACGTCAACGAAAAAATAGTGAACGCGGTCCTCCAAGACATTGTTACCCCCGAATTCAATATCCCAATGCAGATTAGCACAAGTGGTTCCCCACTCAGAAGACGGGCAGACCTGTACGAGTCTTGCCAGCAGATAGAGCTCCTGGAACGGCTGGTACCAAAGGCTCTTCACCAGCAAGAAATGGATATTGTGCTCCAAGCTGTTGGTCGTGTCCGCCCCTACACCTCCCCACGGGAAGTGATCACCTTCCAATGTTCAGCGCATCCCCAACTGGAATATACCAGCGAGTTCGAAAACCTTGAGGAAGCTCGCAGTTACTTTGGCATTGTAAGTCATCGCAATCGGCAAAGGGATTCAAACGAGGAGATGATCAGGGAAGCCAAGCAAAGAGGACTGACGCAACGTCAGGTGGTATCGGAACTTGGATTAGGGCTGAGGACGGTAAAACGGTATTGGAAAGGAGGTAATTATTTGAAAAAAGAACCAAGGAACAAGAAAACTTCCATGGCAGTGACCACTGCCGAGGAAATTTTGCGGAGACATAATATCTCGACCCGCCACATAATGGATCGGCCACAAGCGGTCGAGGCCGTTGCGTGCATCCTGCTTACCTTTGACGGGATACTGGGAATTGATATCGAGACAAGCAAGATGCCGTCCTTCAGTAATCATGAAAAGGCAGGCTTGGACCCACATTTGTCCCGTATCCGCCTCATTCAGGTTTACACAGGCAGTGACATATATGTATTTGACATCTATGCCACTGGCCTTGAACCTTTGGCACCCATATTTTCCCTTCCTATGGTCGCCCATAACGCCGTCTTTGAACTGAAGCACCTCATCCATGCAGGAATACCCCCCCCCGATATTGACTGCACCATGCTCATGGCCAATGCCATCTCAGGGAGGCTACCGAGCCTGGAGGATCTGGTTAAGGAGCGCTTTGGGCTATCCATCTCCAAAGCACCCCAGAATTCGGACTGGGATGCCCCTGTCTTGTCAGAAGAGCAACTTGACTATGCCGCCCTTGATGCTGTGCTCACCCTGTGGCTTTACACCAACATGGCAGGGAACATGAAAACTGATCAAATGCAGGTGTACCAATTAATGAAGGAGGCGCAGACAGCGGTGGCCAAGCTCGAATTAAATGGATTTTGCTTCGATGTGGTTGGACATGTCGAATTAATGGCAGATTGGACGGAAAAGCTTGAACGCGCGGAACAGGACACCCGCAGACTGCTGGGGTCGGAAATCAATTTGAGCAGCCCCAAGCAGATCGCCACATGGCTCGATAACCATCTCGACACAAGCATCAAGACGACCTGGCCAAGAACAGCAAGCGGACAGCTCAGTACTGACGCCGATACCCTGGCCCAATATTCTGATCATCCCCTGGTAACCCCCCTTCTCAGATACCGGGAAACGGGAAAATTATTGAGCACTTACGGGGAAAGCTTTTCAGCCCACGTAAACCCTTTAACCGGCCGCATCCACGCCAATTTCAGGATAGGTGGGGCCGCAACAGGAAGGTTTACTTGCAGTTCCCCCAACATCCAGAATCCGCCACGGGATAAGTCATTCCGATCACTTTTTACAGCCGCACCGGGAAAAATCCTCGTCATTGCCGACTACAACCAAATCGAACTCCGGGTAGCCGCCCTCCTCTCAAAGGATTCTGTCCTACTGGCCACATTCGAGAAAGGAGAAGACCTTCACCGGAAGACCGCATCAGCCCTCACTGGGATTCCCATGAATACAGTGACGAAGGAACAGAGGCAAATGGCCAAGGCGGTCAATTTCGGGCTTCTTTATGGTCAAAGGGCGAAAGGACTGAGGCAGTATGCCAAATCCGCATACGGAGTAAACATGACGGAGCAACAGGCAATAAGCGCCAGGAGGTCATTCTTCAATTCATATTCAGGCCTGGCCGCATGGCAAAGGAATCATGGAGGATTAACCTACGCTTTTACTCCCTCCGGTCGTTATAGGAATTTGACGACCAGCAATGGCACGATCCGTTACACGGAGGCAATCAATACCCCCATTCAGGGTGGAGCGGCAGAAGTCTTGCTGGCAGCGCTGTCAATTCTGGACAGGCAACTGGACGGATTGGATGCAAAGCTGGTTAACATTGTTCACGACGAGGTCGTTGTCGAGACATCACCTGATAGCCTTGTACAATCAATAGAAGCTGTAGAGAAGTCAATGATCCAGGGTATGCTGGCAATATTCCCAAACGCCAGCACAAAAAACCTTGTGGAGGTAAAGATAGGCGGCAGTTGGGGCGAGGGGAAATGATTCCATGCAAACCTTGACAGATAATTTTCGGTTGTGATTATTTATGGTTAAGCAACCATATGATATCAGGGATAATTTTCCAGAGACCATACACCAGGTCTTGGACGAGGAAATAACGATCCTCATGCCCCATTTGATGGAACAAATTTTGGCAGCGGGAGAAGATGAAGACGGTAACAGCAGCCCTGTACGTTAGAGTCAGCACCGGCAAACAGGCCGAGAAAGACCTGTCCCTACCCGACCAGGAGAGGCAGCTACGGGATTACTGCGCCCAGAAAAGCTGGAATATACACCGTGTCTATGTCGAACCTGGAGCCTCCGCACGCGACGACAAACGCCCCGTTTTTCAGGAAATGATAGCCGAGGCAAGGCGGAAGGACCACCCGATAGACATCATCCTCACCCTAACCACATCCCGATTTTTCCGGGACGCAACAGAAGCGCGTGTTTACAAACACAACCTTGCCAAACACAATGTCAGGGTCATGGCGATCCACCAGGAAACGACGGACGACCCAATGGGCGGGTTCGTCGAAGGCATATTTGAGCTGATCGACCAATACGAATCCGAGATGAACGGTTTCCACACCCTCCGGGCACTGAAGGAGAACGCCCGGAAGGGATACTTCAATGGTTCTAACCCCCGATATGGATTCATGGCGGTAAGGATAAACGGTGCGTAAGGACACGATCAAGAAGAAGATTGTCGTCAACCAGGAGGAGGCCGAGGTCGTCCGTCTAATATACCAGTGGTATCTAGCCGACATGGGAGCCAAGGCCATTGCCGAGCGCCTCAACAGGGAAGGTCATAGATACCGTGGCAAGCTCTGGTGCAAGCACCGCGTCTTGGAAATAGTCGGCGAGGAGGCTTATGCTGGAAGGTACTATTACAACCGCCGCGACCACCGGACAAACAGGTTCAAGCCCAAGGAAGAGTGGATACTTCTTCCCGTGGAACCCATCATTGACGAAGCTACTTGGCAGCGGGCAAGGAAAATAAAAGAGGAGCGGACACCAATCACGGGCACCATCAACCCCGCAGCAATCGCATCGAAAACATTACTTACCGGGCTGGCCGTCTGTGGGCTATGCGGAGCGAGAATGTCCTTGGAAACGGCCAAGGGCGGCAAGTTCACGTATTACAACTGCACGAATTACTTACGACGGGGAAAATCCACCTGCCCCGGCCAGCGCATACCCGCCGCCGAGTTGGAAAAGTTCATCATCGACCACATGGCAAACAAACTTTTTACCACCGACCGTGTGAAGACAATCCTGAAAGGGATTTATGCAGAGATGCGGAATATGGACAAGGCGAAGGAGGGACAGAGAAAAAGCCTGTTCCGCCAAATCGGGGTGATCAAGGGCAAACTGACCCGGCAATACGAGGCCATAGAAAGCGGCATCATCGAACTGACCGATGTGGCCGAGAGGATCAGGGAATTAAAGGGGCAACAGGCCACCATCGAGGATAAGCTGGCAGGGATCAAGGTAAGCCACACCATCCCCCTACACATCTTCAAAGAGGAATCCATAGGCAAGTTCCAGACTCTGATAAGGGAGATGTTTGTCGGGGAAGATCGGGGCATGACCAGGAGCTATCTTAAACTCTTCATCGAGAAGATCGACATCAAGCTGCCAGTGATCAACATCACGTGTAAATCAAGAACGCTTCTCGCAGCGTTGGAAAACAAATCGGCTGCAAGAACAGGTGACATTCTTGCAGCCGAAGGATATTGGCTCCTCAGCGCGGACTCGAACCACGGACCCGCTGGTTAACAGCCAGCTGCTCTACCGACTGAGCTACTGAGGAACGTGTCGGTGTTAAAAACGAGACCGCCTTTTAATGCAGGGCGGTCTTCTTGTCAATGTTTTTTTGACTTGCGGGCTACCGGCAGCTCACGCAGGTCATCAAACTGCTGACCGGCACGCCGGTGGTCCGACTGATGTATTCGAGTTGCTCCACCGGAGCGAAATACCGGCCGCAGACTTCACAGGCCGCCATCTTGAACACCTTATCCCAGATGATCCGTTTGCCGTCCACGGACTCCATGCGGACGAAGCCCGTGGGGCAAACAAAGGCGCAGGAACCGCAACCGATGCAGGCGGCGGAGTTGAATTCGATCTTTGGCGTTTCGATCTCCCGACCCAGCCCCCGGTCCCTGAAATTCAGGGCGTTGGCGCCGACGATTTCATGACAGGTCCGGGTGCACAGACCGCAGAGGATGCAGTCATGGCTTTCCGCCGCCGCGTCCCGGACATCCACGCCCAGTTTCGCCGCGATCTCCCGGACCGCCGCAGTTTCAGGATAACGGGAGTAAAGAAGCTCGGCGGCTAGCTTCCGGCTCTCCCGGATCCTGCCCGTATCCGTCCGCACTTCCAGACCCTCCGCCGCCTCCGTCTGACACGAGGCCGCCAACTGCCATTTGCCTTTGACCTTGATCTCCACCGTGCAGAGCCGGCAGGCTCCGAAGGAGCTGAGATCCTTGTGATAACAAAGAGTCGGGATCTCGATCTTCAGCTTTCTCGCTTCCTCGAGGACCGTAGCGCCCGCCTTTGCCTGTATTTCATGCCCATTGATGATCATCTTCGCCATGATTATTCCTCTATCCTGTGAAATTGTTCCCTGTTAGCTATTTATTGCCACACCATGAGGCGATAGCACCTCAGGCAGCGCTGGGCCTCTTTCATGGCGGCGTCGGCGTCAAAGCCGCCCTCGACCTCGGCAAAACTCTTGATACGTTCCGCCGCGTCCAGAAGCCCCACCTCACCTGCCGGGGCCGGGGGGATAAAGCCCATTTCCCGCTGCTGCGAGACGTCGATGCCTTCGAAAGAGAGTTCATCCACGAAGGTCTCCCCCTGGAGGTAAGCGGCGATGCTCTTGGCCGCCTTGTTGCCGGCATTCAGGGCCTCGATGAGTGTTGCCGGCCCGGTGACGCAGTCGCCGCCGGCAAATATTCTCGTCGCCTCGGTGGAACTGCTGGCGGGATCCGCCTTGATGGTTCCCCAGGCCGTGGTGAGCGATCCCTTTTCCTTGGCGGGCAGGAGCCCCAGATCGGGCTTCTGGCCCGTGGCGGCGATCACCATGTCCGTCTTCAGGATAAACTCGGAACCCTTGATGGGAATGGGACGCTTGCGGCCGCTTTCATCGGGATCACCCAGTTTCATCTTCACGCACTCGATAGCCGTCACCTTGCCCGCCTTGCGGACTATACCTATGGGGGCAGTGAGGTAGGTTATTTTCACGCCCTCGTGAAGGGCTTCCTCGATCTCTTCCTTGGAACCGGGCATTTCAGCCCGGGAACGGCGATAAACGATCTCCACGTTCTTGAATCCCAGGCGGACGCAGTTCCGGGCGCAGTCCAGGGCCACGTTGCCGCCGCCGATGATCGCCACCTTGTTAACCGGAACCACCTTCTTCCCCAGGCTCAGGCCCCGGAGAAACTCCGCTCCCTGCACCACGTCCTCGGAGACGATCTCTTCTCCCTTGCAGCCGATCTTGGCACCCACATGGGCGCCGATGGCGGTGAATACCGCCGCATAGCCCTGTTTCTGGAAATCGGCCATATTCAGGGCCTCCACCTTGCTGTTGAAGCGGATGTCAACGCCCATGCGCTTGATCAGGTCGATCTCGTGATTGAGAATGTCCTTGGGGAGGCGGTAATCCGGAATGCCGACCGACGCCATGCCGCCCGCCTTGGGTAGGGCCTCGAAAATGGTCACGCCGTAGCCCATGAGGCGGAGGTTATAGGCCGCCGCCAATCCCGCAGGGCCGGCGCCGATAATGGCGATCTTCTCTTTCTTTTCTTCCCGCGGGGCGGGCAGGGCGGAACCTCCCCGCAGCTCCGCATCGGCCGCGGCCCGCTTCAGGAGCCGGATGGCCAGGGGACCGTCCATGTCCTTGCGTACGCAGGCCGCCTCGCAGGGATGGGTGCAGGCCCGGCCGATGACGCCTGGGAGGATGCAGCGCTCCCTGACGAGGTCCAGGGATTCCTTGAATTTATTGTTACGGATCAGCTCGATGTAGCCAGGAATATCCAGCGTGGCAGGACAGGCCTCCATGCAGGGGGCCGTCACGGCGCTGCGGTATTCCCCGGCGGCCTTTTTCTCCCCTTTCCCGGCCTCGAGGAAGGCGGATTTGAAGTACTTGACGGCGTCCAGAACCGGGGTCAGGGCCGTCGCGCGGCCGAAATTGCATTTGCTGTTGGCCATGACGCCCTTGACGATCTCCTCGATCTCGGCAAGGTC
>ERZ724510.521-NODE-521-length-22172-cov-5.797079_pt1 | contig 22172 bp, 17 predicted proteins | sample MGYA00376043_ERZ724510 | MGnify/ENA primary metagenome ERZ724510 (study PRJEB28724, sample SAMN07190888) | wastewater metagenome | isolation source: influent of sewage treatment plant in Hong Hong | place: USA: Christiansburg, Virginia | collected 2016-03-01 ... | reverse complement strand
AAAAAGAGTATTAAAGTATTAGAGTGGATAGTATTAGAGTATTAGAGTGGGGATAGAATTTGGGGCTAGAATACTCCTAACTCTGATACAGGTTAACTCCAATACTGATCAACTATAATACTTTCTAAAATCTATTTTCGTTCCATTTCTTCGGATTATTGATGATATAATTAGAAATGCTTTTAAATGCCCTTTCATCTCTGATAATTTCATCATCATAACTTCTCAACCAAAGCTTTCCCATCTGCTGATTTTTTGATTTATATATTTCCAAACATCGACACGCCACGATTGATTTATATGCACTCATCATATCCGAAATGCTTGCTACACGGACAATCCTTGCGGTTGTCCCTGCGAGAACCGGAACGGTTTGCGCCCCTACCACCACGATGCCATGCAAATGATTGGGCATTATTTGGAAAACATCGAAATCACAATGGGGATAACGGGCTTTTAATTCCGCCCATTCATCATGCGCTATTTGGCCGCATTCATTGAATTGCATTACACCATTTATAACTTTACCAAAACGATGTCGCATTTCTTGGCAACAAATTGTAATAAAATATGCTCCCTCTCGGGAATAATCATTTCCTTTTAAACGTAAATCTTTACGGTAAGGTAAATGTGGGTTGGTTCTCATCTTGGGTAGATTTGATTGAATACAAATTTAAATTAATTTTCTTTAAATCTTACAATAAAGAGAAATTTTTTCTCAGTCCCGATATCTCTTCAACAAATCCCCATAAGCATCAATCCTTCGATCTCGCAGAAATGGCCATATCCTTCGGACATTCTCACTGCGCGACAGATCAATTTCGACAACCGTATTTTCTTCCTTTTCATCACTTCCGAGATGTAATAATTCACCTTGTGGTCCGGCAACAAAACTCTGTCCCCAGAATTGAATACCATTTGTCACGTCTGTCCAGTCAGGTTCAAGGCCGACACGATTGACAGTGATGATAGGAAGTCCGTTTGCCACAGCATGTCCTCGTTGAACGATCTGCCAGGCATCGTGCTGTCGATTTTTCTCTTCTTGAGTATCTGTACTTTCCCAGCCAATGGCAGTGGGATAGATCAATACTTCCGCTCCGGCAAGTGCCATGAGGCGAGCCGCTTCAGGGTACCATTGGTCCCAGCAAACGAGGACGCCAAGTTTGCCGACGCTTGTTTGCAATGGTTCGAAACCGATATCTCCCGGTGTGAAATAAAATTTCTCATAATAAGCGGGGTCATCAGGGATGTGCATCTTTCGATATTTGCCAACCATAGACCCGTTAGATTCGAAAACGACGGCTGTATTGTGGTAAATGCCGGCAGCACGTCTTTCGAAAAGGGAAGTCACGAGCACCACATTGCATTCTTTTGCGATAGCAGAAAAAGCTTCAGTAGATGGTCCGGGAATGGTTTCAGCCAGATCAAACATATCGGTTTCTTCTGCCTGACAGAAATAAATTCCGGTGTGTAATTCCTGAAGGACGACCAGTTGAGCGCCATTGGCAGCACATACGCGAATGCCGGCGATGCTTTTGGCGATGTTGTTATCACGGTTGCGGTCGCATGATTGTTGGACGAGGCCTACTTTGAGTATTGACATGATAGTTTTTTTAGACTATATAATTGTGAATTGGTCAAAGACTCCCCCTTGGCCCCCTCAAAAGGGGGATATGTGGAAAATTTGATCCTTATTCTATCTAACATAAAGTTGCAAATTAATTATTATTCGATAATCCCCTCTGGGAATTGCATGGTAATACAGTGCAGCGAACCATGTTGCAAAATAATCGAATTACAATCGATGGCGTGAATTTCTCTATCCGGAAAGCAGACTTTCATCGCTGCAATAGCTTTTTTATCCTTTTCTTCATCACCATATATCGGTAGTAACACTGCGTCATTTATGATCAAAAAATTGGCATAGGTAGCAGGAAGTCTGTGTCCGTCCTCATGATGATATCTGGCAGGCGCCATCGGAAGCGGTACTAAATTATACGGACTGCCATCTTCCTGAGTAAAACTCAATAACTGATCTTCCATCCTTTTTAAAGAATCATAATGTACGTCTTCAACATCATCACATTGAACATATGCGATCGTATCGGGTGAACAAAATCTGGCGAGTGTATCTATGTGAGAATCCGTGTCATCCCCTTCCAGATATCCATAGTCTAGCCATAGGATCCTATCAATACCCAATATTAATTTTAAATAGGTCTCAAGGACGTTTTTTGTAAATTGAGGATTGCGGTTTGGACTGAGTAAACATTCAGTAGTTGTCAATAAGGTGCCAGCTCCATCACTTTCTAAGGCACCACCTTCTAAATTGAGACCAAGTGATTGAACAGGAATGGACCCAAAAATACCTTGCTCTTTTAAACGTTTTGTGATCAGATTGTCTTTGTCTGCCGGAAATTTAAGTCCCCAGCCATTGAACATAAAATCCAGCAATAATGGTTGGCCATCATCAAGCACTGTGATAGCGCTGTGATCTCTTGCCCATGTGTCGTTGGAAGGTAATTCTATCAGGATCAGGTTTTTTTGGTTGGCATTTTTAAGTAAAGCGCCGACTTCTTCTACATTTTGACACACCACCAATGCTTTTTCGTAAATAGTCACAATGCTAATGATCTCCACGAAGGTCGGAATGACTTTGTCCAAATCATCAGCCCAATCACTATCCTTGTGCGGGAAGGTAAAAGAGATCGCACTTTGAGGCGCCCATTCTGCCGGAAAAACTCTGTTCATTGAATATTAATATGATTGGAGGTATAAAGGTATATATAAATATTAAATGAGGAAATTATCATAATTACCGGGATGAATAAAATGCGTTTCGGCCTCCGGGTATGCGTTTGTAAATGATTTTGAAATTAAGCCTTTAGCTTTTTGATTCCACTTACATTCAAAAGCAGTAATTTTATTGTTTCCTACTTCTATTAGGTCAATTTCCTGTTGAGCCAAAGTTCTCCAGAAATACAGGTTTTTTTTCTGTTTTGTATTATTTAAGTACTTCCTTCGTTCGCTAGCAAACCAATTTTCCCACAATTGTCCATTGTCGTTTCTTAGTTCAATTGAATTAAATTGATTGATTACAGCATTGCGCATACCATTATCATAAAAATAAATTTTATTACTTTTTTTCAATTCGTTCCTAAGATTTCTGCTGAAGGCCGTCAAACGAAATACTATAAAAGATTTTTCCAGTAAATCAATATACCTTTCAACAGTCTCACTATTCAATCCACATAATTGCCCTAATTCATGGTAGCTTACTAATTGACCGATTTGTAATGCCAGGGCTTGAACAAGCTTTTCTAATTTATCAGGTTTTTGAATTCTCTCCCATGTCAATAGATCTTTGAATAAATAACTGTCTGATAATTCCCTTAATAGTTCTTCTTCCTGTCCCGGGTTATTGACGATTTCGGGATAGTAACCATAAATAAGCCGCTGACTTAATAGCCTTTTTTCTTCTAATAAACTTGTCTCTCCGACCATTTCTGCAAAAGAAATAGGATAAAGGTTGTATTCCCACTTTCTTCCTGTCAAAGGTTCATTTATCTTATTAGATAGCTCAAAAGCAGAGGATCCTGTTGCTATTACTTTTACATTTTCCATGTTATCATAGATGAGTTTTATGCATAATCCTATATTTTCAATTCTTTGGGCTTTATCAATTATAATCGTTTTGTTAGACCCAATGATATTTTTTAAAAGAGTAGAAGTTGGGTCTTTTAGCATCGCTCTTATATCGGCCTCATCACCATTCCAATGCGCTACAGGGCTGTTTAACTCTTTTTGCATGAGTTTTAGTAATGTACTTTTGCCAACTTGTCGTGGACCTAAAATAATAATGACTTTTCTGTCTTTTAACTTTTCTGAAATAGTATATTGAAGAGTCCTTTTTATCATATTTAGTTATTTATCCGGTAAACATGTTATTTTTCGGATCGAACCGTAAAATTAATACTTATTTTTCGGATTTGACAGAAAAATTAATACTTATTTTTCGATTTTTAATTTAATCTATAAAGTTTCCCTCTCTTAAACAAAAATGCCTTGAAAAATTTTATCTTTCAAGGCATTCTCTAATCTAGTATCTAGTGTCTAGCTTCTGATTACAACATATCTATACCCAAAGCATATTCCAGCACATCCGACATACGCTCCGCATAAATAAACTTGATACCATCAACATATTGTGCAGGGATCTCCATGACATTTTTTTCATTGTCCTTACACATCATTATTTCTTTCAAACCTGCTCTTTTGGCAGCAAGCACTTTTTCCTTAATACCACCTACCGGCAATACCTTACCTCTCAAGGTGATCTCTCCTGTCATGGCCAAAAATGGACGAATTGGTTTTTTAGCGAAAGCACTGCAGATCGCAGAAAGCATTGTAACACCTGCAGAAGGACCATCTTTTGGTATGGCACCTTCAGGTACGTGAATATGGATATCATTTGTATCAAAATCGCTATCCTTGATACCTATCTGCTCAGCATGCGCTTTGACATAACTTAGAGCAGTATTAGCAGATTCTTTCATGACCTCACCAAGATTACCTGTCAGAATTAGTTTGCCTTTTCCTTTGCTAAGACTTGATTCTATAAATAGAATTTCACCACCAACAGATGTCCATGCCAATCCGATAGCGACTCCGGCCGGCTGCAGTTCTGTATAAATATCATTACTAAACCGCTGAGCTCCAAGTATTCTACGGATATCTTCAGGAGAAACACTTTTATCAAACGGCTCTTCCATAGCTACCTTAAAAGCATAATTTCGCATTACACTGCTGATCTTGTGCGATAATGATCTTACACCTGACTCACGTGTATATTCACTGATCAAGGTCTTTAGCGTTTTGTCATTGAAAGTCAATGATTTTGGCTTCAATCCGTGATTAACCATGATTTCAGGAATCAGGTGTTTAGAAGCAATATTTATCTTTTCTTCAACGCTATATCCGCTTAGGTCTATGATCTCCATTCTATCCAATAAGGCTGGCTGAATGGTATTTAAAGAGTTGGCAGTTGCGATGAATAGAACTTTTGAAAGGTCATATTCTACCTCAAGGAAATTATCATTGAATGAATTGTTCTGTTCCGGATCCAATACTTCGAGTAAGGCTGACGATGGATCGCCTCTGAAATCTTTACCTATTTTGTCTATCTCATCCAGGATAAATACCGGATTGGAAGACTGAGCCTTGCGCATGCCTTGGATGATTCTTCCAGGCATGGCGCCAATGTAAGTTTTCCTATGTCCACGGATCTCTGCCTCATCATGTAATCCACCAAGAGACATTCTGACGAATTTTCTCTTCAATGCATTGGCAATAGATTTGCCCAAAGATGTTTTACCAACTCCCGGAGGACCTACCAAACAAATTATCGGCGCCTTCATGTCCCCTTTCAATTTTAATACGGACAAGTGTTCAAGAATTCTTTCTTTCACTTTTTCCAATCCAAAATGATCTGTGTCAAGGACCTTTTTTACTTTTTTCAAGTCAAAATTATCCTTAGTGTATTCTCCCCAAGGAAGGTCAAGAAAAGTTTCCACATAGTTGATCTGTACACCATATTCAGACATCTGAGGATTCATGCGTCTCAGTTTTGCAAATTCCTTATCAAATACGGTCTTTGTTTCCTTTGACCATTTCTTAGAAGCGGCTTTCTTCTCAATGGCCTTGTATTCTTCCTCAGAACCATTCTGGCCAAGTTCCTCCTGAATTGTTTTTAATTGTTGTGATAGGAAATAATCTCTTTGTTGCTTTTCAAGGTCTGTTCTGACTTTGGATTCAATTTGTCCTTTTAAGCGCAGTAAGTTAAATTCTTCGTCCATCTTACCCAGCAACATATTAGCGAAGTCAGGCAAGTAGGCTGTTTCAAGCATTTTTTGCTTCTCTTCTACAGAAGCAGAAAGATTAGATGCAATGAAATTCATCAGAAAAGTATTGCTTTCGATATTTCGAAGCATTACTGTCGCATCTGATGGTATGTTAGGTGAAAGTTCTACGATTTCTTTTGCAAGATCTCTGATCGAACTGATCTGTGCGTCGAATTCAAGATTGTTTTCTGCAGTTATATACTCCAGCAGTACAAATCTACTTTTGAGATATGGTTCAGTTTGATCGAATTGCTCGACCATAAATCTTGACCTCCCTTGAATGATTATCGTGACAGATCCATCAGGCATCCTAAGCATCTTGTGAATCTGTGCTATCACACCTATATTGTATATATCTTCAGGTTTTGGATTTTCCATATCCTGATTCTTCTGAGTGAGGACACCAATCATTTTACCGTTGGCATATGCATCTTCTACCGCTTTGATGGACTTATCCCTATTGACAGTAATCGGAATGACGATACCTGGAAAAAGCACCGTATTCTTGATTGCAAGAATCGGTAATTGCTCCGGGTAATCAAATTTCTTATCGATGTCACGCATGTCTATCTGGATGAATGGATTATTATCCGTTTCGTCTGCGACGCCTGATGCGTGGTTAAAATATTCAAACATATGCTATATTTTTATTGCCTTAAGGCATTTTATTCTTCTAAATGTAAGTGTTCAAATCTAATTGCAAATGATATGCCATTCAGGAATAGGCGTCAAAAAGACAGGGGACATTAATGAAGGACGAAAAGTAATCAGTAATCAGTAATCAGTAATCAGTAATCAGTAATCAAGTAAACAATTGAGGTCATAGATATTGTTCAAAGCAAATCTCACAATAACAAATAAGTTAAGCAAAGCTCATAATAAAATAAAAGTTATCAAATAAACCTGTATTTCAAGGGAAAGATATTTTTCATTTTTCACCTTAATCTTAAAAGCGCCATTTTGACAGTAGAACGTTATTTACATCCCGGATGTATGCCCAAAATATAATTCTTGACGATGTCGAGTTTGTCGCTTTGTTCTGATCCGGCGAAACCATCAATGAGTTGGTCGTTAATGATGGCAGCAGCTTCATGTGTATATTGGAGGGAAAGCGGGAGGTAGGTCCAATGCCATTTTTCCTCTTTGTACCCTGCTGGTCTGTCCTTTGAATAAGCGGTGTATGGTTGATAATAGCCAAATTTGGAAGCATTTTCGGTCATCCATTCATACCATTCCTTACCTTCTTTATCGAAATAATCATTGTCCAATCCGTTGATGTCGATGTCAGTGCCCCAATGATGGCGGGATGTTCCGGGCATTGCAGAAAATTCAAGGATCTTTTTCGCTCGGGTCAGTTCATTTGGATAAGTAGTGCAGGCGTCGATGGTCCCATTTATAGGAAAGATGCCGTACCATTTATTCTCCCAAAGATATTTCTGATAGGCAAAATTCCTGGTTGCAGAGAGAATACAAAAAGAATGTCCATCATCTTCTCCAGCAGCAGCCATTTTTAGAAAAGCCTCGTACGCCTCTGACTGCATCAGCATGCTGTCTTTGTCTGCATATTTTTGCTCAATAATGACAAAATTTGGGTCATCCAGTGGGTCAAACCTACCTCTTAAAAAATCTTTGCGGCTTACTGATTCTATTGACATATAGGTGGCTGGCAATTCATTTTGGCAAGAACAATGCGTGACAATGCAAATGGAAAGTAGTAACCTGATGAAATAACTCAATTGTATCCAAATTTACATTGTATTTGACAAAAATTAATTTGTAATCTTAAAATTCTCAAACTTCCCTTCCGTGACATCATAGAATACTGATTGGTCTGCTTTATTGACAATTTTAAAATTAAAAGTTCCTGAGATTCTATTGTTGCTGTGTTTCGTGATTGCAACTTTTGAACCGGCAGCATATTCCAGACTGGCAATACCGAAACCATAAGTTAATATATCACCGTTTTTTCCATCAAAAATACCAAGTGCTTCGCCGGCTTTAAGGTTTAAAATGTCTGATGCAAAATTGTAAGATCCTACCATATTTGACTTATTGGTAGTTTTGATAGCCATCAATAATGTTGATTGATAATTATTAAACAAAGCCCCTGCTCCCATCATCAAAGAGTCACCAGCAAAGGTCGCCACAGGCAATGAGTCGATAGATGGATATAGTTGAGTAATTAATGGATTAGCCAAAGATTTGGTGGATGTCACTGAAGTTCCATTAACCTTATATGTCATAGAAAAGATGGTATCCTTTCCATCTGTTCCGGGATTAATTGGATCATCTTTGTCGCATGAAACGAATGATAATAAAAAACCAAAAATTAATAGGTAGATAGGGAATTTTATATCCTTCATTTAAAGTAAATTTTTAATTAGTTAAACTTGATTTACGCCGGCTTTATATCCGAAAAACGATTTTTCTTTAATCAAAGATATAATTTTTTCAGGAACATACTTTTCCCATCTATGATCATCATTTTGTATCATTTTCAATACTTTTCTGGCACTGATCTTGAGATCCGCTTCTGTATAATGGGCTATATCAACGATCTGCTTGGTAGCAAGTAAATGCTCGTATAGATACTTCATGTCCGGATCGATCTTAATACCACGAGCGTTCATCAATTCTTTGGATCCCGGAAATCTCGAAGGATACACATATAATCTTACATTGCCGGGAAACATGCCGCTCAGTCCTTCGAGTAATTTTCCACCTCTAAATTTCTCAATTGTCTCATCAATATATCGCGCCATGTATCCTGCTGTAAGCGCCAAGCCAATCTTTGGAACTTTAAATTCCTCCATGTATTGGATCAGTTTCTGTTGGTTGCCACAGTTGGTAATACATACAATCATTCCCACATGATTCAATGCTGTCGCGCGTTCCAGAAAGTCATTTTCATCCGGTTCACCTTTTTCACCAAGGATATCGAGTGTGATCTCTGTCATTAATTTGACTTCATCATCTTTTAAACCTTCGTCCTCCAAAAATTGCTCATGGCTGGACCTGATAATGTCATAACTTGCGTATGTGATAGGTCTGAAAGCACCGCGAACTAATAACACATTTTTTTTGTATAAAAATTCTGATGGGTGAATATTGGTGCCATTAGCGTCAAACATAGCCACGTCTGAAAGCCCAAGTTTTACCAGTTTGAAACTTAATGCCCTATTATCAACATCTTTGAAAGAAGGCCCATTGAGCCGGATCATGTCGATCATCACCCTATTGTGAAGACCGTCATTCAATGATTGGAGCATGACGTCCATGTCATCTGAAAGAAAAAAACATGCATAAAGCAGATTAACACCAAGGATACCGACTGCCTGCTGCTGCAATCTGTTGTCATTGTCAAGCATTTTTACATGGATGACTAAATCGTTAGGTGGACTATCAGGACTCTTTTGGAAACGTACACCCAACCAACCATCACCAGGAATGGTTTTGGCATAATTTGTAGCAGAAACGGTATCGGCAAATGCAAAAAAATTCGTGTTTAAGCGTGTTTTACCCAATCTGGCCACTAAAAGTGAAAATTCATGATCCAACATTTTGTATAGCCGGGACTCGCAGACATAACGGCCGCTTGGCTCTGTACCATAGATCTCATCAGAATATGTCTTGTCGTAAGCGGACATGGTCTTAGCGATGGTGCCTGCTGCTGCTCCTGCTTGAAAAAAGTACCGTGCGACTTCCTGTCCGGCACCTATTTCCGCAAAAGTACCGTAAAGACTGTTGTCGAGATTGATCTCCAAAGCCTTTTGCTCGGCTTCTAAAAATTCGTGTTGCATGAATAGTGGTTGTAGATGGCGCAAATATAACGCTTGATAAGTTGCAATCATTTAAATGTCGAGAATTCAGACCTTTAATTGCATATTTTAGTCTAAAAGGGAATTGGAATAGTTTTATCCGCTATACTTTTGCTGCAATGGAAACTCAACCTATAATTAAATACACCGCTTATGTCGATCGAATTTATATTTTTGCATCCTAATTAATATTCAACGTGAGTAAAACAGTCAAAATAATTCTGCTTGTATTGGGCGTACTTCTGATCGATCAGGTTCTAAAAATATATATAAAAACCAACTTTCAATACGGGGAGGATATGCCGCTCTTCGGCGCGAACTGGGCATATTTCAACTTTGTTGAGAACAATGGCATGGCATTCGGTCTTTCTCTTGGCGGTGAATATGGAAAGCTTGCATTGAGCCTCTTCAGGATAGTGGCAGTGGTATTTCTTTGGATCTACATCCAAAGACTTATAAAAAATAATGCTCATTTTGGCCTTTTGGTCTCTTTTGGTTTAATATTCGCCGGAGCAGTTGGCAATATCATCGATAGTACTTTCTATGGATTGATTTTTTCAGAATCTTTTTACCACGGTGGCTTAGCTCAGATGTTTCCTCCTGGTGGAGGTTATGCGGGTCTGTTGCATGGTAAAGTCGTGGATATGTTATATTTCCCAATCATCGATACGCACTTTCCAAGCTGGTTCCCGTTCTGGGGCGGACAGCGATTCGAATTTTTTAAACCTGTATTTAACATTGCTGATGCGTCCATAAGCACCGGTGTGGGTATTCTGTTAGTTTTTTATAATAAATTCTTCAAGGAAGAACCAAAGACACAATCAGAGGACACTTTGAATACTGCAGAAACTAAAACAGAGAACCAGGAATAAATCAATTTAATCGACTTCAAATAAATAAAAAAAGGGCATTGACCAATTAAGATCGATGCCCTTTTCTAATATAATCGAATAATTTTATTTCACGATAACCAGCTTTTTGTATGCAATGGCATCATTACTACTAATCCTGATCATATACACACCGGCATTCAAGCCATCGGTATCAACTCTGAATTTATTATTTCCGGAAATATCTGCATTCAGTGAAGTCTGCTCGCCATTCATTGAGACAGCTACGATCATTGAAGTCAACTTAATGTCTTTTTTTGATTCCAGATAAAAATATCTGTCTGTAGGGATTGGGAATATCTTGACACTATTCGCCAGCGCATCCACTTTGTGTGTGGCTACAGTCGTTGAAATCAAGTAAGGTCCGAATTCAGATGCACATCCACCGCTATCCGTTACAGTAAGTGTATAGCTGCCCAAACTAAGGCTGTCCAAGTCCTCTTCAGTGGAAAAGAATAAACCGTTTTTCTCCCAATTGAAAGTATAAGGTGCTATTCCTCCAGTCGCAGTTATGTTTATAACTCCATCATTCAGATCTGTCTTGACAGTGATCGAATCCACTTCAATACTTAACTCCGGTATTGGTGTATAAGGAATACTTCCCATGCCTGAGCAACCATTTGAGTTTGTCACCATAACGCTGTATACTCCCACCGGAGCCTCTGAGACATCGATACATGCATTGGTCCCACCTGTCGACCAAAGGAATACATATGGTGCTGCTCCTGTAAGGCTATCAATACAAATTACTTCATCACAATTAGCCCGAATGTATGATAAATGAACAGTAACCACTTCATTTACTATAGAACCTTGAATTACGACAGAACAATTATTAGCATCTGTGACAGTCACTGTATATGTTCCTACCGAAAGACTGTCTAAAGAATCCTCATTACTTCCATCAGACCATTCATAAGAATATGGTTCAGTCCCTGCGACATCGAAAGCTACTGTAAGTGTGCCTGTTGAATCTCCTTGGCAGCCCTGATTGGAAGCAACTAAGTGTGCATCAAGGGCACAAGCGCAGTTCTTCACCTGGATCACTATTGAATCTTCATCAGTACAACCTGATAAGTTTGTTGTACTATAATGGACGACATAGAACCCAATTGGAAGAGTAGAAGGATTAAACTGACTTCCTAATACACCCTGACCGGTCCACGTTCCTCCGGCAGGCGTCGCACTCAAATCTATCGCATCTCCATCGGTACATTGTGCATCAAGTTCATTAATAACTACCTCAAAAGAGTTATTCGTTACGACCATTTGATCTGAAAATGCAGTACAGGGCCCATTTCCATCAGGGTCACCCGCAGTAAGTGTCAAAGTGACGGTTTTGGCTATTTTATCATTTGTGCCCCAGTTATACTGAGTAACCACATTATTTGGATTGGCAAATGTCCCATCTCCTGAAGTTGACCACATTGGTGTGCTGTTAGCACCGCCTGCCAACATAACAGAATTGAAGTTACACACAGATTGATCAGTACCTGCATTGGCAGAGGCTGGATTAGTGCATCCACATGGACTTACATTAACTGTAATCGTAGTTGAAGAAATACATCCCGCATTGTTCGTGAAAGAATAAGTCAATGTGAATGTACCTGCACCCGATGTACCGGGATTAAATGAATTGTTGCTAACTCCTGTTCCTGTCCAAGTGCCACCTGCCGGTAAACCTTGGAGTGCCACTACAGGATCTGTCGTACATAGGTCCGGGACTATTGTTGCCTCTACCACTGCAGCATCCACTACATTATAGTTACTACTGGCTTCAGTGGTACATCCGTTTACACTCACTGTATAGGTCACAATATGATTGCCAAGGCCTGCCTGCTCAGGAAATATTTGATTTCCAATGACTCCATCTCCAGACCAAAAACCACCACCAATATTAGCACTTAAAGTAAACGGACCTTCATTTATACAGATAGTGCCTATGTTGTTGATTGTTACATCAGCTACATTGATGACTGTTATGTTGATGTCATCTGATACAGTGCAGCCCATTGATGTATAAATATAGGTAACCACATGTTGACCTGGTCCCGCTACTGAAGGGTTAAAGGTATTTCCTGTGACTCCCGGACCTGAATAAAAACCGCCAACTGGACTTCCAACTAATGTGACAGGCGGGTCAAATTCACATTGCTGTGGAACAGCATTAAGCGTAACAATCGGAGGATCAACTTCAGTGATTGTAATAGCGTCGCTTGTTTGACAGCCTTTGTTGTCAGTGACGGTTAATGTATAAGATCCAGGATCGAAAACTGTTATATCTTGTGTGATTGAGCCATTAGACCATAGATAAGTGTAGGAAGAGGTGCCGCCAGAAGCCACACCACTTAAGGCGATTGAAAGATTATTGCAATCTATTACAGTTCCGGGTGCAGTGACATCAACTGATAAAGCACTTGAAGGTTGTGTAACCGTATATGAACCGACTGTAGTGGAAGGAGTGCCATCTGTAACAGTTACAGTATATAAACCCGCAGCAAGGTTTGAAATAGTAGCTGTGTTGCCACCATTGGACCAGGAATAACTATAAGGTGCAATACCACCAGCCGGAATAGCTGTAGCTGATCCTGAAGTATTTCCAAAACAGTTAACATTAGTTCCGGCCACAGTAACTGTCAAAGGATCAGGAAGTGGAGCGAAAATACCTGAAAATTGTGCAGTAGTGATCCAGTCTCCATCGTCATTGTCATTGTTGTTTGCTATATTAGCAGCGGCATAAATTTTTATTGTTTGAGCTGATCCTGTAGCAGGTGAAATCCAATTAACCGTCCAGATAGCTTCATCCATGCCATTAAAAAGTTGTGCCGGATTGTGTTCCACATAATCCCTATTATTTTGCATCGAAATAGTGCAAGATGCAGAGGGCAAAATGAATGTACCAAACTTCTGATTAGAAGCATTGAGGATTGTAAATTGAAATCCTGCTTTACTTGCAAACCCATTTGGGTTTGAAACTTTGACAATCAAAGGGTAAACAGTATTGGGAGTAATTGAAGCCGGAAACCCTGTGATTTCTATTCCTCCGTCAAAATTGCCCGGATTATCACTGTTGTGACAATCAGTACACAGCCCATCACCAGGAGCTCCTGTTTTGCCATTCGGTGGATTGTCAGAGTATGACATAAAGACAATCGCTGCTATGAGTATGGAAATTATTCCTTGTATTTTCTTATTCTGAAAATTAAAAATCATATTATTAAATTAGAAAAGATAAAAAACTATTTTGATCCTAAAATTATTCAATTCAAAAAGAATTAATGAAAGCTTAGGTCAACCAGGACTAAATATTTTTGAAAGGGGGGAATATTTAATTTGATAAATATTATACTAAGAGTATATTTGAAAGATCAAAAGTCAGAACTTTCTTTCATTATTTCTAAATTATTTTTTGAAATGAAAAAATTAATAAAACTTTCTAAAATATCTACTCGAGCTCCAAAAGGTGCGAGTAAAGAGGAGTACGTCGAAAGAACTCTTAAGCTTTATGAAGAGATCGGCTATCTCCAGCACATTCTATATGCTGAAAAAAAACACAGTGTGCTTATAGTTTTTCAGGGAATAGATGCAAGTGGTAAAGATGGGGCTACGAAAAATGTGTTTTCGAAAAGCAGCCCACAGGGCATACGTGTTGAAGCTTTCAAAAAACCAAGCGAAGAGGAAATGAATCATGACTTTCTTTGGAGAGTGCACGCCAACGCACCTGAGAAAGGGTTTATCCAGGTATTCAACCGTTCTCATTATGAAGATATTCTGGTTCAAAGGGTGCATGGCTGGATCACTGAGGACCGTGTAAAAAAGAGAATGGCAGCCATTAATAGCTTTGAAGAACTTTTGCAATTTGACAATAATACAGTTGTTCTCAAATTTTACATGCACATAAGTAAGGATATTCAACTCAAAGAGCTTAAAGAAAGACTAGAAGACCCTGCAAAAAATTGGAAGCACAATCCAGGAGATTGGGAAGAAAGGAAGCTTTGGGACGAATACATGGCAGCTTATGAATATGCTATAAATGAAAGTAATATTCCTTGGTTTATCGTACCCGTGGATCAGCGATGGTACAGGAATTATTTCATAGCAAATGTCATAGTTCAAGAGCTGGAAAAATTAAATATGTCGCTTCCACTTTTGGACAAAAAAACAATTCAGTTAGAAGATCATAATGAATAATAGGTCTAAGGAATGGCGGCAGTAAGTGAAAAGACAAGAATAGATAAATGGCTCTGGGCTATAAGGTTTTTTAAGACCAGGAGTCTGGCGACAGATGCCTGCAGTGGAGGTAAGGTTAAAGTCAATGGAATCAATGCTAAGGCGTCACAGTTAGTGAGACCAGGAGATTTAATCTTTTGTAAAAAGGAACACATAAATTATGAGTTAAAAGTAGTCTCTATCATCGAAAAACGTGTAGGGGCGCCAATTGCAATTACTTGCTACGAGAATCTTACACCTCCCGAAGAACTCAATAAATTTGAAAATTGGTTTGTAGGAAAGGTTAATAACGAGCACCGTGAAAGAGGTGCAGGAAGACCGACAAAAAGAGAGCGAAGGGAGATTGATGAATATAAGGTGAACCTATTTGACGAAGAAGGTGATGATGGTGCTTCAATTGATGCCGGTGATTCCGCACTATAACTGAATTTCTCTTGGTTTTTTCACTTCATTGGTGCTATTTATTTCAAAGATATAATTCAATCCAACTGCATAATAGAGATTGAATTTTCCTGTTCCATAACTCTTAAAAGGATAAAATTCAACGCCACTTTGAATTAACCAATTAAATGGCCCTGAACCCAATTTGATATCATAATACGGTTGTAAAGAGAAAAGTTGATCCTCCTTTCTCCTGAAGGAATAATCTAACTTTGTCATGATCGGTACTTTCTCCCCATACCAGGTGTACATCATTTTCATTCCTATACTGGCGCATATTACCTTGGATTTTAGGCCTATTGCTGCATTTCCCAAAGCTGACCATGGATCATAGCGATAGACTGTATATTTTCTCAGAGAAAACTTGTCAGTATATTTATTAAAGCTCTTCATGACTCCAGAACCATATTGAAGATAACCGAGTCTGCCAATCTTATTAAAACCATAAATAGATGCTTGTATTGCCCCTCCTTTGAGTTCAAAGTCCTCTGATGCATATGTGTAAGGGTCACCACTATTATCTGTGTCTAAGTTCATGGGGTGGAGTTCTGAGCCATAAATACTTGTGCCTAAATGAATTCCTGTTCGGTCAGTGATGGCATAATTTCCATTCATATTTAGACCTAAATCAGTACGCGATATATCTGCATTAAAAGATGTACTGAGGTCTCCTTTTGCATCGAGATAACCAATACTCTGTTGAATAATGTGAGAAGAGCTTGAGTAGGAGCAGCCGGAAAAAAGCTGAATAATCAGTAATAGTAAAATGAGGGGATATAATTGCTTCATAGAATGTGGATTTATCTTATTTTATGTTTTGTCTGAATATACTACCTTTAAGCTTTGACAAACTTAATCAAAGTAAGCGCATTGGAACACATTTTAGACGTTAATCCGGACAATCTGAATAGCTGGTTGCGCAGCTTTGATCGATTTATCCGGCTGGATTCCAATCAATACGCATATGATAAATACGCTTCCGCTGAAGGAATCGTTGCCTGTGGTATTGAAAGAGCTATAACAATCGAAGATTTTTCAGATAAAAGTTCAGTCTCAAGTCTCAAAAATTTCTTTGATGAAAATAAAGGACAATGGATCTTTGGCCACATGTCCTTTGAAGCGAAAGACCTTTTTGATATTACTAAGACAAATGCCAGTTCTTTTATTGATGTGCCTTGTGTATCTTTTTTTGTGCCCACACATGTATTTAAACTTCTAAATGATAAACTAATCATACTCAAATCAAATCTTCCTGTTATAGAATTGCAAAATCAGTTGGACCAAAGTTTGACGGCCGCCCAGCCAATTATAAAAACAAAAGGAATTTTGAACTTTGGTGTGGACCGTTCTCAATACATTGAACATGTGAATGAGCTATTACAGCACATACACCGTGGAGATATATATGAGGTCAATTATTGCCAGGCACTGCAATACAAAGGAATGGTCATGGATCCATATGCACTTTATACAAAAATGCAAAGTACATCTCAAGCACCCTTTGGGGCATTTTATAGAAATGGTGATGTATATCTTTGTTCAGCAAGTCCTGAGCGTTTTATGGCTAAAAGAGGCGATCAACTTATCTGCCAACCTATTAAAGGCACAAACAGAAGGTTGGATAATCCAGAAGAAAATATTGTACAGCAAGCCAAACTCAAAAGTAGTCTCAAGGAACGTGCTGAAAATGTCATGATCGTAGACCTTATGCGCAATGATATGTCCAGAATATGTCTACCCGGTTCAGTCCATGTAGAAGAACTATATGGTATCTATGCATTCAGGCATGTCAATCAAATGATCTCGACCATCTCCGGAACAGTAGATCAGGATATAAATTTTGTTGATGTAATATCTGCTTTGTTTCCAATGGGTTCTATGACAGGTGCTCCTAAACTCAGTGCGCTAGCGCTTATAGACGAATTGGAGCCATATCAACGGGGTTTATTTTCAGGAACAGTTGGATATATTGACCCTAATGGCAATTGGGATTTTAATGTGGTAATTAGGTCCATCGTTTATGATGATGCCCATCAACTTGCTTCTATTTCTGCCGGGGGAGCCATCACTGCTTTGTCCAATGCAGAGGAGGAATATGAAGAAAGTTTATTGAAAATGGAAAGCCTGGTTGGAATTATAAATGGTGAATGACAAATTATAAGTGATAAGTGATAAATGTTGAATGGTGAATGAAAGAAGGTTAAAATGGGTAATAAGTAATATTGGTAATCGGTAATCGGCATTAAAGATGGCATGATAAGCTTTTTTTTGAGGTCATTCTAATTTCATACTCATATATAATTCATCGATAAACATTGTTAATCGACAATTTGTAAAAGAAAAGTAAGTCCATAAGAAACTCCGCCTTGGCATCACAGAAGCATTTTGTCGATTCTTGCCTCCATTTTTTCGGGAAGAAACTTTAAGATGTTCTGACTACACTTTGGCTCTCTGGAGTGAGACTTCGTTTCGTCTCACTTCCTCAAAAAAGACATTAGCCTTTGGCCATCATCCTTAATTTACAAAACAAAAACCTAACTTCAAACAAGACCGTCCAGCCTTCGCCCCATTTTCAATTCTCCATTCTCCATTTTCAATTTCTCTTCCTTCCTTTCTAACTTTTTTCCTACATTAGCATCACGTTATTTAAATGAAAAACCAAATTGAACTTCCCTGGATAGAAGCAGGGTACCAGTTATTTTCGAAAGAAGGACCAGCCGGATTAAAGGTGGATATTCTAGCACGTACTGTCGGTATTAGCAGGTCGTCATTTTATCACCTATTTGGTGACCTTGATATATTTCAGGAAAAACTATTAATGTACCATTCTGAAATGGCCTCCAATGTTGCAGAAAGTGTAAAATTGTGTAAGAATATAGAACCATTGTTGTCCGATAAAAAAAAAGGGGAAAGATATTGAATAAATTTCCCCAATAGTTATTTTTGTAATTAGCAAAAAGACATAATAACTATGGGTAAAAGTACACATTTTTTTGGTCAGTCGGTTTTCGGACAGCTGATGGGCTTGATTGAAGAGGATATGGTCAATGTCTGTTCTGCAAAGCACAATGGAAATAGATATATAAAGAGGTTTAAAACGATGGATCACCTTGTTAGTATGTTGTTCTGTGTATTTGGAAAGTGTATTTCACTGCGGGAGGTAATTGGTGGTATGATAGGATTGGCGGGGAAGACTAAGCATTTCAAATTGAATAATTTACCATACAGAAGTACATTATCTGATGCCAATAAGCGCAGGAATAGCAAAATATTCGGAGAAATATATAATGCTTTACTTAAAAAGTACGATCATGTTATATCGGACAGCCGAGTTAAATCGGTGATTGGAAAGCAAGTAAAAATATTCGACAGCACAACAATTAGTTTGTTTAAAGACATTTTGAAGTGTACAGGGAGGACGCCATCTGATGGCAAACGTAAAGGTGGAATCAAAGCACATACTATCACTAATGTTGATGAGAAGTTGCCACGACTTTTATGGTTTTCGAGTGCCGCGACGAATGACCATATGCTTCTGGAAAAGTTAGAGCTGAATACGGATATAATATATGTATTTGACAAAGGATACAATGATTATGTGGCATTTAAGCGCTTTTGTGATACAGGAACAGGATTCGTCACAAGGATTAAGGACAATGCGTCTTATGTAATAAAAGAAGAAAACCCAATAGGTGATGAAATCCATAGTGGGGTTCTAAAAGATGAAATAATCGAGATACAGGTCAAAGAAACTAGCCAACCACACCCACTGAAATTAAGAAAAGTCACCTTCTACGACCGAGTAAATAAAAGAGAATTTGAATTTCTAACCAATTTGTTTGAAATGCGCGCAGATATGGTCGCGGCACTGTACAAACTAAGGTGGCAGATTGAATTACTATTCAAACAATTAAAACAAAACTTTCCGCTTAAATACTTTCTCGGAGACAATGAAAATGCAATAGAAATTCAAATATACTGTGCCTTAATAGTGAATCTACTAGTTACCGTTATCAAAAAAAAGCTAAGACGACCTTGGGCCTTTTCAAACATAGTCAGTTTTTGTCGGATTCATCTATTCAACTACATTAATTTGCTTCAGTTCCTTGAAAATCCAGAAAAAGATTGGACCATAGAACAAAATAATTTGGAACAATTGTCCCTTTTCGAGAGGGCTTAGTTTTGATTTATTACTTTTACATTATAAATCATTATTGATTTTCAAGATATTACAAATCTTGAATCTCATTTTGATTTTTTATCGGACGCTAATGGAAATGAACCACCATTTCAGCCTTTTGTATATTACTTTGGATTAATTAAATTCCCAGTGCTTTGCCTACTTGCTCTGCTGCTTCTTTCAATTCAATGGCCGACATAACTTTCAAGCCAGATTCATCGATCATTTTTTTAGCAATTTCAGCATTCGTACCTTGCAGTCTTACAATAATTGGAACAGGAATGTCTCCAATGTTTTTATAAGCCTCGATTACACCAGCTGCTACCCTATCACATCTTACAATACCTCCAAAGATGTTTATCAGAATTGCTTTAACTGATGGATCTTTCAAGATTAAATTCAATGCACTCTCTACCCTCTTAGCATCAGCCGTACCTCCTACGTCAAGGAAGTTTGCAGGTGAACCTCCAATCAATTTGATCATGTCCATTGTCGCCATGGCAAGTCCGGCACCATTAACCATGCAGCCGACATTGCCATCAAGTTTGACATAGTTCAGTTCAGCTTCTTTAGCCTCCAGATCTGTCGGATCTTCTTCCAATTTATCATATGACTCTTCCAGGTCTTTATGTCTGTAAAGAGAATTTTCATCGATAGATACTTTTGCATCCACAGCAACTATTCGATCATCCCCTGTTTTGATCATAGGATTGATCTCAAACATATCCGCATCAGATCCAACGTATGCCTTGTAAAGTTTGTCAATAAAGCTAACAAATTCTTTAAATGCCTTTCCGCTTAGACCAAGATTGAACCCTATTTTTCTTGCTTGAAATGGCAACAACCCTAACATTGGATCGATCAATTCATGCAACACCAATTCAGGTGTTTCTTCAGCCACTTTTTCTATATCCATTCCTCCCTGAGTAGAATATACGATTACATTCTTGGCATTAGCTCTGTCGAGAAGAACGGAAATATAATATTCTTTATTTGCTGAAAAGTCAGGCGCATATGAATCCTCTGCTATAAATACTTTTCTGACCAGTTTCCCTGCACCTTCCATTCCACCAGGGGTCTGGGGAGTTTTAAGATACATACCAATGATGCTTCCAGCCACTTCTTTCAACTCATCGAGATTCTTAACTAATTTTACTCCACCACCTTTTCCTCTTCCTCCTGCATGGATCTGTGCTTTAACTACCGCCATACTAGAACCAAGTTCTTCATTCACTCTTTTAAAAGCTGCGATAGCCTCATCCACATTGGAAGCGATAAAACCTCTTTGTATGGCTATACCATAACTGGCAAGTAATTCTTTGCCTTGATATTCATGTAAATTCATTCGTAATTTTTTATGTCAATGATCTTAGGGATGTTTTTGCCTTCGCTGCATTGATTCTTTAAATTTGTGCAATAATACAAAACTATTCAGAGGTCTTTCCAATTTATGCAGTAAGATTATCAAAAAAATACCCGTTATCGAATTGAAATAACGGGTATTTTTTAATTCTAAAATATTTATAAATTATTGGACAATTAACTTTTTGCTGGATATTCCATCGATATTAGAAATTGAAATAATGTATATTCCTGGTTTTAGATCCATCTTCTCAAGAACTAATCTATTCTCACCGATACTTAACTTTTTGCTTGTGGGATTGATTAATTTTTGACCATTGGTACTTGTCACAGAAATATTCACATCCAAAGTTGAAGATGTGTTGATCATAATACTTATCTCGTCTCCATTTTTAATACTATTTGGAACGATTGACCAATCTACCTGACTGTCGATCTTATTACTGTTCAATGCTGTCACAACCTGAAAAGTCTCATAATCAACTGCAGCATTGCAAGTGGAGACCGGGTTAAAGGCTGACACTCTCCAAAACGCAACTGTAGTGCTGGCTGTAAAAGTACTCGCCGGAATTGTAAATTGATTTTCATTTACAATTTCGGTGGTTGTAAATGCAGAACCAAAAGATTTGTTCTTGGAATATTCAAGGATGTATGAGGTAGCGCCAGGCACAGCTTCCCATGACAGAGTAATAGGTGCAGATCGCAACTTTTCAACTGAGTCAATAGGTGAGAAATAATTAATTGTCTCTTGAAGAGTTGTGGCAGTTGGTACAAATGTTGATTTTAAGTAATCCCTTGCGGCACTGGCAAGATCTGCCTTGATAAGATTTATTTGGCCTTGTGAAAAATGATAATCTCCACATCCAAAGAAATAACTCATATAGTTACTCTGATCAGGGTGAATTAATTCGTCATTTCTATCATAAACCTCTGTGTCGAAATACCGACAGTCATTTGGCCAACCAAATCCGAAGTTATAATCCGGTGGTGTATCACAAACTCTATCTGCAGCTGTAGCGCAATTGCTACCATTTACTAATTCTACTGCCACAGTTGGGGGACAAGGAGCTATAGTAATAGTTACCGTTTTGCCGAAATCAGCTTCATTCCATGGTTGACACTCCCAACCATAGAAAGTATGTCTAAGAGAAAAGAAATGGCCCAATTCGTGGGAAGTGGTTTGTGCAACATCGTTTACTTCTGAATTCCTGATAACTACAAAGTCATTATTTGGAGAATAGAAACCGAGTATTTGACCCTCAGAATCTGACATAATATCAGCTACAAAAAACATATTTAGTGCATCTTTATCCTTCTGCAACTTCAAAATGTTACCTCCTACTCCTTGAGG
>ERZ724510.518-NODE-518-length-22274-cov-7.926999_pt1 | contig 22274 bp, 20 predicted proteins | sample MGYA00376043_ERZ724510 | MGnify/ENA primary metagenome ERZ724510 (study PRJEB28724, sample SAMN07190888) | wastewater metagenome | isolation source: influent of sewage treatment plant in Hong Hong | place: USA: Christiansburg, Virginia | collected 2016-03-01 ... | reverse complement strand
AAGGTTTGAGAGGAGTATTGAGATTGCGAAGAATCAGTTTCTTAGAAATGAGGAAGTTGGGATGAATGAGTTTGGAGGACTCTTTGATAGTGTCGTATCCAGAGCTTACGCTCTTGATACGAGTGATAGTGATCTCGCCAAGAGATATCCCTATGCTGCAGGTGATAAACTCTGAATATTCTTGAGAAAAGATAGCAATGCACCAATACAATCAGGCGTGAATGGGACAGGAAGTCAGAGTATTAGTATTCTCGACAATAGTACGCTTCGCGTACTTGTATCTGAAGATACCTATCTCTGAAGTATTTCTACTGGTGCTCTTCTCTCTCTGAAGGATGGAAGCTTTGATGAGAAGTCACTGCTGGCCATGAATAGTAGTACTAGTGGGAGTGGTGGATCAGGTTCTGGGGGTGGATCGGGTAATAATTCATCGAGCGGGTATGTGTTGACGATGGGAGAATACAGTATTATGGGGAATACCTACTATGGATATATAGGGCCATCATTTATCAATTTTTATACAAACGTAATATGAGTGAATGTTATCACTATTACTCCTGGATCACTTATAGATAATACGGTTAATGGGTATGTGATTGATTTAATGGTGCCAGCATGATGATGGATTATTGGTTTTTCTGGAAGCCATACTGATTTACAGCCTCTTAATATTGATTTAGTAGAATCAAGTGCATCAATGACTTGTTTCAGTCCATTAAATAGCAATCTGGATGGGGTCACATTTTATTCATGATGCACTAATAATCTCGTTTTAAATAATATGTGAGTTGGGTCTCAGCATCATCTTGATATATATTTTAATAATTGATCAGCATGTGTTGATAGTGTTACACCAACAAATGAATCATATTTTACTTTTAATAATGATTCACACACTATTACAGATTATGATGAAATAAATTGACCAAAAGATATCGTAATTCCATGTTTTATTAGTTGAGTATCCGTTCAAAATATCTGACATAGTGCTTTCTATCAAAAAGAACTTACTTCAGTTATTTTATCTGATAATGTTACTGTTATTTCTGCCTATGCTTTTCAAAATAATCAAATAACATCCGTATCATTTTGATCAAACACGCTAGCTATTGGTGTGGGCGCATTCAATTCCAACGCACTTACTCATGTTGAAATACCTGATAATGTTACATTTCTTGCAACAGATGTATTTGCTAATAATCAAATCACCTCTTTGATAGTACCAAATAATGTAACAGATATTTGAAACAGAGCTTTCCTTTCCAATCAAATTACTTCATTATCTCTCCCTAATACACTTACAAATATTTCATGATGAGCATTTAATGATAATCTTCTTCCAGATAACTGAGCTTGGATTTATGCCCGCACAGCCACATGAGTAGACACATCAAAAATTGTTTCATATGGTGGACTAAATAAAAACATAACTATTCCAAGTAATATTCAAACTATATGAGAGGAGGCGTTCTATGCTAATAATCTTGAGTCTGTTTCTATTCCAAATAGTGTAACAAACATTGAGGAGTGGGGATTTCGTGGTAATAACCTAAGTAATATTAGTATTCCATCAAGTGTCATGAATATTGGTGGCATGGCATTTGCTAACAATCAGTTATCATCGTTAGATATACCTACTGGCATATCAGTCATTGAAGATAATGTATTTCAATCCAATGAACTTACCTCCATAACAATACCATCTCATATTAATACTATTGGTGCCAATGCTTTTCATAATAATAAACTAGATAATATTTATCTTACAGATTCATTAACATCAATAGGTGCAAATGCATTTGGACAGCAATCTAACAATCAAAATGGAACAGTTTATGGGCCAACATCATGATATGTAAAAGATGTTTATACTAATAATTTAAACAATGAGTTCGATAAAGTACGAATTCCAAATTATATTGATCTTCCTTAATTGGATTTTCAGATTAGAAAACTCATTAATCTTAGAAATAATGGGCAAATGGAAATAATCCCACTCGAAAGTTCGAATGGGATTATTTCATATCCAAAAGCGCAGCCTAATGAGTATGCTCCTCTTCTGTATACATCATCACCTTATCTCTCACTACCATAACAAACGATTTCATCTTTTCGAGAATCCCCGCGTCTCCTGTGCCACTACATGTTGCTGGATCATCTTTTTGATTGAACTCTGTTGCATCGGTTTTGACTAGATTCATACGACCCTTCACGACTTCGTCACTATCACGAGAGATATCGAGGAGAAATCGATCTTCAGAAGCTATGCCCATATTGATGATTTTCTCAATAGGGAATACTTCTCCATTCACTACAGCCCTTACTTTGTATCCATCGCTGAGACCATAGACCTTACCATTGTCCATCCATACTACTCCTGATCCAACTGTCCAACCAATATTCGCAAAGAGATGCCCCCAAGCAACACCACCAGCATGCACATGGATTGTATCACCATTTTTTTCATGAAGATGCACCCGATCCTGTGGTCTATCGACATTCGTTTTATAACATCAGGCGATCTCTTCCATATATTTATCAGGGGAAAAATCGTACTTTACTCCATCTACTGCAACAGCAAAGTTGGCATGATAGTGGACTTTTTCGGTATAGACAACATACCCAGCAAAGAAACCTAAAAATATTGCAAGAGCCAGTACAAGTATTCGAAACAAGAATTTCATGAGAGAATCATTAACTATTTACAAGAGAGCTTATCGGTAATCGGTCGAAGCTTTGCTTGGGCAGTTGTATTCCCTGCTGCTTGAGCAATCTTATAGGCATTACAGAAGAACGGTTGATTATCTGCAATACTACTATCTACTACATCCGTAATACGAGTAATATCTGAGAGAGCCTTGTTATAATCACCAAGCATATAATATGATCTATAGCGATAACGATATGGCTCGAGACTTGTGGAATCTATACCGATATACTCATTCGAGAGTGACATCAGCTTCGACCATACTTCTTTTGCAACGTTTGTTTTGTTCTTTGCATTGTTGTTATAGTATTCACGAATCTCATTATCAATCTGATCGAGTGTCTTTGTTGTAGTTGAAGTGGTGGTTGTTCCTGTTGATGGGAGACTTGGAGTCGTATTCGATGATGGAGATGATGTAGTGAGAGTATTTGGCATAGCAAATATCGTTCGATCTGCAACTGATGGATAGCTATTGACCCCAAGTTTGGTTGTATATTTGCCAAGGGTTGCATCGTAGACAAAAATTCCTAAAGGTTTGATTAGATCAATTCATCCACTTACATCGATCACATAGAGAATTTTTGCTTGGAATGGACCAGATGTATTCCCTGGTGTATGAAAATCAATAAATACAGCTTTTTTCGCAACAAACTCATAACCTGCGATACTCAATTTTGAGTCAATACCATGAGCAGTCTTCATAGTATTCTGCTGATTGAGCGTCTTTACGATGATAGTATTGTAGACACTATCTCATGTGACAATAGGTGAAACCTTGATCTCAGTCGACTGACTTGCTGTAGGAGGCGTAGTAGTTGTTGTTGTTCCAGAGCTCGTACTTCCAGTAATTACAGTAGGAGTACTGATATCGAGAGTAGTTGTACCAGGGAGTAATATAACGCCACTTGAACTAATCGATGATCCGAGGAGATCAGTCCTCTGAACAATATTCTGGCGCATCATAGATACCTTAATGCTTGGATTTGCATAGAGTTTTGTGAGCTCTGCTTTCAGTGCTCGATTCTCATTGAGAAGTGCGGCCATAGTTGCCTCATAGCGAGAGAGCGCCATCTGTACTTGTTGTTCAACATCACTACGAAGCAGACGAAAATCACCATCGGTCGCTGCAAACAATGATGGAACAACTGCGAAGGAAAGTACACCTACAAGAGTAGCAGAAAGGATTTTATTGGAGGTCATAAGGATGCGATATTAAGGCCCAAAGAATATATCATACGGGCAAGTACTGACATTGTAATCAAAAAATGAGAATTTAATACAAAAAAATTGACACAAAAAAAAAGAAATGCTACGCTAGACATATATCCATAGAACTTATGAAAAAAATATCTTTATTATCCAATTCGCATATGACATCTCAAGTGCCAAAGAAAACTCCTGGAAGAAAACCAAAAGTTACTCCAGTAAATTCACAAGATATCAAAACAGAAGTCAGCGCACAAAATGAAGGTGCCTTGAGAGTGACTCAAAAACGTAGTAAAAAAGTGATTGAATCTGCCAATGATACAAGCATATCTCAAACAACAGAAGATACTGTTCCATCAACTAAAGAAAAATGAGAAGATGTTGCTATTCCAGCACGTACTCACAAAATTCATCATCGTATTCACAAAGGCTTGTCACGAACAGGATCTGCATGGCAACGTGTTAAGAAACTTCTTTTCTCGACGCCTGCACTTGCATTCTTCTCACTCATGATGTGACTCTCTCTGTGGAGTGATTATCAAACTGAAAACGTACAATTGAGTGCATCACTCCAAAATATTAGTGAACAGATAATGACTCAGTGAGGAAGTGGCTATACCGTATCACCAGATATCTCTCTTGTTTCGGGTATACCAAACTCGGATATTGTCGATTTTGTATTCAATAAAAATGCAAAAGATGTGAAGGAAATTCGATATTCTCTCGTCTATGATCAAAAAAAGTTGCAATTTGGTGAAAATCTCTCACACTTTGAGGGTTGTTCTATCGATACTCAGCAAGTAAATCCATTACTCTTGAGTGTAGCACTCACATGTAATAAAAGTCAGGACTTCGAAAAAGACATACCTATCATTAGCCATACAATCACTCATATCAATAATTCAAAAGATGTCGTGATCAATATTGTGAGTATTGAATTTACCACAAAAGATGGCTCCGTCTACGAACTTGCTGGAAAATCAAAAGTGTATTAGAAAAGATAGTATCTGTATTCATTTTCTCATTTCGATCCATGATCGATATAACTCATCGCTCAAGCTCTGATCTTCTTGATCTCTATGACCAAACTGGAGAACAACAAGGGAGTTTTGAATTCTCTTTTCCTGTAAATTATCAGTATTCTAAGGTCATTCGTGATTTTGTAGCACTTATATTCGATCGCTATGGATTGATGCCCCCATGGAAATCTCGATTCATTCTCATTATCGATGAGCTTGTGAATAATTCGATTGCCTATGGAAGCATCGAAGGAGAGATGAATATATTTCGACTCTTTATTAAAGAGGAAAAGCAAAATGAAAATCAGAGCCTGAATAAGCATAGTTACACCATTCGAGTAGAAGTACAAGATACAGGAACAGGGGAAGGCACAAAAACAGCTAATGAAATGAGATGAATTCGTGATCAATCACATGAAACTTTCAATAGCGCAGGACACTATATGGGCAAACGAGGACGATGACTCTTTATGCTAACAGAAAACCTTGTTGATATTCTCGATTTCCAAGATAATCCCGAATGAGGTCTCACCGTAATTGTTCAAAAATCCATTAGCGTATCGGGAGAAACCCAAGCATGTCAGTACTAAAGCTACTGGCATTTTTTTGAACAACAATGGTTTTTCTTCTTTCAGAGAGGTACTGGATCATATCACCCGCGAGACCATGGATTGCAACGAAGAATACGCCAACATCAGAGTATCACTCCGAGGAGAAATCATCTCTTGAGAAGTGCTTCTTTTGTATACTCACTACAGGTAGGAATATGTTTACAGAAAGGAGGCCGATCGAACGCTCTTGCAAGCAATCATGTATCAGGAGAGAGGGTTTTTTGATAGATATTGATACAAAAAACACTCAAACAAACTGGGAGATGATATATTTTTTGAATGAGAGCATAAAGTCTCGATCTCATGAATGAGAATTTTGGAAATCCTTGCATACAGTACCTTTTTGCTTAGAGTAGAAAAAACTCTATGTATATTTGTAATAATTGCAATGCACAAACTGCAAAGTGGACTGGACGATGCCTCACCTGTTGAGAATGGAATTCTCTCGAGGAAAAAGTTGAATCCGCACATCTTGGAAAGAAGAAATCAGCCAATACCAACAGAGAAATAGTACCAGTCATTTCTATCACGGAAGAACTCAGTGAAAGCCAAACATCAAACAATCATCGAGTTATGCTCGAGAGCCAAGAGCTCTCTCGTGTGCTCTGAGGTGGTCTCACACAAGGAAGTCTCACACTCCTATCCGGTGAACCTGGTATAGGAAAATCCACACTCTCACTCCAGATTGCTGACTGGTTTGCACGAGATGGTCGATCAACACTCTACATCAGTGCTGAAGAGAATTTCACTCACCTCTCATCTCGTTCGAAACGAATGAATATAGCAAACAAGGAGATTTTCTTTGCACAGACGTCCAGCCTCGAGACATCCATAGATCTGATTATACAGAACCCAAGCCAGTTTATCATTATCGACTCTATATCGCTCATGTCGAGTGATAGTGATCTATGAGCGATATCCAGCCTCAAGCTCGCAAGTGAATCATATATGAAACTCGCAAAGAGTACTGGAAAGAGTATTCTCCTCATTGGACATGTGACCAAAGATGGCTCCATATCAGGGCCTAAGATGATGGAGCATCTCGTTGATACGGTGCTTTTTCTCGAAGGGGAAAAATGGGAGAATTATCGTATCCTTCGAGCGTTTAAGAATCGATTTGGACCGACTGATGAGATCGCTCTCTTTCGTATGGAAGAGGATGGACTCCATGATATTGTCAATGCTGGTATGGAATTCATCAATCTCTCTCATCAAGATCCTGGATCGATCATCTCCATGACAATTGAGTGAACACGACCACTTTTGATCGAGGTAGAATCCCTCGTCACATCCACAAAATTTGGCTATCCGAAGAGATCAGCTCGAGGTATCAATACAAGCAAGCTCGATCTCATCATCGCAACTCTCATCAAGCATGCAAAGATATCGCTCGACTCCAGTGATGTCTATGCAAATATTGCACGAGGCCTCACTCTGCCAGATCCTGGTATCGATGTAGCAATAGCCGCTGCAATACTCTCATCCAAGACAAATAGTGTTTTTCGTGATGTTGTCTGGCTCGGAGAAGTATCACTCACAGGCCGACTCAAAGCACCTCACCTCCTACGTAAGAGAATCGAAGAAGCAAAGAAGCTGGGTATGAAGAAAATATTTGCCCCTATCACCAAGGATCTCCAACATATAGAGTGAGTTACGAATATTGAGCATATTCGCGATATACTCCCCTACTTTTCAAGGAATCGTCAAATAGATGATGAAGAATAAAAATGGAAGAGGGATTCTTATTAGCACAGGAATAAAAAACAAAATAATAGGCAATTGTGTTCGTGATTTTATTAATTCAATTTGTCATCCTCGCGCAGGCGGGGATCTACTACCACCCATCCAGAAGATTCCCGCCTATGCGGGAATGACAGAACAAAAACATGAGACTCATACATCTCATGTTTTTGGTTATTTTAGATAGAGAAATTATGAAGATAATATTGACAGATGAATATTTTTTGTAATAGTAATCATATATTGTGAATATCTCTATGATTCGTTTTGTTCTCTCGTTTGTCGCATTACTTGTATCAAGCTTTCTATTCATATGGTCTATGCATGAATTTGTCTCTTGAGGGAGACAAATCTTTCTCATGCTTATAGCACTCGGAAGTATGGGGATATTTTTCTCATGTTTCTGCGTATTCTCATTCTTCCAACAAAAACAATTTCCAGGAGAGACACAGGAGGGATTTTCAGAAACATCATCACTCTGGTGATTATCAGCTCTTGTTTTCTCACTCGCACTCATTATCGGGATTACACTGATTATATTTGATCGCAATAACCGATCCAATACTTTACAAATCGTACAAGTAGACAATCAAAATGCTTCTGGACAGGCGATACATTGAAGTGAAAAAGAAATAGTCTCTCTAAAATGAATAAATACCACTCCCCCTAACCCCCTCAATGAGGGGGGACATGAAAAATTATCGATGGAACCACTCAAAGCAGAAATAACAAAAAGTCATATCACAACATTTGTATCATCCGAGAGACAAAATATAAAAATAAAACCTGTACAGAAAATAGTCTCGAAACGGCAATATCTCAGCGATGGCACACCTATTCCTTATGAGGGAGAGAGAATATTTGTAATATACGAAAGTAAGCACTAAAAAGAACTTCCAATAAATGGAAGTTCTTTTTATGATTATCAAAAAATTTAAGGCTACAAATGTTTAAAATAACGGAGGTCATTTTAAACATTTGTAGATGTACTTGTTCCACCACTACTAAGAACATCCTGTACAAATGTAACTGCTGAGTACGCAAGGAATATTACCGCCAATCCAATTGCTACTTGTTTGAAAATAGCTTTAGCTTTCTTAGTTTTTTCTTCCTCACCTCCTGCTGTCATATAGAGGAAGCCACCATAAATACCATAAATCACTGCAACGATTGTAACAAATCAGAGTAAATAGTTTACAGCTGTCTGTATGTATTGTGCTAGTCCATCATCTGTACCTACAAGTCACTTATTAATGTTACCACCTGTATTGCCACCATCACCCACTGTTCTACCAAAGTTAAGTCATGGAGCGGTAGCTGAAGCTGGCGTAGGATCAGCTGCAAAAGCCGCACTGTTCATAGCCAATGTAGAAAGACCGATACCCGCGGTTGCGAGTTTTGCTATATTTGCGAGTTTCATATTCGCGAAAGTTATAAAATGAATAAAGCACACGTATGCTAGCATGATTTTACCTTTGTGTCAAAAAATTCGAGCTTGTTCTTTTTATATTTTCTCTTTTGATTGATTTTCATGATGGGTGTGGTAGTAAGGGTATCAGTCTGGGAGCGGAAAATACCACTCCCCCTAACCCCCTCAACGAGGGGGAACAAATATCAATCAAATGAAATTGTCACCACAGCAGAGAGAAATCTCATTGCATTATCTGTCATCCTGAACTTGCTTCAGGACCTTCCACCATCCATTCACGAGATCCCCGCCTCCGCGGGAATGACAGTTAATAGAGAAATTGTTGGAACGAGCCTAAAATTATATTCTGTCTTATTCCCCCTCGTTGAGGGCAAGCCCCAAGCAGTCCAGCGAATCGCACAGACGCGATAAGTCAGGGGCCAGGGGGAGTTGTATTCTTTCATTTGTCATCCTCGCGGAGGCGGGGATCTATCAATTTTTGTTCGCTCCCATTCACTTGGGAATGGGATGTTTCGTCTCGAAAAATGTATATCTCTCTCAAGATCAAGAATGCTTTTAGAGATACTTCCGCATTTTCACCTTAAAATAATCGCATCTCTGTTGGCTCCTCAATCGTAATCACTCATCGTTTTACAAGCTCGCTGAAGGCACGTGATGTTGCTTCCACATCGACCATAGCATCATGGGCTCACTCGAACCATGTACCAAAAAGATGTTTATAGAGCTCATTCAAGCGTGGTGGTTTATAGGAGATTCATCTTCCTTGTAGCTGACAATATTCAGTGCTTGATCGCATGGTACAAAGAGATTGTTTTGGATGAAAATCCCCAGCACGACCAAGCCGCTCAAGCTCATAAGAGAGAACATCTCGATCATATTCAATATTATGAGCGACTACTATGTCAGTACGAACATTGATAAAATCCATAATCTCATCTATATGATGACTGAGTGGATCTTTGTCAGCAACATCACGATCATAGATTCCATTCACTTGTGAAGATGCAAATGGTATAGAAATCGGTGGCTTGATGAGAACATTGATACGATCAATCTCTACAAATCCGTTCTCCTGTGATATTTCACCAAGGATACCAGCAAATTGTATAATATAGGGTTGCTGATCGAGACGACCATCTCTCACGGTAAAACCTGTCGTCTCAGTATCGAATACGAATGCTTTCATAAAATGATATCAATCAAGAGTTGGTGAGTGTAGGGATTTTTCCAAAGAGGACAAGTGAAAATATACAGAATGTACAGAAGAGAAAATGAGAGTAAACTACCTTCTCATTACTTCAATGGTATGAAAGCCGGAACGCCACTCATCATTGCAAATGATATGACGATGAGGGAACAATCCTGAGTTATTGAGGCCCTTGCTCAACGTTTGCAGCTCTCTCGTATCAAGCGTTCAGATGAACATCTTTTTGGTGCTCTACCACCTCATATCAAGATCAAGCAACTTCTCGATTTCAACTGTAAATGTCTTGAACGTGAGTTCTCAAGCAAAGTGCGTACTATCCTATCGAATGGTAATGCAAAAGACTACTACTATAGTAGTGATACTGTTCTAAATGATATATCTATCTTGGGGGACGAGATTGGATGGAAATCATGAACCCTCTTATCTAGCTCTTGGAAGCGTGGACAATATTCATGAGAACATGGAAATATCAATCCCCATCATCTCTATCCTAGAAGTCGTGGTGGTACCTCAAAGAGTGAAAATATCCGAAGCATGCCACGAATTCCTCATGATGATTTTCATATTATTTTTCAGAATCTCACACCGATGGAACAAATCGATCTGATGTTGCGCATCCATCGCAGTGATTTTCGTAGAGACTTTCGTGAATACGTCCGAGAAATTATCTATGACAGCGATCAACATGATGAAATATACATCAGATGAATTCGATGAGGTACTGGCAAGAAATGGATGGGAAATTAATTCATATATTTAGTACTCTTCGCGATCTTGATGGGGGCTGGAAGCGGGGTGGAGCGACCGAAGGAAGTCCAGCGAAGTAAAACGAGCCTGGGATTTTTTCTTCTTCATCCTGGACTTCATATAAACCATGATATAACAAAAATTGACAATATGTATATCTACACTATTATGACCCGATAAATATCAATACCTGTTACTGAACGTGAGGAAGAATTATGTGTTATTTCAATATAACTATCAAAGATAAAAATGGTGCTCCCCTGAAAGGAATTACTGTACAGATTTCAGGACCACAGGAGCAGCAAACCGATATAAACGGAAAAGTTGGTTTTCAGACGCACCTGAAAAATGGTAGTATCATTGTTGGGGGATACACACATGCGATCAACCATCCTTATGTGCATATGCGAGATGTAACAGTGCGTCTCTAGTACTGTTACATCTTTCTACTCAGACTTCATGTCTGGGTTTTTCTTTGCTTCTTCCAAATACCAAAGAGTATCTTGATTTTTCCTCATTAAAAGCTACTCTAACAGCAATGACCATAGTATCCAGCCATAATACCGATCGTGAAGCTGCATCATCCTGAGATGCAAAAGATCGTGAAGCTCGTTCTCGAGAGACTGTTTCTCAACATCAGACCAATAACTCACAACAGCAAGATGAGACTTTTTTTGATGCGAATATGTCATCTCTGCGTCCTACTCTGCTTGATGAATATATTGGACAAGAGAGTCTCAAGCGACAAATCAAGCGAGCAATAGCGTCAGCAAAAGCGCGCGAAGCAAGTCTCGAACATATTCTCCTCTATGGACCTCCATGACTCGGCAAGACTACTCTTGCGGCTATTGTTGCTCGGGAGATGTCTGTTCCAGTCGTCTTATCGAGTGGTGCAAGCATAGATAAACCCTCTGATCTTGTATCGCTCCTCACCGGACTCCAACCTGGTAGCATCCTCTTCATCGATGAGATCCACCGACTCAGACCTCATCTTGAAGAGATTCTCTACATTGCATTGGAAGATTATCGTGTTGATATCCTCGTTGGTACCGGTGTAGGAGCAAAGAGCGTATCTATCACACTTCCACCATTTACGCTCATTGGAGCAACTACCAAACTCTCGAAGATTGCAGCACCTCTGCGTGATCGTTTTGGAAATGTATACAAACTCGAATATTACAATCATGAGGAGCTTGGTATTATTGCTCGTCGTACATTTGGACTCTTTGGATATGAATATGGATGAGAGCATATCTTAATAGAGAGTATCTCTGCTCGATCACGAGGAACTCCGCGTATCACCAATCGTCTTGTGAAATATATCCGAGATCATCTTATCCTCTCAGGATGAGCTATCGATAGCATAACACTTGATATTCTCTTCGATGAGCTTGGCATCGATCAATATGGCCTCACTCCACTCGATCGAGCCTACCTACAGACGCTCATGCCTGATCCTGGAAAAAGCCCAAAACACAAATGACTCACCACACTTGCAGCCTTTCTCTCAGAGGAGATCGATACCGTTGAAAGTGTCGTGGAACCATATCTTCTTCAGCGCTGATATATCGAGAGGACTCCCCGTGGTCGCATCATCACATCTCGCTGAATCGAGGCAATTGAACCATAATCTCTGTGAAGATTATGGGGAGAAAATGTACAAATCCCAATCTTCGAATACTCTCTTTGAGTATTCTTTTTGAAATTATGAAATCACTCAAACCAACTCTTATGACCGTTGTTATCGCTCTTGCTATGTTTGCAAGTGTTGCGATCGCTGGAGCAAGCACGCCTGTCGAGAGCACCCAAACAAAACGTCTTGTCATCTGACCAAATCTTGTTGATTGTACCGGAATAGTTCCTCAGAAATGTATGCAAATACTCAATCAAAAGAGCTGAAAATATGAGAACTTTTTCGGAGAAATTCAAGGATTTCGTTTTGAATCAGGGTCAAAAGCACTCATAGAAGTGCAAGAGACTACTCATGATCCAAAGACTCTTCCTGCAGATCAGAGTAGTATTGAGTATTCACTCATACGTGTGATCAAAAGTCGATCTCAATCCTCTAATATTCAAGGATCGTGGAAAATCACGGCACTCAATGGAGAGAGTGTCACCAGTCCAGTATATGTTAATTTTCTTCAGGGAGGCAAGCTATCTGCACGAGTCTGCAATATCTTCTCTGGTAACTACTCACTCCTAGGAAATACTCTACATACAACTAGTCTCATATCAACGAAGATGGCGTGCATGGGAGAACTTGGAACACTCGAGGCGTCACTTGATCTTGACGGAGCCAAGATTCTCCAAGGCAAAGATGGATTGAGCCTCACAACGAAAAAAGGTGACATGTTCATCCTTAAGAATCAAGATATCTTCCTCAAAAACACATCCTGGAAGCTTGAAAGTATCGATGGGAAGGCTGTAACGAATAACTTAAAACTCAATTTTGGATCTCATAATACACTTGGTGCAACCATCTGTAATATTATGTCTGGAAATTATGAACTCATCAATGGTCATATATCAGCACCAAACCTTATATCAACTTTGATGTATTGTGAGGGAGAAAAAGGTGAAATTGAGCAAACATTCAAGATAGATAATGCTTCATATGTTCTTGATAATAATAAACTCACAATAACCACGACAGAAGAAAAAATATTTGTCTGGAAGCAATAAAAAACACCGTTCGGTGTTTTTTATTGCTTTATCTTTTCCTCATCTCTCCCATAAGAAAATTCCCGACTAAATGAGTAATGACAGGCAAAAAAATGTCATCCTGAACTCGATTCAGGATCTTCTTTTTTATTAAACTGCCTGTTATCCTCGCGGAGGCATTTCAGGATCAGGTCACCAATCCAACAAGTTCCGACTATTAGAGCGAGTCGTGCAATCTACTATTGTTGTAGAACTGAAAGTTTTACAACAAAATACAGGAAAAAGTAGATTCCCATTTTCATGGGAATGACATAATTTGATTGTATTTGTCATCCTGAACTCGATTCAGGATCTTCTTTTTTCATCAAACTATCTGTCATCCTCGCGGAGGCGGGGATCTACTAATCCAGCAAGTTCCGACTGTTGGGATGATTCGGAGGGCTACCATTCGTTTTCTCTCCATTTGTCATCTCGAATGAAATGAGAGATCGCTTACAATTCAAGTTCAGTTACCAACTTCAGTAGAAGGGATTTCTCTCTATCGTTCGAAATGACGGAATACAAAAATACACCCCCCACCATATAAAATCTACATTTTATCATTTCTCTTCACCCACCCACACTCCATGCCCAATAAGGGCATCTTTTTGTGATTTACTGACGATCTGATCGATCTGATCTTCCCGAAGATTGCGAATCGCATCGATTGATCATGCGATAGTGAGGAGCTTCTTTCTTGTCACTGGTCCAATACCTGGAATCTCCTCAAGCAGATTCTTCTTCATCTCTTTCGTTCGTTTTGATCGATTGAACGTGATTGCAAAACGGTGTGCCTCATCACGAATCTTCTGAAATACTCGAAGTTCGCTCGAAGCAACGTCGAACCGTATAGATTCGCTCTGATATGGGAGGAATACTTCTTCGAGTCGCTTCGCCAATGAGCATATTTGAGGATTGACCCCCAGACGATTCAGTATTTCTTCATCAGAGTGTCACTCAGACAACAATTCTCACCGAATCTGTTCTCTCCCCTTCTCTATACCCTCGAGAGCTGCTGAGAGTTGTCATTTGCCACCATCGATGATGATGAGATGAGGAAAATTCGATTCTTTCACTCACTCAACGTAACGTCTCCTCATCACCTCTCGCATCGAGGCAAAATCATCGATTTTTCCATCTGGTATATCCTTGATCTGATATTTACGATAGAGACTCGTCTCGCTCTTGCCATTCACGAGCACCGAACGCGATGCGACCGTAAATCGACCATCCGTATGTGATATATCATAACATTCGAATATGATCCGGTCTTTTGCTTGAGGAACATTGTATCCAAGTTGACCTAAGATCGTCTCCATATGAGATCGAGTCAGGGTTGTATCTGAGAGCAGATCGAGAGCCTTACGGTGAAGGTATTCGGTAGCATTATGCCGTACGAAATTCACGAGTTCACGCTTTGCCCCGATAATTGGAACTTCTATCTTCACGCCAAGCTCTCTGAGTAATTCGCTCGATTCATCTGAGAGTGGTTCATGAAGGAGAATATTCTTCATTCATTCATTCTCGATGATTTTCTCAGCGATAGCGAGTGAAAGGAGCTCATCTGTGCTCTCATCAAGTGGATTCTCAATCTCGTGATGGACCAATGATCGAACTTCACCAGATCGAAATGACAGGATAGATATGAGTATCTGACTATGTCGCTCACTGCATATATATACATCATAATCACCCTCGATCGCATCCCGAACAACCTGATGAGAGAGAGTCATGGAGCGCAGAGAATCGAGAATATCTTTTGTCTTCTTCGCTTTTTCATAGAGTTGCCGATTGCTATAGTCGATCATCTCTTCTTCCACTTTCGTGAATATATCTTTCTTATTGCCTGAGAGAAATTGTCTGAGTGAAGCGACGTTCTCTCTATGTGTTTCGAGTTTCGAGGCTTCAAGAGTACAAGGTGCAGGACAGAGACCAATATAATAATCCAGACATGGGAGACTTCGTCCAGCAGTATTCGTGATGTGAATATGTCATTCTCTCTCTTGAAATGCCACCTGACATGCTCGTACCTTGAACACTCGCTTGAGCGCAGCAAGAGTTGCACTGATACGAGTACCCGAGACATATGGGCCATAACTCTCACTATCATCGCTCGACTTGATACGACTCCGGTATATCTCCTCTACAGGACCACCTTTGATACGAATATAGGATAGATTCTTATCATCCTTCATGAGGATATTGTATTTTGGTTTGAGTGATTTGATGAGGTTTGTCTCGAGTACCAGAGCTTCGATCTCGGTGGTCGTCTCGATGATCTCGATACGAGCAACCTGTGTGACCATCTGATATTTCGCAACCGTATGCTTGGTGGAATCCTTGAAATACGAAGAAACTCGGCTCTTGAGATTCTTCGCTTTTCCAACATAGATAATGGTATCATGAGAATTGATCATCTGATAAACCCCTGGAGAATCAGGGAGTGTATCGAGTGTCGAGAGGACGGCCGATGGTATCGTTCGTTGCATAGGGAGTATAATATAGCTCGGATGGAATTTTCAAAATACAAACCACCCCGCTTTCAGCACCCCTCAAGAGAGGAATATGATACAAAATGCATTACTCCCTCTCGTTGAGGGGGAGCTATATTTAATGTGTCATCCTCGCGGAGGCGGGGATCTAACACCTTATTGCTAAACTGATTCTAATGAGCAAAGAAAAGGTAGATCCCCAGTCAAGCTGAGGATGACACATTTTTATGTAGATTCTGAATTCATTTCAGGACCTACATCTCCTAATCAATTCTTGTTTTCCTTTTGTCTTTTCATACAATCGGCTCGCTCCCATTCTCTTTTGGGAGTGGGGGTTTTACTTTATAACCCTGGAACGTATGAAATTCCTCAAGGAATTCTGGTTCTGAAGAATTTTCTTTCGGTATGAGTTTGTACTCATTCTGACAAGAAAAAACAATCGCGGCAAGCGATAGTACTTCAGACAAAATAAAAGACCCACTACGAATGGGTCTTTTATTTTGTGGAGGTTTTATTTCCACCCTGGTTTGTATGAGGCCTCTTTCGAGGTCGAGAGTATTCTAGCACAATATGTATGATTTGCAAATTTTTTGAGGATGCAGCTCCCCCTAGCCCCCGACTCATCGCGTCTATGCGATTCGCTGGATTGGTGAACCTGACCCTCAACGAGGGGGAACAAGACAAAGAAAAATGGAATGGAAGATCCTGAAATAAATTCAGGATGACGGAATCAAAATATATCATCCTCGCGCAGGCGGGTCAGATTTATCAATCCAGCGAGCTCACACTATTGAGGCGAGTCGGGGATCTACCTTTGGTGATGTCTATCAATTCGACCACCCATCATGAAGATTTACGACTCATCACATCTATACGATTCGCTGCATTCCCTGTGGTCAAGCTTCAGCAGTCCAGTGAAGTGTATTGTCACACTGAGTCGGACACCAATCTACACGGGAATGACAAGCCAAGAATACAAACCTCCTATTTGTTCACCCTCGTTGATGTGCAAGCCTCAGCAGTCCAGCGAGTTCCCATAGTTGGGACGAGTCGGGGAAGCGAGGTACGAGCATAGGGAGTTGTATCTTCAAAATTCCCCATTCAAATCAACTAGAATACAGGACTCTCTGTCATCTCACCGATAATAATACAAGAGTCAAGGCGAGTATATTGATGAAACGGACAAAATATGAGACACTGGAGGAAAGTTTTCTCTATGCATCTCTTCCGATCAATTCTCAACGCTCATTTTCTTCGATATGTAACATTAGTAATAGTTGCATGTTTTGGTTTTTTTTGAAATACCATTTTATTTGTCGCAGCAGAAGGAACAGCAGCTACTGCTACATATACAAATGCAGATGGAAGCACATGAAGTGCTAGTAGTGCTAATTGGGCGAGAGACCAAACACAAAATGTTGATACTACCCTAATCAGTGTTCTCAATACTCTCGTTGCACTTATATCACTGATCTACGTTCCTTTTTCCATGCTCTCCAGCTGGCTCTTGTCGCCTGATTGGACCTTTGGTGATTTTATCCATCTACGACCAGTCCTCCATTCACTTTGGGTATTTGTATCGAACACCGTCTATGTCGTCTTTGCAGTTATGTTGATCGTGGTAGCAATTGCAAATATTTTTGGTCAATCTGATAGCTATGCCATCAAGAAGATGCTTCCACGATTTATCATCGGAGTCATTATGGTGCCATTCACCTGGTGGGTTGTCTCCGCGAGCCTCTCGGTGTCATCCTATCTGACTGCACTAACACTTCGTATGCCTGCGGATATTATGAATGCGAATTCAGAGATTAATACGCGAGTACAAATACCAACAGAATGTACTCTCGACTTTACGAGTGAAAATGAATCCAAAAAAATATGGGAATGTAAAGATCCACCAGCTGAGGGTGTTGATCTTGCAAAGCATCTCTTACAGTCAGATGGTGCATATGGGATAATTCCACTCTATGCCTATAATATTTTTAAATTCAACAAGCTCGATGAATTTAAGAGTATTCTCAGCAGTGAGACGACAAAAACAGATGCATACAATTGAATGTCAGCTGATGATAAAAAAGCATTTGACACAGCCACCGATGATGCAAAAAGTACTATGTTACAGGCTGCTATCATTGCAACAGGAATTGGTAAGATTGGAATACAATTTATCATGAGTCTTCTCTTTGCTATAGTATTCACGGTTATTCTCATTGCCCTCGTACTTGTGCTCTTTACACGAGTCATCAAGATGTGGATGTATGCAATATTTAGTCCACTCTTTGCTCTGAAATACTTTCTCTCGGACAAGATCGACAAGGACAACGCCATCGCAAAATTCGACTTTAAGGAATTCATCGGACTTGCCATGGTACCAGTGGTTGTCTCTGCAGCACTTGGATTTGGGTTCATGTTCATCATGACATTCAAGACAAAAATGGAACAACCAATACAAGCAACTGTAGGACCAAATCTACAACAAAAAGGAATACAATCTGATTATATAAAAGTAACTGATAATACTGCCAATAGCTGAAGTATACAGTTTTTTGGCACTAACATTACTATCAAACTATCAGAGGTCAATTCTGCGGGCGTTGGTGCTGATGGTACATCAGTAGCAGCCAAAGATTTGAGTGCTGCCCTCTTCAATGTACTCTCAGGACTCATCACTCCGATATTTGGTATCGTGATCCTCTGGATGGCGGTGATGGCAGCCATCAAAACATCTGCCGTTGCTGGGAAGGCAGTTGAAGGTATCGAAGGACTTGGTAAAATGGCTGGTGACGCAGCGAAAAAATTACCTGGCATGATTCCTACAGGAGCAGGATATACTGACCAAAAAACAGGAGAACGAAAAAATATCAATTTCAAACAGCTTGGAATGACACCGGAACTGCTGAAGTGATGGATGGATGAAAAAGAAACAAAAGAACGTCAATCAATGCGATCTTGGATGGGTCTTGGAGATGATCTCAAAGAGGCTGCTGCTGCAATTAAAAATGCTGCCAATGCACAAAAAGGTGCCGAAATATGGACAAAGAGCTTGAATGGATCAACATCTGACGAGCGATCTAAAATACCTATTCATAGAAGCAATCTTGCTGAAATGGCAGTCAAAGCCTGAGTACCAAGTAGTGAAATTGATCTCAAGAAACTAGAAACACCTGTTGGGTTCAAAGAGCTGGAGAAAAAGATGCTCGAACAGCTAAAAAATAATCCAAGTCTCACCGATGATCAACAAAATAAGATTGGAAGGCTTTCAAGTAGTTGGAGTGGGACTCGGCCACAAATTGAAGAATTAAATGAAATTTTCGGATCGAAACAGGAAAATGAAAATATTCATGCTATAAAAGCATCTAATATTGCCCTACCAGCCGATTTCAAAACAAAGAAAACATTCAGTATTAATCATAGCAAAGAGTGAACTAACTATCCTATAGATATAAGTGGTTATGGAGATAGTCCAACCGATAAAACCGATAAAACTAAAATCAAGGCATATCTTGAATCAAAAATACCAAATACTTTCTCTATAACTGAAAAAGAGCTCAGTGAGCTTGTTGATAAAATCGAATTGGCATGGCGTTAGTTAAAAAATTATTTCCTCATTCATATTCTTTGGTTAATATTGAGATATGTAATTCCATATCTATTTCCTGATATCATGAGGCAATATTTTCTCACCTACCTCTCATCACTCAAATCCAAGAGTCTTGAGCGCAAGATTCCGAATATCTCTCCAGAAATGGGGAGATATTTGTACGATATGGCACGAGCTCTCGCACCACAACGTGTACTCGAGATCGGCACCGCAAACGGATATTCCACACTCTGGATTGCCAGTGCGCTCGGTGAATGAGCGAGTATTACAACAATCGAACAATCTATCCCAGCACATGAGGAGGCTTGTGGATATTTTCATGAATGCTGCTTTGATGATAGGATCCATGCTCGTCTCTGAGATGCTCTCGAGGTGATACCGACTCTGACGGAGACCTATGATCTCGTATTTATCGACGGATACAAGCGCCTCACTTTTGATTTCTTTCTCGCTGTCATCCCTCGTACACACGAGAGATCAGTGATTATTATCGATGACGTGATCAAGTTCCGAGGGAAAATGGAGAGTTTTTTCACATTCCTCAACGAAAAAAATATCCCACATACAATTCTCCCCATCGATCCGGATGACGGATGTATGATGATTGTAATGAATGAGGAGATCAGGGGAAACTGTCACGAACAATAATTAATTTGTCATCCTCGCAATTCCTATGCAATTTGTCATCCTCGCGGAGGCGGGGATCTACTACTAATAAGCTCCTCTTGATTCCGCTACCAATCCAGAAGATTCCCGTCTACACGGGAATGACAGAAAAAGTTTGAGCTAACTGATCTAATGCTATTTTCCTCATTCTCTCGTATGCAATATTATGTCTACATACTCACAAACAAACCACATGGAGTACTCTATATCGGAGTAACAAATAATCTTGCGAGAAGAATGTATGAACATAGGAATAACCTCTTTGATGGATTTAGTAACAAATACCATACTCACCAACTCGTATATTTTGAATATGGAAGTAGCATTGAATGAGCGATTGCTCGAGAAAAACAATTAAAGAAATGGAACAGGGAATGGAAAGTAAGGCTTATAGAAGAAAAGAATCCGGAATGGAGGGATTTATCGGATGAAATACAAGGGTAGTAGATACAAGAAAAAGTAAATTCCCGCCTGCACGGGAATGACAAATTTTTTAAAATGAATATCATCAAAAATTTATTATCAAGTGTCATCCTCGCGGAGGCGGGGATCTATTAATTTATACCTCTCCCATGCACAAATCTCTCTTCGTATTCCGTCAAGATCTTCGCCTTGAAGATAATCTTGGGCTCATACAAGCAATGGAGTCTTCTGAAGGTGTACTACCAATATTCATACTTGATATTGATTCACGGGAGAAATTCTGAAAGGATGATATTCGCTTTGCCTTTCTACGAGAAGCCCTCACACATCTATCGGGACAAATCAGAGAACAATGAGGTGAACTGCGAGTATATCGTGGAAATCCGTGGGAAATTATTCCAGAGATTTGTACGGCAGAGGGAATCTGACACGTCTATGCATCCAGAAGCTATGCACCTCATGGAATTCATAGGGATGATCAAACTCAGAGAGTACTTGCCGAATTGAATATCCCCTTCACGCTCGTGAAAGATTTTCTCCTTGTTGAGCCTTCTGAAGTACCTGTTCGAAAAGTCTTCACACCATTCTTTCGACTCTGGCAACAGGCACTCACACAAACACAACCAACACCATTTCCAATTTCACCGAATTGGGGAACATGGAGTGAACATATTCCGAGTGAAGTACCACTGAGTGATATTCATACACTTGAGAAGCATCCATATTATAAGATCGCATATCTGGATGAACGCCTCAAACGACTCAATGTTGCTAACTATAGCGAATCACGAAACTTCCCAGCACTCGATGGGACCTCTCGCCTCTCAGCCTATCTACGATTCGGTCTTGTGAGTCCGCGACTCCTCTACACACTCACCTATTCTCAGAATTCACAGTTCATACAAGAACTTGCCTGGAGAGAATTTTGGTACCATATTGCCCATTATTTTCCTGAGACATACCATCAGGAATTCTTGGAGAAGAGACGAGGGATTCATTGGGAGAATGATACATATCTGCAATCAAAGATCGAACAAGCCGAGACGGGATATCCACTGGTCGATGCGGCTATCCGTCAACTCAAAGAAACCAATTTCATGCACAATCGTCTGCGTATGGTGGTCGCATCTTTTATCGCAAAAAACTGTCTGATTGATTGGCGGTGGTGAGAGCAATTTTTTGCACGCTACCTTCTCGACTACGATAGTGCTGTGAATAATGGGAACTGGCAATGGTCAGCGAGTGTCGGTGCTGATCCGAAGCCACTCCGAATATTCAATCCCCTCCTTCAGAGTGAAAAATTCGATAGTGAAGCAAAATTTATCAAGAAATATATTCCAGAGCTCAAGGATATAAGTCCAAAAGATATACATACTCTGAACCTGACAGGTATATATCACCCTCCCATCGTGGATCAGAAAGAGAGTGCAAGAAAAGCAAAAGAAGCATATCTTGGGTGAATATCTCATTAAAACTGGAAAAAAATACAAAGAGTAGTACCATAAAACCTTCTATAGACTACCCTTTTGAATATGAATCCTCTCATCCCTCACATACTCTCAGGAATATCTATCACTCGATGGAACACCTTTCCGAGACTCCAGACGTATACAACGCTCGATCATCTTGCATTTGTTGTACATATTTGTCTCACTCTGAGCTCACTCCTCGAAGAAAAAGAGTGAATCAAGCTCAATAATGGACTCCTCATACGTCGGGTTTT
>ERZ724510.515-NODE-515-length-22369-cov-7.670969_pt1 | contig 22369 bp, 26 predicted proteins | sample MGYA00376043_ERZ724510 | MGnify/ENA primary metagenome ERZ724510 (study PRJEB28724, sample SAMN07190888) | wastewater metagenome | isolation source: influent of sewage treatment plant in Hong Hong | place: USA: Christiansburg, Virginia | collected 2016-03-01 ... | reverse complement strand
TCAGGGGCTGCACTGGTTTCGACGTGGGTTCGGACGCGCAGCAGGGCATGTCGAGCTGAATGGGCTCGTTAAACAGATTCAAAAAACCTAACTGCAAACGACGAACGTTTCGCACTCGCCGCTTAATTGCGCGTGAGCCTCACAACAGCAAGCCGATAGGCTGGGCAAGGGTGGTCAGATCGCAAGATCGGGCCGTCCAGGCTGTGGGGTAATTTCATTCGGCTGGGCCTGCCTTGGGTAACTTAGGGTGGGTCGAGAAAATAGGTTGCTGGCGTTTTGCATAGCGTGCCACTGCGCGATGTAGAAGGCGAGACTCAAATCAGACGGCTACACATGTAGAACTGTTCGAAGAAGGCTTGCGGACGGGGGTTCAAATCCCCCCAGCTCCACCACTATTGAAGCCCCAACTGTTCTCAGTTGGGGCTTTTTCTCGTCCGATAGCGACTGTTCCCGCGTGTTTGCGCGGGTTCTTGCGGAAACTTGCGGACTTCGCTGGTCGGCCATCTGGTCCATTCTCGGCGGCCTTTCGCTCTCTCCTGGCCATTCTTCTCTCCGGCATCGCTCTCCGCGAATGGCCCGAAGTCCGCAGGGAGCCGGTCTGATGCCTTTTGAAATCAACGGGTTACGCGCGGACGGTTCAAGCGGTTGGATTGCGGCATTGCCTACCCGGAGGGGAACAACTTCGGCCAGGATGCCGTCCGTCCCGACCCTACCGGCCTGACTCCGCAGCAGCGGCCTGCTGAATCTGCTCGAACAGATCCTGCGCGGCATCCCTGGCAGCGGCATCTTGCTCTGCACTGAGTGGATCGAGATCTACACCGTCGCGGCCCGCGACATAGGCGGGACCGCCGACGTCATCGTCGTACTCCGAGCCGTCCTCGTTGATCGCGTAGTGCGCGTCCTTGGTGAGGTCCGTGCCGATCAGCCGGGACAGATACACCCAAGTCCAGCACCGTGCCAGATCACCTTGATCATGTTCCTCGATGAGGCGGAGCATGGCGTCCGTGTCCCCACTCTCGGCAGCCACGGTAAGCCAGTGCTTCGCATCAGCCACGCGGCCCAGTCGTTCGGCGATTTCGGCAACGGCCGATGGATCTGCCCCAACATCGTGGCGTGGCTGCTCGAAGAAGGACGGGTCGCCAAACCGCTCCGCCAAGTCGAGGAGCGCATGTTGATTGCCGAGTCGACCAGCCTCGCGAAGATGGCGGGCGTACTTTTCCGCTTGAGTGAGTCGAGCCGCATGAGCGTCTGCCCACTCCTTTTCCACGCCTGTCAGCACACGACCTTGTCGTGCCTGGGAATGCCAGTAGGAGCTCCCGGTCTTCTGGTTGGCGTCTTCTTCGTCGGGGGCATGGATAAGTGCCAGGGCGTAGTGAGCGAGAGCGTTGCCCTTGCTGGCCACTGCTTCCAACCCATCCAGCATGATCGGTGCGAAATCACCCTCGTCGTCATCTGACCATCGAGGAGCAAGTCGATCGTCCTGCTCGTCGCCGAACTGCTCGGTGTCGTCGCCAATCGGATGGTTGTCTAGGCTGGACCAATCCCCTCGCAGCTGGCTGATCAACGCCGAAATCCGCACGACGGCGATCTGGCGCTCTGCAAGGAAGGACCCTAGCGTTACTGAGACCAGATCCGCGTTTTCGGGTGGATACCCAAGCTCGATGCAGCGCCGCCTGACCAAAGCGCTATGCGGGGCGATGCGCTTGTCGTCCGGGCGTTGCTGCGTGAGGACGGTATCAACTCCGAGTGCGGCGTAGGAGTTGAAGCCAAACGAGGCTGCCAGCAGCTCGTAGATGTGGGCTCTCTTGAGGGAGCTGCCCGTGCTGGCATGGAGATGTTGCTGCGCGGAATACGCGAGCTCTTTGATTGTCATGACGAACCTTTCCTGTGTGCCACGCCGATTTCGGGTCAGGCGCACACGTTTAAGTCCCCGACGACGAGGCTCAAAGAGAGGTTTCCAATGACAGTGAGGCAACGCCTTTTTTTACTCGTGTGCAAGTAAGGTGGGCACCTGCCGGCATTTTATCGTCGGCAGGCCGAATGGTCTACCTAAGCCGGGCGCGCTGGTCATCCCACAACGCTGGCGGGTCAACCGCCAGGTCAAACAGCGTGACGTGGTTGGGCATGGCGTCGTCCAGGATGGCCGCCACGATGTCCGGCGCCAGCGTGGTCAGGTTGACCATCCGGCTGACGTAGCTGTTGTCGATCCCTTCCCGGGCGGCGATCTCCTTGAGGGACTTGGCCTCGCCCGACTCCAGCATGGCCAGCCAGCGGTGCCCCCTGGCCAGCGCCAGTTGCAACGGCGTGGTGGCCGTGTCCCAGGGCCTGGCCTTGGCTGGTTCGCCCGTCACCGGGTCGATCGGCAGCGTGACCAGCTTGCGCCCGCTGCGCCGCTTGATCTGGATCGGCACCGACAAGGTAAGCCGCCCATCGCTGGCCTCGATGACGTCGGGCTCGCCGGTCTTCTGGATGCGGATCTCGCTCATGCCAATGCCTCCTCAGGCTGGGTTGCGCCCGCTGGTTGCAGTTCCAGCACCAGGCGCTCGATGCCGTTGGCGCGCAGCCGCACCTCAAGGTCGTTGGGCGACACGATCACCTTCTCGACCAGCAGCTTGACGATGCGCGTCTGCTCGGCCGGAAAGAGCTGGTCCCAAATGGTGTCGAGCCGCGTCATGGCGACGGTGACCTTGGCCTCGTCGAGGCTGGGGTCCAGTTCAATCGCGCGTGGCAGGACATCACCCAGGAGATCCGGCGATCGCAGGACCGCGCGCAGTTGGTCCAGCACGGCGGATTCAAGCTCTGCGGCCGGGAGGCGTGGCAGCCCAGACGCGCCCGCGTGCTCCTTGTTCTCGCGCTGCGGCACGTAGTAGCGGTAGCGGCGGCCGTTCTTCTTGGTGGTGTGAAACGGCGACAAGGCGCGACCGTCGTTGCCGAACACGATACCCTTCAGCAGGTATGGCACGGTGGCCCGCGTGGCGTTGCCGCGAACCCGACCGTTGGTGGCGAGGATGGCGTGCACCTTGTCCCACAGCTCGCGGTCGATGATGGGTGGATGCTCGGCCTGGTACCACTGCTCCTTGTGGCGCAACTCGCCCAGGTAGGTCCGGTTGTTGAGCAGCTTGTAGATCAGCCCCTTGTCGATCGGCTTGCCGTCGCGGGTCTTGCCGTCCTGCGTGGTCCACGCCTTGGAGGTCACGCCGTCCAGCTTCAGCTCCTTGAACAACATCGTCCCTGAGCCCAGTTCAACGAAGCGCTGGAAGATGTGCTGGATGAGCTTGGCCTCACGTTCGTTGGGCACCAGTCGGCGGTTCTCGACGTCGTATCCGAGGGGAGGCACGCCGCCCATCCACATGCCTTTGCGCTTGCTGGCGGCGATCTTGTCGCGGATGCGTTCGCCGGTGACCTCGCGCTCGAACTGTGCGAAGGACAGCAGGATGTTCAACATCAGCCGCCCCATCGACGTGGTCGTATTGAACTGTTGGGTGACCGACACGAAGGACACGCCGTAGCGCTCGAACACCTCGACCATCTTGGAGAAGTCCGCGAGGCTGCGCGTCAGGCGGTCGATCTTGTAGATGACGACCACATCGATCTTGCCGGCCTCGATGTCGGCCATCAATCGCCGCAGCGCCGGACGCTCCATATTGCCGCCGGAGAAGGCCGGGTCGTCGTAGTCGTCAGCGACTGGAATCCATCCCTCGGCGCGCTGGCTGGCGATGTAGGCATGGCCCGCGTCGCGCTGGGCGTCGATCGAGTTGTATTCCTGGTCCAGCCCCTCGTCAGTCGACTTGCGCGTGTAGACGGCGCAGCGCATGCGGCGCTTCAGAACTTCGCTCATCTCCGGGCTCCCTTCTTCGCCGCTGTCTTGGGAGTGGCTGGCGCTTTGAGCCCGAAGAACAGGGGCCCAGACCACCGCGTGCCGGTGATCTCGCGGGCGATCATCGACAGGCTCGGGTACATCCGGCCCTGGAAGTCGTACTGGCCGTCCTGGGTCACGATCACGCGGTGCTCAACGCCCTGGTAATCGCGGGTGAGCACGGTCCCAGCTGCTGGCCGGTAGTCACGGTCGCGCTTCTTGACTTTGCCAGTCTCGACCAAGGATGCGATGCGGCGTTTGTTGCGCTCCAGCAGGTTGGTGTCGACCTTGCGGAACTCCACCTCCTGCAGGCGATAGGCAATGCGCCGTTCCAGGAACTGGCGGTTGTGGGTGGGCGTGTCGTCACCGAAAAGCCTCTGCCAGAGTGTTTTGATTTCCGGCATGGGCAGCTCGGGCAATCGTGCGATCTGTGAGGCCACCGATGGTGGCGCGGTGAAGTTGCCGGTGTTGGCTTTGACGGGCGGGCTCATCTGGACTCCGTTTCTGTGTTGTTGGCGGGGTCTGAATGAACGCGCTGGTGGCCGGAAAAGCCAAGCTCAAACTCGCTCTCCGAAGTCCGTCCTGCGGACGGGCGAGAGTCGGCGCTGCGAAGGCGGGCGATCCCATTTGCGAGCAACGACGCGATCTCGCGCCGACGCTGCTCCGAGGTCATCCGGTCGGGGGGAAGTTGGTTGATTGCATGCATCGGTATCGGTCCTGTCCATCAAACTCGCTTGAATGGCGAAATTCTCCGGACGAACCCTCACCGACACCATGAGGGAGTTTCGAGCGCCTGCGTACTGGCGCTGGCTCCTGCGAATACGCAGTATCGGCGCAGCCAAAACGCGACCGAGTCAGGCCCTCAGTTGATGGGCCAGGACGGTCTTCATGAGTTGGTTGCCAGTGGGCGTTGAGGCCAGCAGATCCCTGATCCGAGTCTGGATCTGCTGGGCATCCACTCCTGCGATCGATGCTGCCTGCATCACGGCCGAATAGGCGTCGAGCACATCGGCGCCGGTGATGTCGTAGCCGTGCCCGAGCGAGATCCAGCGCAGTGAAGCGAGGCCGGCAGCGACCGCGAACTCAGGCTGGCTCTCGGCAAAGTCTCTGGCCGCGCGGGCCAGCGTGCGTGGATCGGTTGGGCTGGTGGTCGCCAGTTCGATGGCAACGTTGAACAGACCGGCATCCTTCGCGGCCGCGAACCACTTGCCTTCAGCGCCGGGCGTGCTGGCAACCAAGTCGCGCAGGATCTGCTCTGGCGGCGTGCTCGGGTACTTCTTGGCGATGGCTCGGAAGGTGGCGAGGTTGGTCGTGCCCTGGTTGGCTTCGATCGCGTAGCGGCGGTACGCATTTTCGGCCAAGCCCGACGACAGCAGGATGGCCTCGCAGGCCTCAGCGATCTGCCAGCCGGGGTCGTTCAGACCACGCGATTGCTCGGCGTAACGTACCGCTTCTGCCTTCTTGCCCATCGCCGCCAGTGCTTTGACGCCCCACTGGCGGTCGTGCCACCACTTGAATGGCGCCCGCTCCAGCAGCGCGAGCAGTTGATCGTGGCGACCGGCTGCGTACAGCGACGCAAGGCATGCGCTCGTCCCCTTGAAGAACCCGTGACCGGTGGATCGGGGGCCCCAGACGTGTTCGACGAGAGGCAAGAACTCGTCGACCCACACGGCCGCCAGTTCCGGCGTGACGCAGAGCTCGCCCCAGTGTTCCCCGAGGGATTCGATGTAGGGGATCTCGTCGTCCTGCAAGGCCTGCCACAGACGTTCCAGCCAACGATGTCGAACGCGCGGCTCGACATCGGCCTTGGCGATGATGGACACCAAGGTGTCGATGGCCCGGTTCACTGCGGTGCCCAGGGCACCGGAAGAGCTGTCGACTTGCTCCAGCGCTGGCGACAGCTTCTCCAGCAGGGTCACGGCACCCTCGGCCGCAAACACCGGCTCCTTGCGTGCGACCGTCTTGATTTCAGCGAGCGCTTCCTTGATGCGCTGGATCGGCGTATCGGATCGCCAGCCGAAGGCGTGACGGCGGAATCGGGAGCTGAACTGCCACTTGTGCGTGGTCATGATCGATCGGCCTTGAACTACCGAACGGGGTACTGGCCGTTGCGGATGAACCGATCGAAGGTGTCCTCCTCAGGTTCGCCATCGTCATGCTCTGGCCGCTGCCACTCGACGTCGGGCATCAACAGCAGCGTCAGCGAGTAATCGTATTGGCCCGCGACCCTGGTCATTTCGGTCAGATGCATGGACGCTGGTTCGCGCGGAAACCAGATCTGCGCCCGCGTGGATTGCATTTGGGCGCCAACATCCAAGAGGTTGTTGCTGTGCGCCAAAGCGTCCTGCGGCAGTTCGATGGTGTTCTTTCGCGTCGCGAAGTAGGCGCCGGACTTGAAGGCCGCGTTGTTCGACTTTGACCACAGGAGGTGGTCGTCACGACTGGCCACAAGGACGGCGCGCTTCTCGGCGATCTCCGTCCAGCGCAGTGCGGCGGCGGTCAGCGACACGCCATAGCGTTCCGCGCAGTGCCCCAGCAGGTCAAAACTGACGGGGTGGCCATCGACTTGTTTCCTGAAATCGTCCAGCGGCATCAGCAAGGTCGACGCAAATTTGTCGGCCTCGGTTTCGATGTCTCGCTCGTTGCCGTCGCCCGTCTCGATGTCGTCGTCACCGCACTCGAACCGATCCTGGTCGTGGCGGTGCAAGATGTAGTGACCGAACTCGTGCGCAATCGTGAAGCGCTTGCGTCCTTCGGACCGGACGGCGCTGTTGTAGACGATCAACCACTTCGACCGTGCCTTGTTGGCGGCGAGCATACCCTCCAAGCCATCCAGATCCTCGCCCTGGACCTTGTCCACGGGTGAGTCGGCAAAGCACTGCCGGGAATACTCCAGCGCGACCTCATCGACCTTGACCGGAAAGCGGTCCGATCCCAACACCATGTTGAGCATGGACGAGATGCGGTTGGCCTCCGCCATCGGCTGCTTGCGCCCGGTCACTCGTCGTCATCCCAAGCGTCGAGGATCTTGCGCAGCCGCTTCTTGGTGTCGTCCGGCATGCCCTTGTACTTGCGGAAGAAGGCCTCGTCGATGACTTCTTCACCAGGGGACGCGGTCGATTCGGTGAGCAGGAACTCGGTCGTGACCTCGAGCACCGACGCGATCTTGCCGATCTTGTCTGCCGACGGCTTCGGGTCGTCTTTGTTCTCCAGCTCCCAGATGTAGCTTTTGCTGGATTCGGTCAGCTCCGCCAGTTGTTCAAGGCTGAGCTTCTTCTGCTTCCGCAGTGCGCGGATCTTGTCGCCCAGGGGTGATGGCACCGATTTCTCCTAATTGGTCTGCTCCAAGCCGAAAATAATACCACCAGACCGAACGAAACCGTACCTGCTTGACAAACCCATATCCGACCAGAAATAATCCCAATCGTTCGGTGCACCGAACAAAATCGGTCTGCAACCCCCAAGAACAAGACGGGCGGCTCGGGCTGGTGCCAACCCGATCAACACCTTGCGAAGGGGGAATGTCAATGAACGATGCTGAAAACCTGTCCAAGCTGCTCGGCCACCTGCCGCCGGCGGTCTTCCGTGAATTCATGGTGGGGGAGTTCAGTCTGGCGATGCCGGATCTGGACAAGAAGCAGGGCAAGCAGGAGCAGCGCGCTGTCATGGAGCCTGTCATGTCTGCCCTGGATGTAAGCGCGCGGCGGAAGATCGAGGAAGTGGCTGAGCGAATCGTGCTGCTCTCCGACGGCGCCGGGCAAGACGTCATCGAAGGCATCAGTCAGGACATCGTCGGTGACGATGCCAAGGCCGCGTTTGCCGCCATCCCGAACCAGTACGAACGCGCGCTGTGGCTGTACCTCAACGCGCCCGCACTCTTCGAGGAGGCATTGAACGCACGCCAGGCGGATGTCTTCCGTCAGAGCGCGTCCTGCTATTCGGGCTATGTTGCACCCAAGGATCTGACGGTCCTGGATGACGCGGCAGCTCGGCAGGCCTTCCATCAGGCCGTCGCCCAGCAACTTGGCTGTGCAGCGGATACCGTTGCCGTTCAGGTTTTCAAGCGGCTCCGTCCCGACACCCTCACCGGCGAAGACGTCGACCTGTACCAGGTCAGCGTCCATCACAACCGCCCGCCCGAGATCATCGATCGGGTCCAGGCGAGCGAGCTGGTGCCGCAGGAGGTGATCCGTGCTGTGTCCTCGCACATCACCTACGAGCCAGCCAATGGCCACCTGGAGGTCTTATCGAAAGACACCGACGGCCGCGAGGCGCTGGCGCGCATCGTGGCGGACTCGCTGCTGCAGTCGCCCATCACCGGTGACAAGATCCCGTTAAAGCAATACGACTACCAGAGTCTGGCCGCGCCCCGCAGCTTTGATCTGACCGGCGAGGACGTGGCATCGGTCAAGGTGATCGAACTCGGCTACACCACGGCCAACCACCGCTCCTTGCTGGTGAAGATCTGGGCCAAGGATGTCGACGACATCTACACCGCCGCACGTTCCCTGATTTCGCTGTCGTTCGACTTTCGCCACCACCACATCAACTACGCAAAGCTGTCCATCCGTGTCAAAAAGGTCGGCAAGGAGCGCGCACGCACGATCACCGTGATCCTGCGCGACGACAACAAGTGCAACATCAAGACCAAGCGCGAAAAAGATCGGGCCCTGTGCGACCGCTTGCTGGCCAAGTGGCAGTTGGTGAAGGAGATCAGTGATGTCGCAGAAGAGCCTGTCGACGCGCTCGCTGCTTGAACTGGTCGATCTTTTCGATCGATCGATTCACGCAGTTGTCGATGGCGACGGTCAGCGCCTGCGTGGCGTGCCCGGTTGGGATCTGTCGGGCCGTTTGGCGCTGTCCGACCGCGATCTCGCGGCGTGGACCGACCGCATCGGCTTTGCAGGCAGCTATCTTGCAGCCTATGGCGATGAGCGCGTTCCGGTCGACATCGAGGAAGACGATGACCCGGGTCGGTATCGCTACCGCTGCCCCGAGACATTTCGCACCAAATACGTCGCGGCCGAGCTGGTCGGCGTTCATGCCGTCGGCGACGCGAAGCTGCTGAACTACTTGGCGGACCTGCTTGGCGTTCCGCAAGCGCAACGAACCGGGATCACGGCGCCAGCTATCGATGGCGTGCTGTGGCGCCTCGGCAAGATGCGCATTGCCGACGCTCAGGTCGACGCCTGGGTCGTCCGGGGACTCTCGTCATCCACCTATCAGGTGTTTGAGCATTTCCGTGCTCCGCCGCTTCCTGATCAGGGATTGATCTTCACCACCGGCCAGGGTCTGCCCGACATCGTCATGCCGCCCCGCGCCTACCGCATCGTCCCGATCGCGAGCGCACTGATCGACCATGCCATCAAGCCAAACATCGACATCGACCTGATCCACCGGCTGCTGCTGGCGCCAGCGGGCACCAAGGTGGAGAAGTCTCTACCGGTTCGCTTCGACCGGTACTCCAACACGCTGGTCATCGCCACCAAGTCCGACAAGCCGTGGGCGATCAAGGGCCCCAGGCAGGTCGCCGTGGTCAGCCATCTGTTCGAGCAGTTCGCAAACGGACGGCGATGGGTTCCCGCCCATGAAATTCTGGCCGCTGTGTACGGCCAAAAGAAGTCTGGCCGCAGCCAGCGTATCCAGAGCATCTTCAGCGGCAACTTGATCTGGGAGGACTACATCGCTGGCGACGGCAACGGCCACTACGGATTCAATCTGGACTGACCAGCACCAGCCGGACACACCACGCACAGCCGCCTTCGGGCGGTTTTTTGCTTTCTGTGGCCCGTTTTCTCGCGCTGTGGCTGAGCCCGTACATCAGCCCGTACATGGCGGTGGCAGACGCCCGTACATGCCGAATTTGAAGATCACCTCACGTTTTCGCAACTACCCGAAAGGAGAAAAACGTGAGTGTCAAACACCTCAACCAACGCCAACTGGCGGACCGTTGGGACGTCAGCGAAGCCACACTGGAACGCTGGCGGTCCGAAGGAATCGGTCCTGTCTTTTTGAAACTGCAAGGGCGAGTTCTCTATCGCCTTGAGGACGTCGAGGCCTTCGAGGCCGACAGCCTGCGCAAGAGCACGTCCGAGCGCGTCGATGCGGGAGGTGCGGCATGAGCCATCTCACCCCTGATCAAGTGCTGGCCACGCCAGCTGGCGAACTCGCCGAGCGGTCCAGCGAGTCGCTCTTCCAACTGAAGAACGATGCAGCCGATCTGCTGGCTGCCGCCAAGGCCATCGTCGAGCACGTCGATCGCGCTCTGGACCTCCGGTACGCCCAGCGTGCCCACCAACTGCGTCTGGCGGCCGGCAAGGACACCGGTGTCGTGCATTTCGATGATGGCCACGTGCGCATCACCGCCGACCTGCCCAAGAAGGTCGAGTGGGACCAGGCCAAGCTGAACGACATCACCCGCCGCATCGCTGCCAACGGCGAAGACCCCACCGAGTACGTCGAGATCAGCTACCGCATTTCCGAGACCAAGTTCAACGCTTGGCCCGAGACGCTGAAGAGCGCGTTCGCACCGGCGCGAACGCTCAAGACCGGCAAGCCCGGGTTCCGCCTTGCCCTGATTCAGGAGTGATCCCCATGAAAACCAAATCCACGTTGATCGAGCTGCTGCTCAAGCAGTCCGAGATGTACCTGCGGGATCTGCCGGAGACGATCCGCATCCCGGCCCTCGATGGCAATCGTGCCGATGAAGTGGTGCGCCCGCTGGAGGACGCGACCGTCGACGACCTGGCCTTCGCGATTCAGGGCATGGAGGCCGAGTCCCGCGTCCACCACCGCCGCCTGCAGGGTCTGCGCGATCTCTACGACCTGGCCCGCAAGCGCGGCGCCCTGGGCGTCACCACGGTGGCTGCTGCGTTCGCCGATCTGGGCGGTGAAGGGGGCCGGAAATGAGCCTGCCCATCATCACCGCCGACCAACGCCTCGCTGAACGCCGTGGCGTCAAGGGCGTGCTCGTTGGCAAGAGCGGCATCGGCAAGACCTCCCAACTCTGGACGTTGAAGCCCACCGCCACCTTGTTCTTCGACCTCGAGGCTGGCGATCTCGCTGTCGAAGGTTGGGCCGGCGACACGATACGCCCCCGCACATGGCAGGAGTGCCGCGACTTCGCCGTCTTCATCGGCGGCGCGAACCCGGCACTGCGTGAGGACCAGCCCTACAGCCAGGCCCACTTCGATGCCGTTTGCGCGCGCTTCGGCGATCCGTCGGTCCTGGACAAGTACGAGACCGTCTTCGTCGACTCGATCACCGTGGCCGGACGTCTGTGCCTGCAGTGGTGCAAGGGGCAGCCGCAAGCCTACTCGGAGAAGACCGGCAAGCCCGACAGCCGTGGCGCCTACGGTTTGATGGGCCAGGAAATGATCGGCTGGCTCACCCACTTGCAGCACACGCGCCGCAAGAACGTGTGGTTCGTCGGCATCCTGAACGAGGCCCTGGACGATTTCAATCGCCGGGTGTTCTCGCTGCAGATCGACGGCTCCAAGACCGGGCTCGAGCTGCCCGGGATCGTCGACGAGGTCGTGACCCTCGCCGAACTCAAGGCCGACGACGGCAGTGGCTACCGGGCATTCGTCTGCCACACGCTGAACCAATGGAATTTCCCGGCCAAGGACCGTTCCGGTCGACTTGATGTCATCGAGGAGCCGCATCTCGGCCGCCTCATGGAAAAGATCGCCGGCCCGGCCAAGCCCGCCATCGAGCGACTCGATTTCGCTCGTCCCAGCCCCGCTTCCACCCCCGAACCAACTTCGACTCAGGAGTCCTGAACATGACCTACTTCGATTTCAATTCCGCTTCAGAACAGACGTCCTTCGACCTGATCCCCAAGGGCACCTTGGTCCGCGTTCGCATGACCATCCGCCCGGGTGGCTTCGATGACGCGTCCCAAGGATGGACTGGCGGCTACGCCACCCGCAACGACAACACAGGTTCGGTCTACCTGAACTGCGAGTTTGTCGTGATGGACGGTGAGTTCGCCCGCCGCAAGATGTGGTCGCTGATTGGTCTGCACAGCCCCAAGGGTCCCGAGTGGGCCAACATGGGCCGTACCTTCGTCAAGGCGATCCTCAACTCCGCGCGTGGGGTTCATCCCGGCGACAACAGTCCTGCCGCGCAGAACGCGCGCCGCATCAGCGGATTCGCTGATCTCGATGGCATCGAGTTCCTGGGCAAGGTCGATTGGGAAAAGGATCAGAACGGCCAGGACAAGAGCGTCATCAAGGCGGCCATCACGCCGGACAACAAGGACTACGCCGCGTTGATGGGCGGCACGCGTCAGCCGGCACCCGCTGCCAGTGCGCCCAGCACACCCAACGCCTATGCGCAGGCAACCGGCCGGGCACCCACTCCTGGCCGTCCCAGCTGGGCGCAGTGACGGAGGGCCACAGTCATGATGCTCCGTCCCCGTCAATCCCTCCTTGTCGAGCGCACCCTTGCGGCGCTCGACGAGCATGGGAACACACTGGCTGTTGCGCCGACAGGATCGGGCAAGACCATCATGCTGTCGGCTGTCACCGGCAGGGTGTTGGTCGAGCCCGATGCGAAAGCCTGCATCCTTGCGCACCGCACTGAGCTGACCGGCCAGAACCGGGACAAGTTTGCGCGGGTGAATCCTGGCATGAGCACGTCCGTGTTTGATGCCAACGAGAAGTCGTGGCGCGGTCAGGCGACCTTCGCGATGGTGCAGACCCTGTCGCGTCAGGCCCATCTTGACCAGATGCCCACCTTGGATCTGCTCGTGATCGACGAGGCGCACCATGCGTCGTCGCCGACCTACAGGGCAGTCATTGACTCGGTGCTGGCCCGCAATCCTCGAGCTGGCATCTGCGGTCTGACTGCCACGCCGAATCGCGGTGACGGCAAGGGCCTGCGCGAGGTCTTTTCCAACGTCGCTGACCAGATCACGCTGGGCGAGATGATCGCGGCCGGGCACCTTGTTCCGCCGCGAACCTTCGTGATCGACGTCGGCGTGCAGGACGCACTTCGCCACGTCCGTCGAACCGCGATGGACTTCGACATGGACGAGGTCGCATCCATTCTCGACAAGCGGCTGATCACGGAAGCGGTGATCAAGCACTGGAAGGCGAACGCGTCGTCGCGCAAGACCATCGTCTTCTGTTCGACGGTCGCCCATGCGCAAAACGTCTGCGATGCGTTTGTCGACGCGGGCGTGCACGCCGTGCTCGTCCATGGAGAGCTGTCCGATGCGGATCGCAAAGCGCGGCTGGCGGACTACGAGACCGGGCTTGCCCAGATTGTGGTCAACGTGGCGGTGCTCACCGAGGGCTACGACTACACGCCCACCAGCTGCGTCGTTCTGCTGCGGCCCAGCTCCTACAAGTCCACCTTCATCCAGATGGTCGGTCGTGGCTTGCGGACTGTCGACCCTGAGGAGTTTCCTGGCCTGATCAAGACCGAGTGCATCGTGCTGGACTTCGGCACAGCCAGCTTGATGCATGGGTCGATCGAGCAGGAAATCAACCTCGACGGGCATCTGGGCGAAGGTGAGGCGCCAACCAAGGACTGCCCAGACTGCGGCGCCATCGTTCCGCTGGCCTGCATGGAGTGCCCGCTGTGTGGGCATGTGTGGGAGCGGGAGCCGCAGGAACTGGGCGTGCTGGCGGACTTCGTCATGAGCGAGATCGATCTGCTCAAGCGCTCCAACTTCCGCTGGTGCGACCTGTTCGGGCATGACGACGCGCTGATGGCGACCGGCTTCAGTGCTTGGGGCGGCATCTTCTTTCTCAATGGCCGCTGGCACGCCGTCGGTGGCGGGAAAGATCTGCGGCCGCACCTGCTGGCCGTTGGCGAGCGCACGGTCTGCATGGCCAAGGCTGACGACTGGCTCAACGACCACGAGTCCGCCGACTCCGCCTACAAGACCCGGCGCTGGCTCAACGAGCCGCCCACGGACAAACAGCTGCGCTACATCCCCGAGCAGATGCGGGCGGACTTTGGCATGACCCGCTACCAGGCATCGGCCCTGTTGGCCTTCCAGTTCAACAAGTCGTCGATTCAGCGGCTCGTTGTCGCGGCCAACGACAGCCATCGGGAGGCTGCTTGAAATGCGCGATCTGCTACCGCAAGGCCAAGGGGTATGGCTGGTTCAACCCTCGGCTCAAGCCGAGCGACCCGAAGCGCTACTCGGACGACTGGGTCTTCTGTTCACGCCGCTGCCAGGACTCGTTCTGCCTGCTGATGACCAAGACGGAGGCTCGCATGATCGATCCAAGTGACATGGAGCTGGCCGCGATGCGCGCGTGCCTGTCGCCGCTGGGTGAGTACGTGGGATCGATCGGCATGCGGCGCCCGCTGGCGGACTACACCCGCGACGAGGTGCTGACCCTGATCGATGTCGTGGTCACGGCATACCAGGACCAGATGATCGAGGAGCACGAGCGCATGGCCGCAAAGGACCGTGCCTTCCTGGAGGAACGTCTGGCACGTCAGGGCCAGACATCTCCGAAGGGGGTGCCGTTCTGATGCTGGATTTCAATCACCGTCCCAAGGTCCACGAACAGATCAGCGATCTCATCGATGCCGCTCTGGCCAGCGATCGCAACGGTCAACCGCCACGCACCTACCTCGGCGCATCGAGGCTGGGTGTCGCCTGTGAACGGGCGCTCCAGTACGAGTACCTGAGAGCTCCAGTTGATCCTGGTCGTGAGATTCCTGGCCGCATCCTACGTGTCTTCGAAGTGGGGCATGCCCTTGAAGACGTGGCCATTCGCTGGTTGCGCTTGGCTGGGTTCGATCTGTACACGCGCAAAGCCAGCGGGGGGCAGTTTGGCTTCTCGGTGGCGGGCGGCCGAATCCAGGGCCACGTCGATGGCGTGATCAACGCCGCCCCCGGTGTGCTGGGGCTCCAGTGCCCGTCGCTGTGGGAATGCAAGACCATGAACGACAAGTCCTGGCGCGACACGGTCAAGTTCGGCGTCGCTCGTTCCAAGCCCGTCTACGCCGCGCAGATGGCGATCTACCAGGCCTACATGGAGGCCACGGTTCCGGGCATCTCTCGCAACCCAGCGCTGTTCACCGCGATCAACAAGGACTCCCAGGAGATCTGGTTCGAGCTGGTGCCGTTCGACGGTGGACTGGCGCAGCGCATGTCCGATCGGGCCGTCAGGGTGATTTCCGCATCCGAGTCCGGTGAGCAGTTGCTTCGCCACGCGACCACGCCGACGCACTTCGAGTGCAAGTTCTGCTCCTGGCAGGACCGCTGCTGGAGGGCGACATGATGAGCAACAACATCGTGTGGCTGGACTTCAACGATGCCGCCGAACCGCGTGAGGATCTCGTCAGTGGCACGGAGGCACTGCGCACCGGCTTGCTGGATCGCCTGGAAGCGGTCTTGCACTACCTGTTTCCGCAAGGCCGCATCCGGGGCGGCAAGTTCTATGTCGGCGACACCGACGGCTCGCCCGGCAAGAGCCTGGTTGTCGAGCTCGAGGGTCCCCGTCGCGGTCTATGGAAGGACTTCGCCACCGACGATGGCGGTGATGTCATCGACCTGTGGGGGCGTTCCCAGGGCCTGTCCGCTCGGCATGATTTTCCGAGGCTGGCCACCGAGCTTCGCCAGTGGCTGGGTGTCGCGCCTCCTGCGCCGTCCATGGCGCGTCACATCATCCGCTCCGTTGCTGTCGATGAGCTTGGCCCCTACACCGCGAAATGGGACTACCTCACGCCTGAAGGCGAGCTGGTCGCCTGCGTGTACCGCTACGACCCACCGAACGGCAAGGAGTACCGGCCTTGGGACGTGCGCGCTCGGATGTGGCGGGCCCCCGATCCTCGACCGCTCTACAACCTGCCCGCGATCACCAAGTCGACGCAGGTCGTCCTGGTCGAAGGCGAGAAGTGCGCCGATGCGTTGATCGCCTGCGGAATCGCTGCGACCACCGCGATGAACGGGGCGAAGGCGCCGATCGACAAGACCGACTGGCGCCCCCTGGCTCGACGCTCGGTGCTGATCTGGCCCGATCGCGATTCGCCAGGCTGGGACTACGCCGAGAACGCGGCACGCGCTTGTGTCGCCGCAGGCTGTGCCTCCGTGGCGATCCTGGTGCCGCCCTCAGACAAGCCCGACAAGTGGGACGCCGCCGACGCCGTCGCCGAGGGATTCGACTGCGCTGAGTTCGTCGCGCAGGGCGAGCGCCGGGTGGTCAAGGCGGCTTTGCCGATGTTGCCGACATTCACGCTGGGTGCGTTGCTGGATGACGATTCGCCCCTGCCGCCCGATCTCATCTCGCCGCGCGTGCTCACGCCGGCAGGGATGCTGGTTTTTGGCGGTGCACCCAAGGTCGGCAAGAGTGACTTTCTGCTCGCGTGGCTGACCCACATGGCTGCTGGCGCTGCCTTTCTCGGCATGCATCCGCCGCGACCCCTGCGCGTGTTCTACCTTCAGGCCGAGGTTCAGTACCACTACCTGCGTGAGCGGGTCAAAGAGGTGCGCATCCCAGCCAGCCGGCTCTTGGATGCCCGCGCGAACTTCGTGGCCACACCCCAACTGCGGCTTGTGCTGGACGACGCCGGCCTCGCGCAGGTGATTCCTGCCATTGCGAATGCGTTTGGCGGCGAGCCCCCGGACATCATCGCCATCGATCCCATCCGCAATGTGTTCGATGGTGGCGACGCAGGAGGCGAAAACGACAACGGCGCAATGTTGTTCTTCCTCTCGCAGCGGGTGGACCGGATTCGCCAGGCGGTCAATCCGGACGCCGGGGTGATCCTGGCCCACCACACGAAGAAGCTGGGCAAGAAGCAGTTCGAGGAAGACCCGTTCCAGGCCTTGGCCGGGGCTGGAAGCCTGCGCGGCTACTACTCGACCGGGATGCTGCTGTTCCGGCCCGATGAGACCCGCACGACACGCCAGCTCATCTTCGAGCTGCGCAACGGCGCCGGCATTCCGCTCAAGCACGTCGACAAGATCAGTGGCGAGTGGCGGGAGGTCGATGCCAACGATCGCCTCGTGATGAAGGACTATGGCGAACGCCTGGATGCCGAGCGCCGTCGCAAGCGGGATGCCATCCTGCAGATCCTGTTCGACGAGGCTGCTGCCGGGCACTGCTACACCGCCAATCAGTTCGCTGAGGCCTTCGAAGGCAAGGCGGGGCTCGGCGGCGAACGCACCATCCGCGAGCGGATCTCGGCGCTGTCCACCCAGGGATACATCAAGTATTTCCGCAACGCGGCGGACTATGGCCTGCCATCGAGCGGCCGGACCAAGTTCGGCTACCTCTGCGTCGAGGGCATGGTCCTGCGGGCGCCCAACGGCGATCCAGATCCTGCCACCGGTGAACTGCCGATGCGTGAGTACGCGGTGCTCCCTACCCACTACAAGTGCCCGCACTCCGGGGCAGCGATGCCCGTCGAGAACCCGGAGGTGTGGGTGTACCACGATGAACTGAACGATCCGGAGGCCCCATGATGAATGCTCATTTCGCAGTTGGCAGACCCGTTGCCGACTGTGCACACCACGTTGCCAACTGCCGCCAGTTGGCAAACCCCTTCCAATTGCAAATCCTTGCAGCACAAGGCTTTGCCGGGATGCAAGCTCAGTTGGCAGTCGGCAAGGCTGCCAACTTGCCAACTGACACAAACCCGCGTGGCTGCTCGCTTTTCTGGGCGAATCCAGTTGGAGAAAACTCCCCCTCCTACTACGTAGGAGAGGGAACAGCGGTTCCCTCTGACCTACGTGGAGGCTTGTCCGGCGGTCGGGAAAGCGTCGGTCACCCGGTCAGCGGTACTTCGATCCTGGCCTTGGACCTCGGGACCCAGACCGGCTGGGCGTTGCTTGGTCGTGACGGCGACATCACCAGTGGGACCGAGCTCTTCAAGCCCCAGCGCTTTGAGGGTGGAGGCATGCGCTATCTGCGGTTCAAGCGTTGGATCACGGAGATCAAGCAGTCGGCCGATGGATTGAATACGGTGTTCTTTGAAGAGGTTCGTCGGCACGCCGGTGTCGATGCTGCTCACGCCTACGGCGGCTTCATGGCCCATCTGACAGCATGGTGCGAACACCACCAGATCCCCTACCGGGGCGTGCCGGTCGGCACGATCAAAAAGCACGCCACTGGGAAGGGCAATGCGAGCAAGGAAGACATGGTCGCTGCTGCCCGCCGCCGTGGCCATGCACCCGCTGACGACAACGAGGCCGATGCCCTGGCGATCCTGCACTGGGCTATTGAGACCCAGGAGGTGTGACATGAAGATCCCTGCACCTCAGTACCGCAGTCCCCTGGGACGGTTCGTGCCAGAACCCCGACCAGACCCCGAAGAGATCAAGCGCGAGGGCTGGCTCGACCAGCGCATCCTCGTCATCTCCCCCGAGGATGCACGACTCAACTGGACCGAGCGCGAGCTGTTGCGCCGCATTGGCGACCGCCTGTACGGAGCCAAGGAGCGTCGCCATGGCTGAGTGGACCGTAGACCTCGTCGCAGATCGATTCTGGGAGGCGGCACGCACCGCCCATCGTCTTCCACCTGTTCGTGTCCAGGGCTACTTCAATTGCTGGCCGGCCATCCAACGCATGCCATGGGAGAACCTCGGAGCGGAGCCGCCCATCGTTCGCTTCCCGCCTGAACCGGCGGCCATCGATCGCATGCTGGAGACGATGCAATGGGTGCTCTGGCTGGAGGTCGAGCAGCGCCACCTCGTCTGGATGCGGGCCGAGCGCTACCGGTGGAAGGAGATCTGCTGCCGATTTGGTTGTGATCGGACGACCGCCTGGCGTCGCTGGCAGGCCGCCTTGACGATCGTCGTGTCGCAACTCAACGGCGTGACCAAGCCAGTGGCGGCATGAATGGGTGAGTGGAGTCAGGTGAAATCAAAGGTCGCTGCGAAGTCGTGCGAACAGAAGCGGGCGCATGCTGCTTTTTCCATCGAAGGCGGCTGCAACATTTCGAAGAGTTTTGGCTACTATTCACCGTAATCTTGCGAGCACTGCGCGTGTGAAGGCCACGGAGAAATTCGTGGCCTTCGTCGTTTCCAGATCGGCGCTCCGAGAAATTTCGACGGGTCCTTCCTGCCGAAAAAGCAATGCGGGGGGCGCGAGCGCGGCATTCGCCTAGCGTCCGACTGCAAGCCAAGGTTTGCAGGGTTTGCAGTTTGCACCCGCCAAAGTCCGTACCCATCACGAGCCCGCCCACGGTTTCCCGTCGGCGGGGTTTCTTTTTCGAGGAACCGATTCTGAACACGCTCAACGTCGAGTACCGCAAGGTCGAGGCGCTGATTCCCTACGCCCGCAATCCGCGCACGCACACGGACGAGCAGGTAGCGAAGATCGCCGCCAGCATCGTCGAGTACGGCTGGACAAATCCGGTGCTGGTGGACGGCGACAACGGGATCATCGCGGGTCACGGTCGTTTGGCCGCTGCGCGCAAGCTGGGTCTGGATCAGGTGCCGGTCATCGAACTGGCCCATCTGTCGCCGACGCAAAAGCGCGCCTACGTCATCTCCGACAACCGGCTGGCGCTCGACGCTGGCTGGAACGAGGAACTGCTGGCGCTGGAGATGGCCGAGCTTTCCGAGGCCGGTTACGACCTTGCGCTGACCGGCTTCGCGGACGCTGAGATCGAGGCACTGCTCGCTGACGACGTGGTCTCCGATGATGCCGACCAGGAGCAGGATGCAGATGAGCCGGACGCAGCCGACGAGGTACCGGAGGCTCCGGTGGTGCCGGTGTCCCGCACCGGCGACGTATGGGCCATCGGCTCGCACCGCCTGATCTGCGGCGATGCCACCGACCCGACCGTGATCGCCACGCTGATGGGGGGCGACACGGCGCGTCTGTGCTTCACCTCACCGCCTTATGGCAACCAGCGCGACTACACCAGCGGCGGCATCGGCGATTGGGACGGCCTGATGCGCGGCGTGTTCGCCAAGGTGCCAATGGCCGACGACGGGCAGGTGCTGGTCAACCTCGGGCTGATCCACCGCGACAACGAAGTCATCCCGTATTGGGATGCGTGGCTGGGCTGGATGCGCACGCAGGGCTGGCGGCGCTTCGCTTGGTACGTCTGGGATCAGGGGCCGGGAATGCCCGGCGACTGGGCCGGTCGCTTCGCCCCGAGTTTCGAGTTCGTTTTCCATTTCAACCGCGCCAGCCGCAAGCCCAACAAGATCGTGCCCTGCAAGCACGCTGGCCAAGAATCGCATCTGCGCGCCGATGGCTCGTCCACGGCCATGCGCAGCAAGGATGGCGAGGTCGGCGGCTGGACACACAAAGGCCAACCAACGCAGGACACCCGGATTCCCGACTCGGTGATCCGCGTGATGCGCCACAAGGGCAAGATCGGTCAGGACATTGACCACCCGGCCGTGTTCCCAGTGGCGCTGCCGGAGTTCGTGATCGAGGCCTACTCGGACACCGGCGACGTTGTGTTCGAGCCCTTCAGCGGCAGCGGCACGACGATGCTGGCAGCGCAGCGCACCGGTCGTGTGTGTCGCACCGTGGAGATCGCGCCGGAGTACGTGGACGTCGCTATTCGGCGCTTCCAGCAGAACCACCCCGGCGTGCCCGTGACGCTGCTCGCCACGGGGCAGTCCTTTGACGCTGTTGCCAGTGAGCGTCTGGCCACCACGGAGGTCGAGCAATGACAGCCTCCTGGTTTGCCGACAAGATCGAACAGTGGCCGACCGCCAAGCTGCTGCCCTATGCCCGCAATGCGCGTACCCACTCGGACGATCAGGTGGCGCAGATCGCCGCGTCGATTGCCGAGTTCGGTTTCACAAATCCGATCCTCGCCGGTAGCGACGGTGTGATCGTCGCCGGTCACGGACGGCTTGCCGCTGCGCAGAAGCTCGGGCTGGAGGTGGTGCCCGTGGTCGTGCTCGACCATCTCAGCCCGACTCAGCGCCGGGCCCTGGTGATCGCGGACAACCGCATCGCCGAGAACGCCGGTTGGGACGACGCGATGCTGCGCATTGAGATCGCTGCCCTGCAGGACGACGACTTCGACGTATCGCTGACCGGCTTCGATGCCGATGCGCTGGCCGAATTGATGGCGGGCAATGAGCCGGACGGCGAAGGCGAAACCGATGACGATGCGGTGCCTGACGTGTCAGAGACACCCGTCTCGCGCCCGGGCGACGTCTGGCTGCTGGGTGGCCACCGGCTGCTGTGCGGGGACTCCACCGTGACTGAGAGCTACGACCGGCTTCTCGATGGCGAGCAGGTGGACATGGTCTTCACTGACCCGCCGTACAACGTGAACTACGCCAACAGCGCCAAGGACAAGATGCGCGGCAAGGATCGCGCAATCCTGAACGACAACCTCGGCGACGGCTTCTACGACTTCCTGTTGGCGGCGCTGTCGCCGACCATCGCGCATTGCCGGGGCGGGATCTACGTGGCGATGTCGTCCAGCGAACTGGATGTGCTGCAGGCCGCGTTCCGGGCCGCCGGTGGCAAGTGGTCGACGTTCATCATCTGGGCCAAGAACACCTTCACACTGGGACGCGCCGACTAGCAGCGCCAGTACGAGCCGATCCTGTACGGATGGCCCGAGGGCGCGCAGCGTCACTGGTGCGGCGACCGCGACCAGGGCGACGTCTGGAACATCAAGAAGCCGCAGAAGAACGACCTGCATCCGACGATGAAGCCGGTGGAGTTGGTTGAGCGCGCGATCCGCAATTCGAGCCGACCCGGCAACGTGGTGCTCGACCCGTTTGGGGGCTCCGGCACGACGCTGATCGCCGCCGAGAAGTCAGGGCGGCTGGCTCGGCTGGTCGAACTCGACCCCAAGTACGCGGACGTGATCGTGCGCCGCTGGCAGGAATGGACTGGCAAGCAAGCCACCCGTGAGTCGGATGGCGCGCTGTTCGATGATCAGGCGGCGAGCGACTCCTCGGCGATCTCGCAGTGAATCACAAAGCCCGTCAGGTAAGGCAGGCCGCGCGGGATGCCGTACTGCTTGCTGGTCTGGCGGCCAATCGTCCAGCTCATCCACTGTTGGGTGGCGGCGTTGACCGCGTCCGCCAGGGTCTGGCCCCGGTACAGCCCGTTTTGCACATCGTCCGCAAAGTGGCGTCCGTGGCGACTGTCGAGGAAGACCCGGACTGATTCGAGGGGCTGGCTGGTGGCGTCTGAGATGGCGGTCATCGCCACGGGCCACGCGGCGCTGGCGTGTTCGTTCATCGTGCCCCAGAAGCCCCAGGCTTCGTTCTGGGTGGCGGGGATCTGTTGGTTGGTGTTCATCTCTGGCTCCTTGGGGTTGATCGTTGCGACACCCGTAGTAACGCGCTGTTCGATTGAGAAGCCAAGCGCTGCTTGGCCTCTTTCTCGATCTTTCTGATCAGGCGATCCGGTAGACCCGCTCGCCGCCCTGGGCCTTGTCCGAGACGATGGTCAGGCCGAGCTTCTTCTTGAAGGCACCGGCGAAGGTGCCGCGCACCGTGTGCGCCTGCCAGCCGGTGGTCTGGCAGATCTGCTGCACCGTTGCCCCTTCGGGGCGCTGCAGCATCTGGATCACGGTGGCCTGCTTGCTGTTCTCGCGGGTGCG
>ERZ724510.498-NODE-498-length-22625-cov-7.839389_pt1 | contig 22625 bp, 28 predicted proteins | sample MGYA00376043_ERZ724510 | MGnify/ENA primary metagenome ERZ724510 (study PRJEB28724, sample SAMN07190888) | wastewater metagenome | isolation source: influent of sewage treatment plant in Hong Hong | place: USA: Christiansburg, Virginia | collected 2016-03-01 ... | reverse complement strand
ATCGACTACGACAAGATGGAAGCGCTGGCCCGCGAGCACAAGCCGCGCATCATCATCGCCGGCGCCTCCGCCTACGCCCTGCGCATCGACTTCGAGCGCTTCGCCAAGATCGCCAAGGAAATCGGCGCCATCTTCTGGGTGGACATGGCCCACTACGCCGGTCTCATCGCCGCCGGTTACTACCCCAACCCGGTGCCCCACGCCGACGTGGTCACCTCCACCACCCACAAAACGCTCCGCGGCCCGCGCGGCGGCATCATCCTGATGAAGGCCGAGCACGAGAAGGCCCTCAACTCGGCCATCTTCCCGGGCCTCCAGGGTGGACCGCTGATGCACGTCATCGCCGCCAAGGCGGTGGCCTTCAAGGAAGCAGCCGAGCCCGAGTTCAAGCGCTACCAGGAACAGGTTCTTGCCAATGCCCGCGTGATGGCGCGCGTGCTGGGTGAAGAGCGTGGCCTGCGCATCGTCTCCGGCCGCACCGAAAGCCACGTGTTCCTGGTCGACCTCCAGTCCAAGAACATCACCGGCAAGGAAGCCGAAGCAGCCCTCGGCCGTGCCCACATCACCGTCAACAAAAACTCGATCCCCAACGATCCGCAGAAGCCTTTCGTGACTTCCGGCATCCGCCTCGGCTCACCGGCGATGACCACCCGCGGCTTCACCGAAATCGAGGCCGAGCGCATCGCACACCTCATCGCTGACGTGCTCGACAATCCCAACGACGAAGCCATCACCGAAAACGTGCGCGCCAAGGTAGCCGAGCTGTGCCGCAAGTTCCCGGTGTACGGCGCGTAATCGACGTAAACAGGCAGGCACGCGCACTCGCCCATGCATTGCCCTTTCTGCGGCGCCGACAACACCCAGGTCACCGACACCCGTGAAAACGAGGACGGTGACACCGTTCGGCGCCGCCGTCGCTGCCTCTCCTGCGACAAGCGCTTCACGACTTATGAGCGCATCGACCTCAAGATGCCGCAAGTGGTCAAAAAGAATGGCAGTCGTACCGACTACAGCCACGACAAGCTCCTCGGCAGCCTGAGTCTGGCCCTGCGCAAGCGCCCGGTCACCGCCGAAAGCGTCGATGCCGCCGTCGATCGCATCGAAGCCAAGCTCCTTTCCCTCGGTGAACGCGAAGTCGGCTCCGAACGCATTGGCGAACTCGTCATGCGCGAGCTCAAGAAGCTCGACAAGGTCGCCTACATCCGTTTTGCCTCTGTCTATCGCGCCTTCGAGGACGTGGACGAATTCTCGGAAGTCATCCGGGAAGTCACCACCAAACCCCGCGGCCGTCCTCCCAAGGCCTCCTGAAGATTCTGTCCATGAGCGCCACCGCCGACGATTACCGGTGGATGGCCCGCGCCCTCGAACTTGCCGAGCGCGGGCTGTACACCACTACGCCCAATCCCCGTGTCGGCTGCGTCATTGTCCGTGACGGCCAGATGGTCGGCGAAGGCTGGCACATTCGCGCTGGCGAACCCCACGCGGAAGTCCATGCCCTTGCCATGGCCGGAGAGCAAGCTCGTGGCGCTACCGCCTACGTCACCCTGGAGCCCTGCTCCCACCACGGCCGCACCCCACCCTGTGCCGAAGCCCTGGTCAACGCCGGCCTCAGCCGGGTCGTCGTGGCGATGGAAGACCCGAATCCGCTGGTCGCCGGCAAAGGCCTCACCCGCCTGCGCGACAGCGGCATCGAGGTACTGTCCGGCATCCAGGAAGCCGAAGCCCGCGAACTCAATATCGGCTTTATCTCACGCATGACCCGCGGCCGACCGTGGCTACGCCTCAAGGCTGCCGCCACCCTGGATGGCAAGACCGCCCTCAACAACGGGGTCTCCCAGTGGATCACCGGCGACGATGCCCGGCGCGACGCCCACCGCTGGCGGGCCCGCTCCTGTGCGGTACTTACCGGCATAGGCACCGTGCGTGACGACGACCCGCAACTCACCGTCCGCGCCATTCCCACCGAACGGCAGCCCCTGCGCATCGTGGTCGATGCCCGCCTCGAAACCCCCCTCAGCGCCAGAATCCTCGACGGCAGCCCGGTGCTGATCGCCGGGGCCGTAGACGACGCAGAGCGCATCGCAGCCCTAAAGCGGCGCGGCGCCGACGTACTGATTCTTCCCAACACCGGCGGCAAGGTCGATTTGCCTGCCCTGATGACCGAACTCGGGCAGCGGGGCATCAACGAAGTCATGGCGGAAAGCGGCTTCAAGCTCAACGGCTCGCTGCTGCGCGAAGGCTGCGTGGACGAGCTGATCCTCTACTTCGCCCCCGCGCTGGTGGGCGACGCTGCCGGCGGCCTCTTCAATCTCCCAGCCCTCACCAGCCTCACCGACAAACGGCAGCTCGTCTTCCGCGACGTCCGCCTGGTCGGTCACGACCTGCGCATCCTTGCCCGCCCGGCCTGAAGCGGCGCCTCTCCGGAAATCTGCAAACCTTTGACATAAGTCAGCCTCGGGGGTCAACGTGGCCCATGCCGGGCCGTTAAGCGCTACTTGTTCGCCACCCCGCCCAGTCCATGAAGCTCCCGCACCTGATCGGCCTCCTCGCCTCCGCCTTCCTGTCGATCTACGCCCACGCGGAAACCGCCATCGTTCTCAATTCGGTCGACGAGAACGTCAGCTTTATCGACACCAAAACCTACAAGGAAACCGGTAAATCGCCAGCCTGCAAGGAGCCCCATCACCTGATCGCCACGCCGGACGACACATCGGTGATCGTCGCCTGTGCGATCTCGAATGAACTGGTCTTCTTCGACGCGAAGACCGGCAAGGAACAGAAGCGCATCAAGAACATCTCCGATCCTTATCAGCTCGGCTTCTCGCCGGACAACAGGTGGTTCGTGGCCAACTCTCTGCGCCTTGACCGGGTCGATCTCTACAGCGCCACCGACTACAAGCTGGTCACCCGCATCCCTGCAGCCAAAACACCGTCCCACATGGCCTTCGACAAGGCCAGCCAGTTCGTCTTCATCACCCTGCAGGACTCCAACGAAATCCTCGCCATCGACCTCAAGACCCAGCAACCCCTGTGGAAGCTGCCGGTTGGCCCCACACCTGCCGGCATCCACATGACGCCGGACGACAAATACCTGCTGGTCGGCATCATGGGTGCGGATTACGTGGAAGTCATCGACTGGCGCGCCCGCAAGACCATCAAGAAAATCGTTACCGCAAAAGCGGCCCATAACTTTCTCGCCCGGGGTGACGGCCGGCACGTCTTTGTATCCAACCGCACCGTGAATGGCAGCATCTCCCTGGTGGACATGCAGACACTGACCGAAGTGGAGAAATACGATGTGCCCGGCGGCCCCGACGACATGGAAATCCGTGCCGACGGCAAGGAGCTGTGGGCCACCGCCCGCTTCGCACGCAAGGTGCAGGTGATCGACCTGGAGCAGAAGAAGGTTTCCTACTCGATTCCCGTGGGCCGCTCACCCCACGGCGTGTCCTTCATCAATCACGCGGCACGGCAGTGATGACCGGGGTCATCCGCGGCACGCTCGCCGCCTGCCTGATCGCCATCGCCAGCCTCGCCCACGGGGCAGATCCCATCTGCAAGGGCACGCTATACCTGACCCTCGACACCGGCAACATGCGCCACGCCGAGGCCATCGCCCAGATCCTCGGGAAACATCAGGTCAAGGCCACCTTTTTTGTCGCCCAGGAAAAAACCCTGCGTGGCGACATGGCTCTCGACCCCTCGTGGGCCGAGTTCTGGAGGGCGCGCGTCGCCGAAGGGCACGCCTTTGGCAGCCACACCTGGCGCCACGGATCCTTCCGCAAGGATGATACTGGTGGCAAGGTCAACTACCGCCTGCCCGACGGCAGCCAGACGCAGCTAGACGTCGAACAGATCTGCACCGAGCTGAAAAAGCCGGATATCCGCTTTGCCGAACTCACCGGTCGCAAGCTCGACCCCCTGTGGCGCGCTCCGGGTGGCCGCACCACGCCCCTCACACTGAAAGCAGCCGAAGCCTGCGGCTACCGGCATGTGGGCTGGGCACCGGCCGGCTTTCTCGGCGATGAACTGCCTTCGGAAATCTCCCCCAACGAAATTCTGCTGAAGCGTGCGCTCGCCAACCTGAAGGACGGAGACATCCTGATGGCTCATCTGGGCATCTGGTCCCGCAAGGATCCCTTCGCCCCCATGCTGGACCCACTCATTGGCAGTCTGAAAAGCAAGGGTTTCTGTTTCGCCACGATCCCGACACAATGACGCAGTATCTGACCGATTATTTCGTCATCCTGCAGGGGTGGCTGTTCGACACACTGGTCCAGCCGGTGCTGTTCGCCCTCGGTCTTGCCAGTTACGTGGAAATGGGCTTCGACGGCATCGAGTTCGTCCTGCAGGGAGGCATCGAACTGGCCATTGCCTATGTCCTGATGCGTCCGCTGGAAGCCCTGTGGCCCGCTGAACGATGGACACAACGCCGGGCCGTACGGGTTGATGTGTTGTACACGCTGCTCAACCGCCTGGGCATGGTGCCGCTGACCGTTTTTACCCTGCTCGCGCCCCTTTTCATGGAGCTGGAAAGCTGGCTGCGCTTCAACGACATCATTCCGCGCCAACTGGAAGACTGGCTCCCCGGCCTCGACAACCATCCGCTGGCCAGCTTCTTGATTTACCTGGTGATCCTCGATTTTGCCGAGTACTGGCGGCACCGGCTGTCGCACACCTGCGGCTGGTGGTGGGCACTCCACGGCATTCACCATTCGCAGCGCCAGATGTCTTTCTGGACCGACTCCCGCAATCATCTGGCAGACGATCTGATTGCCGGCCTGTGGTTCGCCTGCCTGTCGCTGCTGATCGGCGTTCCACCGGGCCACTTCATCGGCTTGCTGATCGCCCTGCGGCTGGTGGAAAACCTCTCTCACACCAACACCCGGCTCGCTTTCGGGCCGATCGGTGATTATCTGATTGTCGGACCACGCTACCATCGCTGGCACCATGCCCTCGAGTTGCCGGCTGATAGGCATTGTCGCTACGGCTGCAACTTCGCCATCCTTTTCCCGGTGTGGGACATCCTCTTCGGCACGCTCTATCTCAAGGAGTCCCTGCCTCCCACCGGCATCCACGAAGGCAGCCCGGAAGAAATCGCCGCACGAGACAGCTTCTGGGCCCAGCAGAAACTCGGCTTGATATTGCTCTGGAAAGCGCTGACGAGCAGGAACCGGCAATCGCCTTCAGCGTGAGGCGCATACCGCGCAAGCCAGGTCACGCCCCAGCCGGATTGTCCGCCAGTCCATCGCCAGCGCATCCAGCAGGAGCAGGCGACCAGTCAACGCGTCGCCACAGCCCGCCAGCAACTTGAGGGCCTCGGCGGCCTGTACGGCACCCACGATACCGGTGATCGGCGCAAAAACGCCCATCACGGCACAACGCACCTCCTCCACATCCTCCCCCTCCGGAAACAGGCAGTGATAGCAGGGGCTGTCGGCATGGCGCAGATCGAAGACCGACAACTGCCCGTCAAAACGGACCGCGGCCCCCGAAACCAGCGGCTTGCGGTGGGCCACGCAAGCCCGGTTGATGGCATGGCGGGTCGCGAAGTTGTCCGAACAGTCCAGCACCACATCGGCAAGCGCGACTTCTGCCTCCAGCTCGGCGCCTTCAAGGCGTCGACCAAGCGGAATAACGCGGGTCTCGGGATTGAGTCGTGCCAGCGTATCGCGGCCCGAGTCGACCTTGAGCCGCCCGACGCTCTCCTGGCTGTGCAGGATCTGGCGCTGCAGATTGGTCAGATCAACCGTGTCACCGTCGGCCAGAACCAGCGTCCCCACCCCGGCTGCTGCCAGGTACATCGCCGCGGGCGAACCCAGCCCCCCGGCACCGACCATCAATACACGGGCAGCAAGGATGGCCGACTGCCCCTCGATACCGATCTGGGGCAGAAGGATGTGGCGCGAATAGCGAAGAAGCTGATCGTCGTTCATGGGAGGAGAAAAGAAAGAAAACGGCCGCCAGACGGCGGCCGGTAAAAAGTCTATTTATATTCGCGCAGGTCCGGGGGCGTATCGTCGTGATCGCCGTGAGGATGAGCCGCGTAGGCCTTGATATAGACTTCGTGGGATTGTTTGATGAGCCGCTCCGGGGAGCGCAGGTTATGGACCTGCGTGTCCTCCACATAATAAATCAGCGCCCGGTGCAAACGGATCAGCAGTGTCCGGTCGAGGTGAAAGCCAGCATCGATCAGGCAGCTTTCCAGCAACTCAAGGGTGTAGTCGAGAACGTTGTAACGCACCAGCAGGGATGAGTCGTCACGCCCGGGCTCCACTTGCACCCCTCGCAAGGCCGCCAGCGAACGCCGCGCCTGCGCGGCCTGCCCAGGCGGAAAATCCTTGAAGCGGATCTCGCGAACCTTGGCAATACCGCTACCCGCATGATGCAAGGTGCTTTCGTGCTTGCGTCCAGCCAGCTTGTAAGCGGTCTCGCGGCGCATGGCTCAACCCTCCGGTGTGTTGGTTACTTGCCGCTATTCTGGAGGATTTGCAGACCCTTGAGCAAATTCACGGCTTGCGACAACTGGTAGTCATCCTTGCCGGAGATTTCGAAAGCCGGCTTCATCTCGTCAGCCTCGTCCTTTGGCTTGTCCTTGCCCTTCGATGCGCCATCCTTCTTGGGCGTGACATCGGCCTTGGACACTTCCGGCTCCTTGCCATTGCCGAGGTGACGATCGAGGTCAGCCTCGCGCAGACGCTCGCGGGACGCCCCGCCGGGTGTTTCCTCAACCACGATATCGGGGACGATGCCCTTGGCCTGGATGGAGCGGCCGTTCGGCGTGAAATAACGCGCGGTGGTCAGCTTGATGGCGGCATTGCTGTTGAGAGGGAGGATCGTCTGCACCGACCCCTTGCCGAAGCTCTGGGTACCCATCACCACGGCACGCTTGTGATCCTGAAGCGCGCCGGCAACGATCTCGGACGCGGAGGCGGAACCGCCATTCACCAGAACCACCATCGGTACCGTCTTGATGGAGGCCGGGATGCTCTTGATGTAGTCGTCGCGGGAACCGCGCAGATAATCCTCCGGCACAGCCAGATACTTGCGTTTCGCGTCGTCGGCGCGCCCGTCGGTGGATACCACCAGCGCCTTCGGAGGCAGGAAAGCGGCCGATACGCCGACCGCACCATTCAGCAGACCACCCGGATCATTGCGCAGATCGAGCACAAGCCCCTTCAGTTCGCCCTGCTTGACCAGCTTGTCCAGATGCTGCGCGAGGGACGCCGCGGTCTGCTCCTGGAACTGGACCACGCGCACGTATCCATAGCCCGGCTCGATCACCTTTGACTTGACGCTCTGCACCTTGATGACTTCCCGCATCAGGGTCACGACAATCGGCTTGGCCTCGCCCTTGCGGGCAATGGTGAGGACGATATTGGTCTTGGGCTTGCCGCGCATGCGCTTGACGGCGTCGTTGAGGGTCATGCCCTTCACCGGCGTATCGTCGAGCTTGATGATCAGGTCGCCGGCCTTGATGCCCGCACGGAAGGCCGGGGTATCTTCGATGGGCGAAATGACCTTGACGTAACCGTCTTCCGAACCAACCTCGATGCCGAGCCCCCCGAACTCGCCCTGGGTGCCGACCTGAAGCTCCTTGAACGCTTCGGCGTCCAGGTAGGACGAATGCGGATCGAGGTTCGACAGCATGCCGCTGATCGCGTGAGTGATCAGCTTCTTGTCGTCTACGGGCTCGACATACCCCTGCTTGATGGCGTTGAAGACGTCAGCCAAGTTGCGCAACTCTTCCACGGGCAAGGGAGCCAGGCTCGATTTGTCCGCATTGGCCGAGAAATTGAGACTGATAAGAACCCCGGCACAAAGCCCGGTGAATACCAGGCCGGCTTGTTGCAGTTTGCTGCGCATAAAGTCTCCGTCTGGGCGCCCGGGGCTTATGGAGCCCTGCAAACGCCATCGCATGCCCGAAGTCGGGCTCGTCCTGAATAGCAAGATGAGTATAAACCGGAAAGGTTCCCCGGCCGCCCCAGGCGGGCGCTGCGGCATGCCTGAAACTTGATCCAGGCCAGGAAAGCGGAAGCAAGACCCGCACCGGGCCATCCGCACCGAAGTGCGAAAAAATGGTATTTTATAATATTAAAGCGCCTCAAAAACCCGCTCATTTCGTGAAAACAGCTTCAGTCAACCTTATCGTCAAGCAGGAACACATTGAGACCGCCGCGCGGGCCCTCAAGGCGATCTCCCACCCTCTTCGCCTCAAGATCCTCTGCATCATTGGCAGCGAGGAGGTGTGCGTACAGGAAATCGTGGAGGCAGTCGGAACGTCTCAAAGCAATATTTCCCAGCATCTCGCCATTCTTCGCGACAAGGGTGTCCTGCTGACCCGTAAAGATGCCAACCGGGTGTATTACCGGGTCGGCGATCCCCGTACCCTGCAACTGATTGCGATGATGCGCGAAGTCTTCTGTTCAGAAGGCGCGGAGTAATTCTTCAGCAAATCCTTCCTTTCCCCGATCTGGAGTACTTTTAGTGGAATTCATCCAGCAAAACTGGAACTGGGCCTGGGCTGCGCTAGCTCTCGTCAGCGGCTCCCTGCTCATCGTCTCATCCCTGCGCGGCGGCAGTCGCGGCATTTCTCCGGCCCAGGCAACCACACTCATCAACCGGGAAGACGCCACCGTCATCGACGTCCGCGAGGCCGCCGAGTTTGCTTCCGGCCACCTCCTCAACGCTCGCCACATCCCTCTGGGCGACCTTGAGAAGCGCCTCGGCGAACTCGAAAAACTCAAGGACAAGCCTGTTATCCTCAACTGTCAGAGTGGTGGTCGCTCGTCCTCTGCGTGCGGCATCCTGCGCAAGGCCGGCTTCACCAACGTCCACAACCTGGAAGGTGGTGTCGCAGCCTGGGAACAGGCCGGCATGCCGATCAGCCGCAAGAAGAAATAATCATGCAACCCAAGATCCTGATGTACTCCACTGCCGTCTGCCCCTACTGCGTTCGCGCGGAAGGGCTGCTGCGCCGCAAGGGCGTCACCGAGATTGAAAAGGTGCGCATCGATCTCGACCCGGCTCGCCGGGACGAAATGATGACGCGCACCGGCCTGCGTACCGTGCCGCAGATCTATATCGGCGACTACCACGTGGGCGGCTGCGACGACCTGTTCGCTCTTGACCACCAGGGCAAGCTCGACCCGCTGCTGCGCGGCGAGCCGGCCTGAAACCAGACATTGCCTCTTTCTCAACCGGAAAAACCCACCATGTCCGAAACCGCACAACAACCCGTCTTCTCCATCGAAAAGCTTTACGTCAAGGATCTGTCCCTGGAAGTGCCCAACGCACCGCAGATCTACCTTGAGCGCGAAGCCCCCCAGATCGCCGTGCAACTGCGCACTGAAGGCAATGTGGTCGACGAAGGCGTCTTCGAAGTGAACCTTACCGTGACGGTCACGGCCAAGCTGCCCGACGAGAAGACCGTTTTCCTGGTTGAAGTCGCCCAGGCCGGCATCTTCCAGATCCGCAATGTGCCCCAGGAAGACCTGGAGCCGATCATGATGATCGGTTGCGCCAACATCCTCTTCCCGTACGCCCGCGAAGCCGTGTCCGACGCCGTGTCCCGCGCCGGCTTCCAGCCGGTTGTGCTCGCCCCGGTCAATTTCGAGGCCCTGTACCAGCAAAACCGCCAGCAGGCTGCAGCCCAGGCCGGCACCGACGTGCCCATCCAGTAATGAAAATGCGCCGCCTTATCGCCGCGGCGCTGCTCGGCCTGCCGCTCGCCCTCGCGGCAGCGCAGGCCGGGGCCTCGGACTTCCGCTCCCTGGCCGAGCCGGCCATTCTCTACGATGCGCCGTCGAAGCAGGGCAAGCCGCTTTTCGTGATCCAGCGCTACACGCCCGTCGAAATGGTCGTGAACATCGATCGCTGGGTAAAGGTACGCGAGCCGGCCGGCAGCCTCCTGTGGCTAGAGCGCCGTCAGCTTTCCGAGAAGCGCACCGCGATCATCACCGCCGCCCGCGCCGACATCCGTCAGAAACCCGATGCAGGCGCACCGCTGGCCTTCGAAGCCGTCAAGGACGTGGTCCTGGAGCTCACCGACAAACCCGCCGACGGCTGGGTCCGGGTAAAGCATCGGGACGGCACCAGCGGCTTCATCCGCATCAACCAGATCTGGGGGCTGTAAGCACCATGCGCATCGCCGTTTTCGGGGCCGGTGCCTGGGGCACCGCCCTCGCCCTCGCCTTCAGCCGTGGTCACGAAGTTGTCCTGTGGAGCCGCGAGGCCGCGGAAATCGCCGCCATGCGCAGCGACGGCGAAAATCGTCGCTACCTGCCCGGCATCCCGCTGCCAGCCAACCTGCAACTGACCGACGACCTGCAGGAAGCCGCCCGCGCCGACCTGCATCTGGTGGTCACGCCGCTGGCCGGCCTGCGCAGCACCGCCCGTGCGCTGCAGGCCGCAGCGCCTGACACACCGCTGCTGTGGGCCTGCAAGGGCCTTGAGGCAGGCACCGCCAAGCTGCCTCATCAGATCGTCGCCGAAGAACTCGGCCCCGATGCGGCCTGCGGCGTGCTGACCGGCCCTAGCTTCGCCGCAGAAGTCGCCCAGGGACTGCCTGCCGCGGTAACGATTGCGTCCAGCGATATCGAGTTCGCCCGCTACTGGGTGCAAGCCCTGCACAACAACCGCCTGCGCCTCTACGCCAACGACGACCTCGTCGGTGCCGAAGTGGGGGGTGCGGTCAAGAACGTCATGGCGATTGCTGCCGGCGTAGCCGATGGCATGGGCTTCGGGCTCAACGCCCGGGCTGCCCTGATCACCCGCGGTCTGGCCGAAATCACCCGTCTGGGCATGGCCCTCGGCGGGCGCCGCGACACCTTCATGGGCCTTGCCGGGCTAGGCGACCTGGTGCTGACCTGCACCGGCGACCTGTCACGCAACCGCCGCGTCGGCCTGCTGCTGGCCGAAGGCAAAACCCTGCCGGACATTCTCGAAGCGCTCGGTCACGTGGCCGAAGGGGTCAGCACGACCCGCGAAGTCGCCGCCCTGTCGGCCAAACTGGGCGTGGACATGCCTATCACCAACGCAGTGGATGGCGTCCTGAACGGCACCCTGTCAGCCCGCGAGGCCGTAGAGCAACTCCTCGCCCGCGACCCCAAGCAGGAATAAGCAGCGCCGTCAGGTGCCGCCGGCAAAGCCGTTCTGCCGCCAGGCCTCGTAAACCACCACCGCAGCGGCGTTTGACAGATTGAGGCTGCGGTTGTCGGGCCGCATCGGAATGCGCAAACGTCGCTCGTCGCCGAATTCCGCATGGAGCTCGGGTGGCAAGCCACGGGATTCCGAGCCGAACACGAACACGTCGCCCGGCTGAAAAGCCACCTCACCATAGCTGCGCCCGCCATGGGACGTCAGGGCAAAGATGCGCTCACCGGCAAAGCCGGCGCGGCAGCTCGGCCAGTCTTCATGCACGGTGACCACGGCCATGTCCCGATAATCCAGGCCGGCACGCACCAGCTGTTTCTCTTCCAGCGTGAAGCCAAGGGGTTTGACGAGGTGCAGACGCGCGCCGCTATTGGCGCACATCCGCATGATGTTGCCGGTATTCGGAGGAATTTCCGGCTGATGGAGGACGACGTGGAACATGGGCGCGGATTGTGCACGGCCCGCCCTCCCGGATCAACCCGGCCGTGGTGTCCGGGCCACGACCCGGTTCTCGACACGGAGCGCACCCACACCCTTCAGCGTCCGCGCCAGCTCGGCAATGGTCTCCCCGGTGGTCATCACGTCATCAACCACCACGACGCGCAAGCCTTTCACGCTCCCGCACACCCGAAAAGCCCCCTGCACGTTGGCACTCCGCTCCTTCCACGGCAAGCCCGCCTGGGGCTGGGTATCCACATCGCGCACAACGCTGTCGAGCAAAATCGGCAAGCCCCACGCCCTGGCCAGCGGCCGCGCCAACTCGGCGGCCTGATTGAAGCCACGCGCGCGCAAACGTGCAGGATGGAGCGGCATCGGAATCACGACGTCAGCAGCGGGAACCGGCTGCGCCAACATCAAGTCCACGAACAAGCGCGTCATCGCCAGGCGATGCCCGTATTTCAGCGCATGCACCAGCTTATCCAGGGGAAAACCGTAATCGAGAGCTGCCCGAGTCGCGTCGAACGGCGGCGGATCGCGCAGACACCCGCCACACACGATGCCGGTTGACAGGAAAATTCCGCACACTGCACAACGCGCCAGACCCCGCCCCGGCAAGCTGTCCATACAGACGGCACACAACACATCGCAGCCACTCGCTGCACCGCAGGCGAAGCATTGCTGGGGGAAAACAACCTGCACCACGGCATCGGCCACATGACGCCATCCAAGCGCTTGATTTGACAAGTCCGGACCCCTTCAGGGAAACTGGAGAGCTTCGTAATTCAAAATTACAGCCTATAAAAGGGTGCATGACAATGACCGCCACCGTCGCCCACGCAGAGACCGCCCAGAACCAAGCCGCCGCTCCCGCCCGCAAGCGCTGGAGTGTCGCCGAGATCGAAGCCCTGTTCGCCCTGCCTTTCAATGACCTCCTGTTCCGCGCCCAGCAGGTGCACCGGGAGAATTTCGACCCCAACGGCGTACAGCGCTCCACGCTGCTGTCCATCAAGACCGGTGGCTGCTCCGAAGACTGTGGCTACTGCTCGCAGTCTTCCCGCTACGATACCGGCCTCGAGAAGGAAGCCCTCCTCCCACTGAACGAAGTGCTGGAAAACGCCCGCGCCGCCAAGGCCAAGGGTGCCTCCCGCTTCTGCATGGGCGCGGCCTGGCGCGGCCCCAAGGAGAAAGATCTCGCCCCGGTACTCGACATGGTCCGCGAGGTCAAAAAGCTTGGCCTCGAAACCTGCGTCACCCTTGGCATGCTGAAGGAAGGTCAGGCTGGTCAGCTCAAGGAAGCCGGCCTCGACTACTACAACCACAACATTGACACCTCGCCCGAATTCTACGGCCAGATCATCACCACCCACACCCTGCAGGATCGCCTCGACACCCTCGACAAGGTGCGTGACGCCGGCATCAACGTGTGTTGCGGCGGCATCGTCGGCCTGGGTGAAACCAAGAAGAGCCGCGCCGCGCTGCTGGCCGAACTGGCCAACATGAATCCGCCGCCGGATTCGGTGCCCATCAACAACCTGGTGCAGGTGGAAGGCACCCCGCTGGGCAAGACCGAAGCCATTGATCCCTTCGACTTCGTGCGCATGATCGCCGCCGCCCGCATCACCATGCCGGCAAGCTACGTTCGCCTGTCCGCCGGTCGCCAGGAGTTCGGCGATGGCATCCAGGCCCTGTGCTTCCTGGCCGGCGCCAACTCCATTTTCTACGGCGAGCGCCTGCTCACCACCGACAATCCGGACTCCGACGCCGACGACGCGCTCTTCGCCCGTCTTGGCCTGAAGTCCATCTAAGGCCAAGCGCGACCCGATGACGATGCCGGATTTCCAGCTCGACCCGCGCCTTGTGCGGCGCCGGGCCGGGCGGGCCGCTTCCGGCTACGCCACCGTCGACACCCTGGCCCGGGAAATCTCCCGGCGCATGGCCGAGCGCCTCGACTACATCCGTATCGAGCCGAAGCGCATCCTCGACCTGGGCTGCGGCCCGGGCGCCGACCTGGCCACCTTTGCCGAACGCTATCCGGGCGTGGCACGCATCGCCATCGACAGCGCCCCGGCCATGCTCACCCAGGCCCGCGGCGAAAAAAGTCTGCTCAAGCGCCTGATGCGCTTCGGCAAGCCCGCCGAGCCGGACTTCATCTGCGCCGACGCCACCGCTCTGCCCCTGGCCCGCGGCAGCATCTCGCTAGCCTGGTCGAACCTGATGCTGCAGTGGCTGCATGATCCGCTGCCGGCCCTCAAGGAAATTAACCGGACCCTCGAAGTCGGTGGCCTGGTGATGTTTTCCACTTTTGGCCCGGACACCCTCAAGGAACTCCGCGCGTCCCTGCCGCCGTCGCAAGCCGAGCACCTGCATCGTTTCATCGACATGCACGACCTGGGCGACGCCCTCGTCGGCGCTGGTTTTTCCGATCCGGTGATGGACATGGAAATCCTCACCGTCACCTACACCAAGCTCGACGACCTCTTCCACGACCTGCGCACCAGCGGCTCCACCAACGCCGCCCTCAGTCGCCCACGTGGCCTGGTGGGCAAGAAGCACTGGGAAGAACTGCGCAGCAACTACGAAACCTTGCGTCGCGACGGACGTCTGCCGGCCACCGTCGAAGTAGTCTACGGCCACGCTTGGAAGGCCGCGCCCAAGGTACTCGACGACGGCCGCGCCATCGTGCGCTTCGAACGCAAGCCAGGCTGAGCCATGTCGCCGATCTGGCTGTTCGACCTCGACAACACGCTGCACAACGCCAGTCCGCACATCTTCCCGCACATCAACCGGAGCATGACGGCCTACCTCATGCAACACCTGGGGCTGGACGAGCGCGCCGCCAACCGGCTGCGCATGGACTACTGGAAACGCTACGGCGCCACACTCACGGGCCTGATGCGCCACCACGGCACCGACCCACAACACTTCCTGCACAACACCCACCAGTTCCCCGACCTGCCGCGCATGGTCGTTTTCGACAGCGCCTTGCGTCACATGCTGCGCCGCCTGCCCGGCCGCAAAATTGTTTTCTCCAACGGCCCCCAGCGCTACGCCGAAAAGGTGCTCGACATCATGGGCATCCGCCATCACTTCGATGCGGTGTATTCCGTCGAGAAAATGCGCTTTCATCCCAAGCCCAAACTGCGCGGCTTTCTTCACCTGCTCAAGGATCACCACCTCGATCCGGCACGCTGCATTCTGGTGGAGGACAGCGCCGAAAACCTGCGCACCGCCAAGCGCCTCGGCATGAAGACGGTATGGATCAGCCGCAGCCTGCGCCAGCCCGATTACGTCGACTGCCAGCTCCCTTCCGTACTGGGTCTGGCGCGCCATGCCATCCGGAGCGGCGCTTCGGGTTAAAATAGCCGATTCCGCTTTTTCGAACGCGAGACCGCCATGCCCTTCGCCCAAACCGAAAACCTGAACATCGCGGCCTTCGACCGCATGCCGTCCCCCGAGGAAATCACCGCCCACGTCCCGCTGACGGACGCGGCCGCCAAGGTTGTCCTCGAAGGTCGCCAGACGCTGCAAGCCATTCTCGACCGCAAGGACCCGCGGATTTTCGTGGTCGTTGGCCCCTGCTCGATCCACGATCCGGTCGCCGGGCTCGACTACGCCCGCCGCCTCAAGAAGCTGGCTGACGAAGTTTCCGACACCCTTGTGCTGGTCATGCGCGTGTATTTCGAAAAGCCCCGCACCTCCACCGGCTGGAAGGGCTATATCAACGATCCGCACATGGACGACTCCTTCCGCATCGACGAAGGCATGGAAAAAGCCCGTCGCTTCCTGCTGGACGTCAATGAAGCCGGCCTGCCCGCCGGCACCGAAGCCCTCGACCCGATCGCCCCGCAATACTACGGCGACCTGATCAGCTGGACCGCCATCGGCGCGCGCACTTCCGAATCGCAAACCCACCGCGAAATGGCCTCCGGCCTGTCCACCCCGGTCGGCTTCAAGAACGGCACCGACGGCTCGCTCGACGCCGCAGTGAACGGCATCCTGTCCGCCTCCCACCCGCACAGCTTTCTCGGCATCAACGCCCAAGGCCAGTCGTCGGTCATCCGCACCCGCGGCAACGCCTACGGCCACGTGGTCCTGCGTGGCGGTGGCGGCCGGCCGAATTACGACACCGTATCGGTATCCCTGGCTGAAAAGGCGCTCACCAAGGCCAAGCTGCCCGCCAACATCGTCATTGACTGCTCCCACGCCAACTCCTGGAAAAACCCGGAGTACCAGCCCCTGGTGATGCGCGACGTGGCCCACCAGATCCGCGAAGGCAACCAGACCATCGTCGGCCTGATGATCGAGAGCAATATCGAGGCCGGCAGCCAGCCGATCCCCGAAGACCTCTCCCAGCTGCGCTACGGCTGCTCGGTGACCGACGCCTGCGTCGACTGGAGCACCACCGAAAACATGATCCGCGCCACTCGCGACATTCTCCGGGACGTGCTCCCCAAGCGGAGCGCGGCCTGATGAATCTGGTTGTCCAGGGCCAGAAAGTCGAAACCCGTGCCCTGAAAGATCTGGCCACCCTGACGGCTTCGGAAGGCGTAGGACGCCTCGGCAACAATGCCTTCCGCCTGCTCAAGGCCCAACCGAGCGATGAGCTGGCGACCTACTGCGAAGCCCGCCAGCTCGACTACGCCTTCGTACCCGAAGAACGGCGCCTGAAGGATTTCCGCCTGTTCGTCACCGACATGGACTCGACGCTGATCAACATCGAGTGCATCGACGAAATCGCCGACATGCAGGGACTGAAAGCCGAAGTCGCGGCCATCACCGAAGCGGCCATGCGCGGCGAGCTCGACTTCCGCGAATCGCTCACCCGGCGTGTCGCACTGCTCGAGGGGCTACCCGAAGAAGCCCTGGCACGGGTCTTCAACGAACGCCTGCAACTGAACCCGGGCGCCGAAGCCCTGATCGCCGGGCTCAAGCAGGCCGGCATCGTCACGGTGCTGGTTTCGGGGGGGTTTACCTACTTCACCGAACGCCTGCAAAAGCAGCTCGGCTTCGACTACGCGGTGGCGAACCAACTGGACATCCGCAACGGCAAACTGACCGGCAAGGTCAAGGGCGACGTGGTGGACGGAGAGGCCAAGCGCCACACGCTGCAACTCGTGCGCAAGCTCCACAGCTTTGCGCCCGCAACAGTCATCGCCGCCGGTGACGGCGCCAACGATCTGCCGATGCTCACCGAAGCCGGCGTGGGGATTGCCTATCACGCCAAGCCGGTCGTGCGCGAAAAAGCCACCTACGCGCTCAACTACAGCGGGCTCGACGGCATCCTCAACCTGTTTGCCTGACACCGAAAGGGCCTCTTTTGTCGACATTCTTTACACTTATTTCCGTATTAGGTATAGTGATTTGATGCCTATCAAAAAGACGGTCTTCGGCTTTTTTGTAGCGATCGCGTGTTCCGGCGCGGTCCTTGCGTCGGAGCCCCCAACCAGTGCCATGGATGAAACGCCGCCCGCGTCCGTCTTTGAGCGTTATTCCGATTCGATTCGCTCCCTCGTTGATCGCAGCCTGAACTTCCTTGGCGTGCCTTATCGCTTCGGAGGCACGAGTCCGCTTACCGGTTTCGACTGCAGTGGCTTTGTCGGCAAGGTTTTCGCCGATGCGCTCGGTTTCGGCATGCCCCGTACCGCAGCCGAAATGGCCCAGATGGGCGAACAGGTCAATCGCGCCGAGCTCAAGCCGGGCGATCTGGTGTTTTTCAACACCATGCGCCGCGCCTTCTCCCACGTAGGCATTTACCTCGGCAACAACCAGTTCGTACATGCCCCCTCGTCCGGCGGCGTCGTTCGCGTCGAGGACATGCGCATCAACTACTGGGCCGCCCGCTACGACGGCGCCCGGCGTGTTCTGCCCAATTCCCAACTGCGCCAGACCAACTGATCGAGCGCCATCCTGTCCGGGTCCGGCCACCGACGGCCATTTCCTCCTGACCCGACATGATTCCCTGGCTCGGCAACCACCCCGCCTTCCCCCCTGTTTCACGCGCCTTGCGCCAGCCCAACGGCCTGCTTGCCGCCGGCGGCGCGCTGACGCCTGACTGGCTGCTTGCCGCCTACCGGCGCGGCATCTTTCCCTGGTTCAACGATGGCGAGCCCATCCTGTGGTGGAGCCCCGATCCGCGCATGGTCGTTTTTCCCGACCAGATCCGCATCACCCGCTCGCTGCGCAAGACACTCCGCAACGCGGCATACGAAGTCCGCCTCGATCACGACTTTGCGGCCGTCATCCGCGCCTGTGCCGAGCCCCGCGAGCCAGGCGGTGGAACCTGGATCACACCCGCCATCCAGGCCGCCTACATTCGCATGCACGACATGGGCTACGCCCACTCCGTCGAAACGTACATGGATGGCGAACTCGTCGGCGGCCTGTACGGCATGGCGCTCGGCCAGGCCTTCTACGGCGAATCCATGTTCAGTCGACGCACCGATGCCTCCAAGATTGCCTTCGTTCATCTGGCGCGCTTCCTTGAACAACGGGATTTTCGCGTGCTAGATTGTCAAATGACCACTGCCCATCTGGCGTCGCTGGGCGGCCAGGAAATTCCCCGCGCGGTTTTCGTGAAGATGCTCGAAACGCTCACTCGCGAAGAAATGCCCCCCGCCCGCTGGCCGCAGAACGGAGCCCAAGCCCCCTGGAACTGAACCGGCAATGCTCAAGGACTATCCCTACTCCCTGCTGCAGTTCTACGCCACCGCGCCCTACGCGTGCTCCTACCTGCCCGACCGCCAGGCACGCTCCCAGGTCGCCACCCCCAGCCACCTGATCGACACCCCGCTGTACAGCGAACTGGTGCGCACGGGCTTTCGCCGCAGCGGCATATTCACCTACCGGCCCCACTGCGACGCCTGCCGTGCCTGTATTCCGGTGCGCATTCCGGTCGCCAGCTTCCAGCCCAAACGCAGCCAGCGCCGCGCCTGGAGCACCCACGCCAACCTCCAGCCGCGGGAAATGCCCCTCGAGTTCATTGAGGAGCACTACGTCCTCTACCAGCGCTACCAGGCCAGCCGCCACGCCGGCGGCGGCATGGACCAGGACAACCGGGAGCAATACGCCCACTTCCTGCTGCAAAGCCACGTAGACAGCCGACTCCTCGAATTCCGCGAGAACGGCATCCTGCGCATGGTCAGCGTCATCGACTGCCTCACTGACGGGCTGTCCAGCGTTTACACCTTCTACGACCCGGACATCCCCGGCGGCAGCCTCGGCACCTTCGGCGTACTGTGGCAGATCGAAGTCTGCCGCGAACTCGGCCTGCCCTATCTCTACCTTGGCTACTGGATCCGCGAAAGCCGCAAGATGGCCTACAAGGCCCGCTTCCGCCCGATCGAAGGGCGCGTCGGTGGGCAGTGGCAAACCCTGTCCGACAGCGACCTCTCCACACTCGACTGAACCTCCCATGCACACCACTCTCCGGACGCTGTGCTCGGTGCCGCTTCTCGCCTGCGCCTTGACAGCCCATGCCGCTCCCACCCTCGACGACTTCAGCACTGCAGCGCACCGGGACTGGCTAACGCTGTCCGGCGTCTCCCACCACTTCCAGCCCGAGCGTCGTGACTGGCGGGAATCCAATCCGGGCATCGGCCTCGAACGCGAATTCACCGGCACGCCGTGGGTCGCCAGCGCCGGCTACTTCCGCAACAGCTACGACCGCAACACCTTCTACGTCGGCGGACGCTGGATGCCCCTCGAAGCCGGCCCCTTCCGCTTCGGCGCCTTTGGCCTGCTCGCCACCGGCTACCCGTCACCCATCCTCATCCTGCCCGCCGTATCGGCACAGGTCGGCCGGGTCGGCGCCAATCTCATCGCTCTGCCCAATCTACCCGGCTATAGCGGTTATCTGGGCCTGCAGATCCGCCTGGCGCTCGACTGAGCGAACAAAGAGCGCGAAGAAACAGCACTTTGTCGCACTGCGGTAGAATGCCGGATGCTCTACGAACTCGCCCGCCCCGTCCTTTTCTCCCTTGATCCGGAGACCGCCCACGAAACCGCCCTGGCCGGCCTGAACCTTGCCGGGCGCCTGCTGCCCGCCGGCAAGCCGCTGCCCGCCAGGCCCGTCGAAGTGATGGGCCTGCAGTTTCCCAACCGTATCGGCATGGCTGCCGGCCTCGACAAGAACGGCGAAGTGATCGACGGCCTCGCGCGCCTCGGCTTCGGCTTCATCGAAATCGGCACCATCACCCCGCGCGCACAGCCCGGCAATCCCAAGCCGCGCATGTTCCGGCTGCCGGAAGTCAAGGGCATCATCAACCGCATGGGTTTCAACAACCACGGCATCGATGCGCTGATCGGCAACGTGCAGGCGATGAAGTACACAGGCATCCTCGGCATCAACATCGGCAAGAACGCCGACACCCCGATCGAAAAGGCAGCCGACGACTACCTGCTGTGTCTCGACAAGGCCTATCCGCTGGCCAGCTACGTCACCGTCAACATCTCCTCGCCCAACACCAAGAACCTGCGCCAGCTGCAGGGCGAATCCGAACTCGACGCCCTCCTCGGCCAACTCAAGGCGCGCCAGACAGCCCTGGCCGACAAGCACGGCCGCTACGTGCCAATCACCCTCAAGATCGCCCCCGATCTCGACGACGCCCAGATCGTCAACATCGCCGACGCCCTGCGCCGCCACCGCATCGATGGTGTCATCGCCACCAACACCACGCTGGCCCGCGACAAGGTGCAGGGCATTCCCTTCGGCGACCAGCAGGGCGGCCTGTCCGGCGCGCCCTTGTTCGAAGCGTCCACCGCCGTTGTCGCCGCACTCGCCAAGGCCTTGCAGAACGAGCTGCCGATCATCGCCGCCGGCGGCGTATTCGACGGCCGCCAGGCCCGCGCCAAGCTCGACGCCGGCGCCAGGCTGGTCCAGGTCTACAGCGGCTTCATCTACCGCGGCCCGGCCCTGGTCCGCGAGGCCGTCACCGAAACCCGCGACTACGCCTGATGCATTTCACCCGGGTCATCGCCCTGCTCACCGCAGGCTTGAGCCAAAACCTGCCGGGACGGAATAATCCCGGCCTTGCCCTTCTCCAACTCCGGCAGCCATGACCAGCTACCTTTTCGTGATTCTCGGCGCTGTTCTGGTGAACAACGTCGTTCTTGTCCGGATTCTCGGCCTGTGCCCCTTCATGGGCGTCTCCAGAAAACTGGAAACAGCCGCCGGCATGGGCGCCGCGACAACCTTCGTACTCACCCTCGGCTGCGGCACCAGCTACCTGGTGGATCACTACGTGCTGATGCCTGCCGGCGTCGAATACCTGCGCACGCTGGCCTTCATCGTCATCATTGCGGCCATCGTGCAGGTCACCGAACTGGTCATCCAGAAGACCAGCCCGGTACTGCACCAGGTGCTTGGCATCTACCTGCCGCTGATCACCACCAACTGCGCAGTGCTCGGCGTGCCGCTCATCAACGTCGCCCTGCACCACGACCTGCTCGAATCGCTGCTCTTCGGCTTCGGCAGCTCGGTCGGCTTCTCCCTGGTCCTCGTCCTCTTCGCCGGCATCCGCGAGCGCCTCGACGGGGCCGACATCCCCGTTCCCTTCAAGGGCACCGCCATCGCCATGGTCACCGCCGGCCTCATGAGCCTGGCCTTCATGGGCTTCGCCGGCCTCGACAAGTACCACTGAGCCCCGCGCTCCCCGGAAAGAACCATGTTCACCGCACTCTTCGTCATGACCGGCATCGCCCTCGTCCTCGGGGCCGGGCTCGGTTTCGCCGCCATCAAGTTCAAGGTCGAAGGCGACCCGCTGGTCGACAAGATCGACGCCATCCTTCCGCAAACCCAGTGCGGCCAGTGCGGCTTTCCCGGCTGCCGACCCTACGCCACGGCCATTGCCGGCGGCGAGGCGGAGATCAACCAGTGCCCGCCGGGCGGCGAGGAAGGCATCCGCAAGCTGGCCGACCTGCTCGGCCGCGAGTTCAAGCCCCTCTCCGAAGAGCACGGCGTCGAAAAACCCAAGTCCGTCGCCATCATCGACGAGAACACCTGCATCGGCTGCACCCTGTGCATCCAGGCATGCCCGGTGGATGCCATCGTCGGTGCTGCCAAGCAGATGCACACCATCGTCGCCGCCGAATGCACCGGCTGCGAGCTATGCCTTGCCCCCTGCCCGGTGGACTGCATCACCATGGAACCCATCGCTGAAACCGTAGACACCTGGAAATGGCGCTACCCGGTTTTCCAGATCGCCCCGGCCGCCCTCGGCACCGCCCGGCAAGAGGCCTGACATGCTGCGCAAACTCTTCAAATTCCACGGCGGGGTCAAGCCCCAGACCAACAAGGAACGCTCCACCACCGCCCCGATCGCCGCCGTCCCGCTGCCCGATCGCCTTGTGATCCCGCTGCACCAGGCGGTCGGCGGCCATCCGCGCCCGCTGGTCCAGCCCGGCGACCGCGTCTTCAAGGGCCAGCGCATCGGCGGCGCCGACGGCAACCTGTCGTCGGCGGTGCACGCCTCCACATCCGGCCTGGTGCGCGACGTCGCCCCCGCCGTAATGCCGCACACCTCCGGCCTGACCACCCTGTCGGTAATCATCGAACCCGACGGAGAAGACCGCTGGGGCGAACTCGACAAGGTCAATTACCGCAGCACGCCCCCCGACGAACTGCGCGACTTCCTGCGCGACGCCGGTGTGGTCGGCCTTGGCGGTGCCGTTTTCCCCAGCTACCTCAAGCTCAAGCCCGGAAAAGAAGGCAAGCTCAAGACCCTCGTCATCAACGGCGCCGAGTGCGAGCCCTTCATCACCTGCGACGACATGCTGATGCGCGAGCGCGCCGGCGACATGCTCAAGGGCATCCTGGCGATGCGCCACATGCTGCAGGCTGAAGAAGTCCTGATCGGCATCGAGGACAACAAGCCCCAGGCCGTGGCCGCCGTGCAGGCCGCCATCGCCGCCAGCGGCCAGAGCGGCATCGAAGCCGTCGCCATTCCCACCCGCTATCCGGCCGGTGGCGCCAAGCAGTTGATCCGCGTCCTCACCGGCATCGAAGTGCCCCACGGCCGGCGCTCCACCGACTT